>ENA-OPZZ01000592-OPZZ01000592.1-human-gut-metagenome-genome-assembly--contig:-NODE-592-length-27781-cov-6.512222_pt1 | contig 27781 bp, 31 predicted proteins | sample MGYA00242487_ERZ504511 | MGnify/ENA primary metagenome ERZ504511 (study PRJEB26092, sample SAMD00036241) | human gut metagenome | host: Homo sapiens | study: EMG produced TPA metagenomics assembly of... | reverse complement strand
GATTCACTGTAAAATTATCAAAATGTATCTCCTGTGCGGATGTACCCTGCGGAAGTGTGTTTTCAGTTCCATCAGGTACAAACACATAGTGTCCATCATAATCTTCTTTGTATTCTCTGCGGTATCCCATCTTGTCTATACCCTGCTGAAGCAGTTCATATGTTGTATAAGCATTGTGCGGAGCCTTACGGTCAGTACTCCTGAAATAACAGATTTTTCCCCAGTTTCACGCCATTCAGATTGTCGATCAGATGCTGTTCAAAATATGGAAGTGCAAAAGCAGACTGTCCATAATGCGCATAAATTGCATCAAATTCATTCGCATAAAAGATATAATAATCTCTGCAGCTTCTGACGGAACCAATCCGTTCCAGATCTTTATAATCCTCAAAAATCCCCATCAGTCTTGTGATATCGCCCTCTACAGGTGCCTCATACACAACACCGGCATTCGCGATTCCACTCTGTGGGCATCCCTGCTTAATATTATTCAGCATAACCGCTACCGGGCGGACCCGGCCTTCCGATTCGGGAACATCCAGTCCTGTAAGGTAGCTTTTCACCATAGTATCAGCAAATACACCAACAGGTGTCGTTCCTATCATAACCAATGCCATAACTGCTGCCGAAATTTCTTCTTCATAGATGTTCTCCTTTCAGATGGTGATCATCACCTGGTAATTCCCAGATCCTCCAGTGCCTTTGCCTGCTTGGCCTCCATTACCGCTGCCTCATCCGGTTCCATATGATCATAGCCGAGCAGATGCAGCATACTGTGTGCAAACAGGAAACTGAATTCCCGCTCTGTGCTGTGTCCATATTCTTCTGCCTGCGCATAGACCTTATCTACAGAGATCATAACGTCCCCAAGGATCAGTTCATCTGTATCAAGATCAAAATAGCTGTCATCGCCCTCGATCACTGAATAATCTGCCGGTGTCTTAAACGGTATCATCGGGAAAGAAAGTACATCTGTCGGTGCCCCGATTGAGCGAAATTCCGTATTTACCCGTTTGATTTCTTCGTTGTCAGTAATCACAAGATTTACGCAGACATCATAAGGACAGTTCTCTGTCTCAAGAATATGCTCAGCGACTTCTGATGCCAGTTTTTCATAATCAATATCCAGTTTACGTTCTGCTTCATAATCAATTTGTATGGTCATTCTTTTTCCTCCGGACTGTCCTTGTACCACCGGTACTTCTGGACGGTTTCTGTTTCTTTTCGTAATCTTCATATGCCTGTACGATCTGCTGTACCAGCGGATGACGTACAACGTCTTTGCTGGTAAGCTGGCAAAATCCAATATCATCTATCTTCTTAAGGACCTTTGCCGCCACATCAAGACCAGATACTGCATCTCTCGGAAGGTCTTTCTGAGACGCATCACCGGTAACAACCACTTTGGAGCCAAAACCAATACGGGTCAGAAACATCTTCATCTGTGCCGGTGTTGTATTCTGTGCCTCATCCAGAATAATAAATGCATTATCCAGTGTACGTCCTCGCATATAAGCAAGCGGAGCCACTTCGATCAGCCCTCGTTCCATATTTTTTGCGAAACTGTCAGCTCCCATGATCTGATATAATGCATCATACAATGGGCGCAGATACGGATCTACTTTACTCTGAAGATCACCCGGAAGGAATCCAAGTTTCTCCCCTGCTTCGATCGCCGGTCTGGTCAGAATGATACGGCTGACTTCTTCATTTCGAAATGCGGTAACTGCCATTGCCATAGCGAGGTAAGTCTTACCGGTGCCTGCAGGTCCGATTCCAAATACGATCATTTTCTTTCGGATCTGTTCTACATATTCCTGCTGTCCTAATGTTTTGGGTTTAATTGGTCTTCCCTGTATCGTATTACAGATAAAATCTTTATCTATTTCCGTGAGTACCTGATTTCGTTCCTCCATGGCAAGAGACAGTGCATAACTTACGTTCTGCCGTGTTATAGTATTGCCTCTTCCTGCAAGCGTCACCAGTTCCTCTATCAGTTTTTTTGCCTGAGTTGCACTCTGTTCGGTACCCAGGATCTTCAGCATGCCATCTCTGGATATCAGTGTTACATTTAACGTCCGTTCAATCAGCTTCAGGTGTTCGTCAAACTGACCGAACACATTTCCCTCCAGATCTGCAGGCACCTGCGTATATAGCTCGATAATGCTGTTAGCCATCCTCTGTTGTCCTTTCTGCAGGCTGCTCCGGTATTTCTATCAGGAGTCTCCTCTCCGATTTTTTCTATAATTTCCAAAAAACCTTTGCTTACACAGGTCTTGTGGTCAATTTCTATTTTAACATTATTTGCAGATATTTGAACCCCTTTTTGCATTAATTTTTCTTCATACCTCTGCAAAGTTATGCCATGCAAGTTTTTTTACTTCTTCCCTTGTATACTCTTTTTTATCTTTCTGTACTGGTTTTGGGTAATATACCCTATTGAGCACGGCAGCTGAAAACTTTTGGTCAGATACATTTTCTGTTCTTCTGCAATCTGATACCAGCCATTTTTTTGTCCTGTCTGCAATTTCCAAATAAAATCTGCCTGCTTTCAGATAGATACCCTTTTTCTTTTTACCGGTCCATTCATATGTCTCATAGATCATTGGAATCTCATGATAATATGCCTTCTGTCTTTTTATATAAATATCTGCATCTGCATGAACCGCTTCATACTTTACAACCTCCTGACTGTCATCCTTTAATTCCAGTATTCCCGATACCAGGATCTCACCTTTTTTACATAAATCCCCAACCTTTTTCCGGGGCAGTCCACTTCTGGTTATCATTTTTATGATCTCACCATCGCGTTCTGCCATAATATCACAGGCAGATTTGTCCTTTTCTTCTGTAGTCTGTATAAATATCCCTTCTCTGACTGTAAGGAGCAGTCTGGTTCCCTCCAGTTTTGCTGATACCCACGTAATATCCGGATATTTTTTACGGATCTCAGCTGCAATCTCACTGCAGCTGAGCCTTTCTTTTGCCATTCCATGCCTGATTCCTTTTTGTTCCAGAAAATCCAGTATCTCAGGTGTGCTGTTTCTGACATTTCCCTCTACATCAATTTCCCACAACCGTCCGGACAGGAACAAAAGCAATCCTGCACATAAAAGTAATCCAAGAAAAAAAGCCTTTCTCTTTTTACTTCGGTAAAAAAAGAAAGGAAGTCCATGCTTTTCCAGAATATGAATTTTTACTTTTGTTTTTCTATGTATTGGAGCGAGTCTGAAAAAATCTCTGATCTGCAGACATCCTGTCAGACTCAGTTCTGATTCTCTTCTGAGATCACTGATTCGAATTTCACGAGCTCTGCACAGATTCAGAAAACGTTCTGTCTGTTCCCCATATATCCTCACACGAACGTATCCATTTCGAAACCCGGCATACTTTTTCATAATCTCCTCCTAACCTTCCAGGATAATCTCCGTGATCACACCTTCAATATACATTTCTTCAGGTGTATACATCGGAATCTTCAGTCTTTTTCCCTGTATTCGAAGTTTCCCCTGAAAAGTCAGTAATATTATTTCTTCTTTCTCATACCGCAAAACACTTCGATAGTTGCAGACTACTGCCTGATGTTTTCCTGTAACAGTAAACACCGTTTCTTTCATTGCCAGATCTCTCGGTATTTCCAGCGAGGTAACAAGATTTTCTTTCCATTGTCCCATCTTTTTCATAACAAAAACCTCCCTGGCGCTCATTATAAATGTACGCCGGAGAGGTCTTGTTTATTCTCTGATATTTTATTTAAAAAGCACCATGGAAAACCAGAGTATCGTATTTCCGCCCAGATTATACTCCATCTGCTGTTTCTCTACGATCTCACTTACTACCACGCCATGGCTTTCCAGGCAGGGATGCATTCGGTCCGGATGTCTGCACGGTTTGCCATGTGGATATGCACAGTCCTCACAGATATCACAGGATTCCGTTGAAAGTGTAAACGTCTCAAATCCCTGTTCTTTCAAAAAACGGGCAACTTCCGTTGTCAGTTCTTCGTGTGCAGCTCTTGTTTGCAGCATTTCCTGCATATTCATAAGATCAGAAACTTCTGCCACACTGGAAAAGAAAACAGCCTGTCCAAACTTGCGGATTCTTTCCTCGCATTCTTTCAGAGTACCCACAGCCGGCGGACATGCCCAGGTCGATCCATACCGTTCACATTCCTGCTGACAGACGATCCTTACTCTCTCCTCGACAGACAGATCTCCGGTATTCAGGATACGATATTCAAAGATCGGATACTGCGCAATAAAATCTTCAAATTTATCAATATTCAGTTCTGCCGTCATCAGGGTTCCTCCATTTTAATTAATCCAGAATAATCAGCGCCATGAATACAAGGTCTTCATCGCCGCTGTTTGTAAGTCCATGTCCTTTGCCGTCCGGAGTAAATGTCACATCACCGGCCTGCACCATACGGAGTGTTCCATTATCGCTGTAAATACCTTTTCCTGAAAGAATATAATACGTTTCACTCTCATTATGATGTTCATGATATCCCAGAGAACATCCCGGTTCCAGAGTTACCTGCGCATATAATTTGCATTTTCCGTTTAACTGCTTCTCATCAAGGAGACGTTTCACCAATGTATGTCCCTGTCCACCTGCCATATGTTCTACTCGTTCTGTTGTCATATCACTATATCCTCCTTTTTTGGAAATCATTTATTGCAAGCCGGAGTTATTTCCGGTTTGTGTCTTTTTATTTATGATAAGGTTCATGGTTCAGGATCCTGTAGCCACGATAGATCTGCTCCAGAAGAATCATCTGCATCAGCTGATGAGGAAATGTCATTCTGGAAAAGCTCAGTTTATAATCTGCTCTTTTCAGAACTTCATTGCCAAGACCTAACGAGCCTCCGATCACAAATGCGACAGAACTTTTGCCTTCTACACCCAGACGTCCGATTTTTTCGGATAACTCGACGGAATCCAGCATTTTACCATCAATCGCAAGTGCAATTACATAATCCTGTTCCCGGATATGCTTCATCAGACGTTCCGCTTCTGTATTCTTAATCTGCTCGTTCAGTGCATCAGATGCTTTATCCGGTGTCTTTTCATCCGGAACCTGGCAAAATGTCAGTTTGCAGTAACGGCTCAGACGCTTCGCATACTCGGCAATTCCATCATTCAGATATTTTTCTTTGATTTTCCCTACAGTTATGATCTTAATTTCCATTTACAGGTATTCCTCTATATAATTTTCAAATTCTTCTGCAGACATCAGTACCTTACGAGGTTTCGTTCCTTCCTCCGGTCCGACAACCCCTGCATCACATAACTGATCCATGATTCTTGCAGCTCTGTTGAAACCGATTTTGAACATTCTCTGGAGCATACCGATCGATGCCTTTTCTTTTTCAATAATGAATTTACCGGCCTCCACAAAATAAGCATCCCTGTCGTCAGCCGAAGAACCACCGGTGCCACCGGACATGCCTGCCGTATTTACCTGCTGTTCAATCTGGGAATTGTACTGCATTCCCGGATTCTTTTCTGCCAGGAAGTCAACAATACTGCTGACTTCTTCATCGGATACAAAAGCCCCCTGCAGTCTGGCCGGTTTCTGATATCCTTGCGGATAAAACAGCATATCGCCCTTTCCAAGAAGCTTCTCTGCTCCATTCATGTCAAGGATCGTCCTTGAATCAACACCAGAAGATACAGAGAATGCAATTCGTGACGGCATATTTGCCTTGATCAGACCGGTGATAACATTTACAGACGGTCGCTGTGTTGCAATGATCAGATGAATACCTGCAGCACGTGCAAGCTGTGCCAGACGACAGATTGCATCTTCCACTTCTCCAGGAGCAACCATCATAAGGTCTGCAAGCTCATCTACAATAATTACGATCTGTGGAATCTTCTCAGGGCGCTCTTCTCCTTCCGGAATACGCATTCCCTCAACTTTGCGGTTATATTCCTGAAGATTTCGAACACTGTATTCTGCAAACGTATTGTAACGGTTCATCATCTCTGTTACTGCCCAGTTCAATGCACCGGCAGCTTTTTTCGGATCCGTGACAACCGGAATGAACAGATGTGGAATACCGTTATAAACACTGAGTTCCACTACCTTCGGATCAATCATGATCAATTTGACATCTTCCGGAGATGCTTTGTACAGGATACTTACGATCAGGGTATTGATACAGACAGATTTACCGGAACCTGTAGCACCCGCGATCAGAAGATGTGGCATCTTGGCAATATCCGTAACAACCGGTTTTCCTGCAATATCTTTACCAACTGCAAAAGACAGCCTGGACTTTGCACTCTGAAATTCCTGTGACTGAAGTATCTCTCTCAGCATAACTGCATGATTTTCTTTGTTCGGTACTTCAATACCAACAGCCGCTTTGCCCGGAATCGGTGCCTCAATACGAATGTCCGGCGTTGCAAGGTTTAATTTGATATCATCTGCCAGATTGACGATCTTACTTACTTTAACGCCCATTTCCGGCTGCAATTCATATCTGGTGACAGTTGGTCCGCAGCTTACATTCGTCACAGTTACATTCACACCAAAATTATGTAATGTATCCTGTAGCTTCTTCGCAGTCTTGCGAAGATGTTCATCGGAGTCTCCCTGTGATTTGCCATCTCCACGCTTCAGAAGTTTCAGCGGCGGATAATGATACTCACGCTTAACCACTTCATTCTGCTGTGTAATCTCTTTCTGGATATTTTGAATTCCACTTTCAATCTCCTGTTTGGAAGACTTCGGATTTTTGACTGACTGTGAAGCAGGTCTTGTCTCCGGCTGCGGCACAGATTCCGGAACATTCTCAGACACCGGCTCCTGCACCTGCTGTACTTCCGCATATGTTTCTACCGGCTCCGGTTCAGAATAGCATTCTGATAATTCCGGTACATCCTGCTCTGCCGTTGGCTGCACATAGCTATCTGATGGTTCCTGATAAAATTCTTCCGGCTCTGCACGGTGAATCTCAAACATCGGAGTCTGTGGTGAAGCCATCGCCATCGTGTTCTCCACAGGCATATTCTCAGGCATCTCATCCTTCTGGTCCTGCCTCACAGTTTCCCCGTGTTCTGCATTTCCTGCAAAATCTGAAGTCATATCTGAAACTACAGCTACGGAATCTGTATCTGTGGCAGTATCATTTTTTATGCCTTCTGCGGTCTTCTTATGATCTCTGAGCACTGTTTTACGATTTTTTTTCTTCTTTGCTTCCGGTGGAACAAGCAGCGTCCCTTCAAGAAATCCTGTAGATTTCTTCTCTTTAGCCGCAGCCTCTTCTCCATCATTGTTTTCCTGTGCCAGAGCCTCTTCCAGTTCGCGCACACGCTGCGCCTGCCGTTCTTCTCTCCTCTGTCTGCGTTCCTGCACACGAAGCTCTTTGCGAAGATCCCGCTCCGGCTGTCCCTCCATATACATGTCATGTCCATCTCTGGCAAGTGCACAGACTGCATCCCAGATACGGAATACAAAACCAAAAAATGATTTCTGCGTGATCAATATCAGAGAGATCAGAAGTACAAGAATAATAATCACATATCCCCCCGCAACACCAAATGCGGAAGTCGTAGAAATGCAGATAGCTCCACCAAGCACACCACCACCCGTTCTATATGTAGAACAGGTCGAATAATACTCCGACATTGTAGTACTGGACATATATCCCTCTGTCAACAGCTGAACCAGGCCGCACAGAAAAACAAAAAACACAAGCGCAGCAAGTGCTTTTTTGTATGCAAGAGGATTCTTACTGTTCGATACAAGAAATGCAGCACCAACAAAGATCAATACCGGAAAAACATACGCAAGCAATCCCATAATCCCGAAAGATGCCTTACTGATCGCAGCACCGACCACTCCACCCATGCCAAGATTACTGATGATCAATATGATCGAAGCCGCCAGAATTGTCAGCAAAATGATCTCTGTCTGGAATCCGCTGGTAACTCCCTGCTTTTTCACCTGTTTTCTGGTCTGTTTTTTTCTCGTATTTTTACGTCCGGAAGTGGTTTTTGCGGTTCCTCTTCGGTTACTCTGTTTCTTTGCTGCTGCCATTCAGGCACCCCTCCTAATGATTCTTCATAAAAATCCGCCGGAAAATCAGAAAATCCTCCGGCAGAAAAAATATTCCCAACTATGCAAAATTTGCTACAAGCGCAATAATTCCCACAATAAAACAATAGTATGCAAAAAAGCGGAATTTTCCGTTGTGTACAAGTCTCAGGCATGCCCGGATTGCCAGACTTCCAACAACTGCTGCAATGATCATTCCAAATACATAAGAAAAGCCAAGCCCTACTGTCATATCTGCAGAACCAAACTGCCCAAGTTCCATGATCAGTGCACCGATAATTGCCGGAATCGACAAAATATAAGAATACTTCACTGCAAATGTACGGCTGAATCCGCTCATCAACCCGGCACTGATCGTCATTCCACTTCTGGAAAATCCCGGAAATACCGAAAGGCCCTGACAGATTCCGATCCACATGGCATTGGAAAAGCTTGCATCCTTAGCTGCTTTTGTGCCGCCTACCTGACTCAGATCGATTACCAGAAGAATAATCCCCGTGATCAGAATCCCAACACCCGGAAGAAGTTTTGAAGCTGCAGACATTGCAACAAGTCTGCGTGCTGTATATCCCAGAAACATCGTCGGAATCATGGAAACCATCAGTAGAACTGCAAATTTACGGTAGATATTGCTTATAATCTTTGCATAATGAAGCTCATCCCCGGTACGTCTGTTATGTATATAGAGATTTGCATTTCCAATCACATCCATAAACATTTCAATGGATTCCACTGCCAGTCTGCGAATATCTTTCTGAAAGGTCATAAAAACTGCTGCAAGCGTTCCCAGATGAAGCATAACTTCCATAAGTACACCCGGGCCATGCTCCATACCAAGTATATTCTGAACAAAACAAAGATGTCCAAAACTGCTGACCGGAAGAAATTCTGTAATTCCCTGCACTATAGCCAGTAAAATAATATAAAGAACTATCATATTTTTATCCTTTTCTTTCAACTAATCTGTACCATATTATCCGGTAAATTTCTCATAACCGCCTATAAAGGCATATTAACAGTGGATAGTATAACATATTCCCGAAAAACTTACAAGACAGCAAAAAAGAACTTGTGTTCTTATTCCATTCAAAAAAAGACCTTCCGACACATTTCTGTACCGGAAGGCCCCTGATTCATTTTATTTATTTTTCAGATATTCATCGATACCTTTTGCTCCAGCTTTACCAGCTCCCATAGCAAGGATAACTGTAGCTGCACCTGTAACAGCATCTCCACCAGCATATACGCCGTCTTTAGATGTCTTACCTGTTTCTTCTTCAGCAACGATACATCTTCTCTTATTGATCTCAAGTCCTTTAGTAGTAGAAGAGATCAGTGGGTTCGGAGAAGTACCAAGTGACATGATAACGGTATCAACATCCATATCATACTCAGAACCTGGAATCTCAACAGGACGTCTTCTTCCGGATGCATCCGGCTCGCCCAGTTCCATCTTAACAACCTTCATACCGCTTACATGTCCGTTCTCGTCAACAAGGATTTCCTTCGGATTTGTAAGAAGATCAAAGATGATTCCTTCTTCTTTAGCATGATGAACTTCTTCTGCTCGTGCAGGAAGCTCTGCTTCACTTCTTCTGTATACGATATGTACTTCAGCACCAAGTCTGAGAGCAGTTCTTGCAGCATCCATAGCTACGTTACCACCGCCGACAACAGCAACTTTCTTACCTGCTGCGATCGGTGTATCATAAGAGTCATCGAATGCTTTCATCAGGTTGCTTCTTGTCAGGTACTCGTTTGCAGAGAATACACCGCTTGCGTTTTCACCCGGGATTCCCATAAACATCGGAAGACCTGCACCGGAACCGATAAATACAGCTTCAAATCCTTCATCTTCGATCAGCTGATCGATTGTTGTGGATTTACCGATAACAACGTTTGTTTCAAATTTAACACCGAGTTCTTTAACTTTCTCGATCTCTTTCTTAACAACTTTCTGTTTTGGAAGACGGAATTCCGGAATACCATAAACAAGAACTCCACCAAGTTCATGAAGAGCTTCAAATACGGTTACATCATATCCGGCCTTTGCAAGATCACCTGCGCAGGTAAGTCCGGACGGACCAGAACCGATAACAGCAACTTTATGTCCGTTCTTAACTTCTGCTCCGACTGGTTTAATATCATGTTCCAGAGCATAGTCAGCAACGAATCTTTCCAGTTTACCGATAGAAACAGCTTCACCCTTCTTACCACGGATACACTGTCCTTCACACTGAGATTCCTGAGGACATACACGTCCACAGATAGCCGGAAGTGCGGAAGATAATCCGATCACTTTATATGCTTCTTCAATGTTTCCTTCTTTGATCTGCTCGATAAATCCAGGAATATTGATGGACACCGGACATCCTTCTACGCATTTCGGTTTTTTACAGCCCAGACATCTCTGTGCCTCTTCCATTGCTTCTTCCTGATTATATCCAAGACAAACTTCTTCAAAGTTTGTAGCACGTACCTTCGGATCCTGTTCTCTTACCGGTACTTTATTTAACATTTTTGCATCTGCCATTACTTGTCACCTCCGCACTGTCCGCATCCACCGTGGTGGGTATCGCCTTCCTGAAGCTTCAGTAATGCACGTCCTTCTTCAGTCTTGTACATCTGGCTTCTCTTCATAGCCTGATCAAAATCAACGAGATGTCCGTCGAATTCCGGTCCGTCTACGCAGGCAAATTTAATTTCATCGCCAACCTGGAGACGACATGCTCCACACATACCAGTTCCGTCAACCATGATCGGGTTCATGCTGACGATTGTGTGGATACCAAGCTTCTTAGTAAGAAGACAGACAAATTTCATCATGATCATCGGTCCGATTGCAACACAGACATCATAGCTCTTTCCTTCGTTAGTAACGAGATCTTCCAGAGTCTTTGTTACCATACCGGAACGTCCATAAGATCCGTCATCTGTTGTAACATAAAGGTTGGAAACAGCTGCAAGTTCTTTTTCAAGAATAACCATATCCTTTGTTTTGGAACCAAGGATTACGTCTGCAGTAATACCATGCTCGTGAAGCCATTTTACCTGCGGATAAACAGGTGCTGTACCAACACCTCCGGCTACGAATACCATTTTCTTTTTCTTAAGTTCTTCGATGTCTTCATGAACAAATTCAGAAGGACATCCCAGAGGTCCTACGAAATCACGGAAAGAATCTCCAGCCTTTAATTCGGACATCTTAATTGTAGATGCTCCAACTTCCTGGAACACGATTGTAATAGTTCCTTCTTTGCGGTCATAGTCGCAAATTGTAAGCGGGATTCTCTCGCCCTTTTCATCCATTTTTACGATGATAAATTGTCCTGGCTGACAGTGGCTTGCAACACGCGGTGCATGTACAACCATAAGATGGATCTTAGCTGCCAGTGTCTCAGCTTTTAAAATCTTATACATTGTTTCCCTCCTAGCATATTTTCACTCAATCCTCTAATAATAATACGCTAAAATCTGCTATATGACAAGGAAAACATTTATAAAGATGCATAAAAATGTCTTTTTTTTCACAATTTTTTATATTTTATTATTTTTCGCATCAATCATCTCATGCAGTTTTGCAAGTGCCTCACGGATTCCTCCAATCTCATCAATCAGCCCTTCTTTTACTGCCTCCTCACCTTCCAGAAGCGTTCCGACATCTTTGACCAGCTGACTGGTATCCAGCATCAGTTCTTCCAGTCGTTCCTGCGAAGCTCTGGAATGTGCCGCAATAAAGCCTGTGATACGGTCCTGAATTTTTTCCATATTCCGATAAGTCTGAGCCACTCCGATAAACATTCCGCTCGAACGCACCGGATGGATCACCATCGTTGCACTTGGAACAGCAAAAGAATAATCTGCCGACACTGCCATCGGTACTCCGATCGAATGCCCGCCACCAAGTACCAACGATACCGTCGGAATACTTAAAGAAGCAATCATCTCTGCAATGGCAAGTCCTGCCTCCACATCACCGCCAACCGTATTCAAAAGAATCAAAAGTCCTTCCACGTTTTCATCGTCTTCGATCATTGCAAGTTTTGGCAGAACATGTTCATATTTTGTTGTTTTACTCTGTGACGGTGCAGCATCATGGCCTTCTACTTCACCAATGATCGTCAGAAGTTCGATCCGATGTCTCTTCACATTCTGGTCAAGTGTCAACTCACCCATTTCCCTGATCTGCTCATTTTCTTTTTCTTCTTTATACAAAGCCTGCTGTTTACTGTTTTCAATCTCTTTTTCAGACATAAAAATACCTCCATGAAATTTGAAAGTTCATGAAGGTATTTTTTGTCAGATCTTTAATTGTTATACATCAGATCATATATTTGAAAATCATTCGTTCCAGTTTGTCCAAACATCTGTAACATCATCATCCTCATCGAGAAGATCCAGTGTTCTCTGCAGGTTCTTGACATCCTTTTCATCTGTCAAATCCACATATGTCTGCGGAACCATAGCAACCTGAGCTTCTACCATCGGGATACCAGCTTTTTCCAGAGCCTCACGCACGGCACTGAAATCATCCGGAGCTGTCAGGATCTCAAAGCTGTCTTCTTCTTCGTTGAAATCCTCTGCGCCTGCATCAAGTGCTGTCATCATAAGCTCGTCTGCATCCATCTCACCACATTCGTCTTCCAGTTCTTCTTTATCAATGATGATCTGACCTTTCTGATCAAACATAAAGGATACACATCCCTGAGTTCCGATGCTTCCATAACCTTTTGTAAATGCATTTCTTACATTACTTGCTGTACGGTTTTTTGTTGTCAGTCAGAGTCTCAACGATGATTGCAACACCATTCGGACCATATCCTTCATATGTAGCACGTTCATAACTGTCAGCAGAATCTGCACCGGCTGCTTTTTTGATACCACGTTCAATTGTATCATTCGGCATGTTGTTTGCTTTTGCTTTTGCGATAACGTCACGAAGTTTGCTGTTGTTGTTCGGGTCCGCACCGCCGGCTTTGACTGCCATAACGATCTCACGGCCGATTACAGTAAATACTTTACCTTTTTTTGCGTCATTTTTTTCCTTTTTGTGCTTTATGTTTGCGAATTTTGAATGTCCTGACATTTTTCACTCTCTCCTTTTGTTTCTTTGTCATTTATTTTTTCGGCTCTTACTCTTCCGATGGTTCTGTTTCCAAGTGAAAGAATCTTAAATCTGTAGCCGTTTGCAACAATTTCTTTGTCCAGATCCTCCCTGGACGGAATATGTCCCAGAAGCTCTGTCAGATAACCGTTCAGCGTTTCCATTTCTACATCACCGAATTCAATATCCAGTTCCTGCTCCACATCATCCAGACTGGCAAGTCCATCAATAATGATACTGTTATCTACCTGTGTCCGAAATGTATCCCTGCTCTCATCGTATTCATCAAAAATATCCCCGACGATTTCCTCAATGAGGTCTTCCATCGTTACGATTCCTGCCGTCTGACCATACTCATCCACGACAACTGCCATATGTACCTGTCTGGCCTGCATGGTCCGGAAAAGCTGTCCGATATGTCTGGTCTCAGGAACAAAAGTCGCTTTCCTGATAAGCCCCGGAAGCTCTTTCAGTGGTTTGAACTTCGCCCATGGATTCTGTGTAAAGAATTTCAGTGCATCTTTGTAATGGATCAGTCCCCGGATATCATCCATATCTTCCCCGCAGACCGGATATCGGGAATTTTCCTCTTCCATCATATGATTCACAACATCCTTGAGCAGATCATCCATCGCAAAAGCAGCCACACTGCTTCTGTGAGTCATAACCGCACCCACTTCTTTATCTTCAAAAGCAAAAATATTCTGGATCATCTCTGCTTCATCTTTCTGGAGGACACCTTTCTCATGTGCCTCATCCACCATAGAGATGATTTCTTTTTCCGTAACAGAATCTTCCTGTTCCCCTTTAAAGAAATGAAAAACCCCGGAAAAAAGACCCTGGATCCAGTCTATAACCTTCGCCGGCCCCCTGCGGGGCAATCGACTGCCATCGTCCATTTTGTATCTATTCCTTCCGTAATTTGTTTAAAATCAGCACAATTACTGCTAAAATATAGCACTTTAGCTTCTGTTCGTCAAGGATAACCGCCTAAAAAGTAAGTTCAAGGCTGATTTCAAGGGCATGATTCACTCGATCCAGCATTGTCTGGTCAAGATGGCATACCTTATCCTTCAGCCTTTTTTTATCGATCGTACGCAGCTGTTCCAACAAGATCACCGAGTCCTTCTCAATTCCATAAGAAGAAGCATCGATCTCAATATGCGTCGGCAGCTTTGCCTTATTCATCTTAGAAGTAATCGCAGCACAGATGACCGTGGGACTGTGTCGGTTGCCCACATCATTCTGAATGATCAGAACCGGGCGGACACCACCCTGTTCACTCCCAACTACCGGCCTTAAATCTGCATAAAAAATATCCCCTCTTTTAATTACCACACAATCACACTCCGATTCTTTTTTCTCTGGAATTAGTATTTCCATTTTTCTTCTGTGTATACATGCGTGGTGCTGCAGTTTATTCGAAGAAGGTCAGATCTCCCCATTCTCTGCCGTCTTTTATATAGACTCTCGGGACACGTTTACTGATATCGCAGGCAAATTCATAAGAAAATCTGCCGGACATATCGCCGAAAGTCTCAATGCTGATAAATTCGTCTCCGTCCCTGCCGATCAATGTTACCTCATCTCCATGTTTCACATCCGGAATATGTGTAACATCCACCATGAACTGGTCCATACAGACTCTGCCAAGGATCGGTGCTTTCTGTCCATGTATCAGAACCCATCCTTTATTAGACAGAGTTCTCGGATATCCATCCGCATAGCCGACCGGAATCGTTGCAACACGAAGATCGTTTTCGGAAGCAAATGTTCCGCCATAACTGATCGCCGTTCCTGCCGGAAGATCCTTCACATAAGCCACATGACTCTTCAGCTCCATCGCCGGCTTCAGTTTCACAATATCCCTCTCCACTTCATCGGACGGATAAATACCATAGATCGTAATTCCCGCACGGACCAGGTTCAGGTTTGCCTCTGGCATACGAATGATTCCCGCACTGTTCGAGCAATGCTTCAGCGAAATCTGTACTCCCGCCTTTTCCAGAAGGTCAGCAAACGCAAGATAACGTTTCAGCTGTTCTACTGCCGGAGCTTTATCCGTCTCATCTGCCCGCGCGAAGTGTGTAAACATACCTTCAATCTCAACATTTGGAAGTGCAGCGATCTTTTTGATCTCCTCAACGCTTTCCGGCTTATCTGCAAATCCAATACGGCTCATTCCAGTATCCAGTGCAATATGGATATGCACCTGTCTGCCCTGGCGGACAGCCTCATCAGAAAGGATTTTTGCCACATTATACTCACAGACCGTCAGGCGCACATCTTTTCTAATCAGTTCCTGGAAATACTCTTCAAAAACAAGTCCGAGAATCAATACCGGTTTCTCAATCCCGGCATCTTTCAACTGAATCGCTTCCTCTGCTGTCGCGGTCGCAAAGCCCCAGATGTACTCATAGTCTTCTATAAGACGCGAAATCGCTTCTGCACCATGTCCATAACCATCGGCCTTGACAACAGCTACGATCCTGGTACCATCTGCAATGTTTTTCTTCATTTCCTCAAAGTTATGAGCAATGGCATCCAGTGATACTACTGCTTTAACTCTCTCAAATTTTTTCATAATACCCTCCTCTTCCTGCCTGATCTGCTCAGATATTTCGGTATTCTATTTATTTTTCAAAACTTCTGAAGCTCCTCGTACAATATCTCCGGCCTTCATACCTGCTGTTCCTTTTTCTTTCGCTGCCAGATCTCCTGCCATACCATGAAGCAGTACTCCCAACGCAGCCTGTCTGCCTGTATCCGGCAGTTCCGTCCTTTTATTCAGAAACATTGCCAGCACACCTGCAAGAATTCCGGTCAGAACATCTCCACTTCCCGCAGTCGCCATTCCAGGATTTCCCGCCAGACTGATCCAGGTATTTCCATCCGATGCTGCCGTCACGGTACATGCATCTTTCAGCACACAAACCGCACCGGTTTCTGCCGCCAGCTCCCTCGCTGCTGCAATACGGTCTTTTTGAAGTTCACTGACCTTTTTTCCTGTCAGCCGTCCCATCTCACCCATATGTGGTGTCATGACCACGTGGCTCGTAAGATACTGTTTCCATTCCGGATGCTGTGCCAGCAGATTCAGCCCATCTGCATCCAGTATGACTGGTTTAGCAGCTCCTGATGCTGCCTCCAGAAACCACTGTACTTTTTCGGCAGCCTGGTACGTAGTTCCAATTCCCGGGCCAATCACCACAATATCGCACCAGTCAAGATCTTTTGCAAAATCATCGCCACAGTCAAGCATTGCTTCCGGCAGCATTGTCTGCAGTGGAATCCGATTCTCTTCTGCCGTAACGATTTTCACCATTCCGATGCCCACTGCAAAAGCTCCCGACGCACTGAGGTAAGCCGCCCCACACATGCCCGGACTTCCGGCAACGACCAGAATCTTTCCAAAAGTTCCTTTGTTTCCATCAACAATTTTATCCGGCAGAAAATGAATATCTGTTTTTTCTGTCTGCCATAAATATGGTTTCATCTTATCACTTGCGTAGATGCCAACATCCGCAACGATCACTTTACCGGCAAATTTCCTGCCCGGATACAGGCAAAGGCCTGCTTTCCGAAATGCAAATGTCACTGTCAGATCTGCATGAAAAGCAATTCCAAGTTCTGCTCCTGTATCGCCATTTACTCCGGACGGAATATCAACAGCCACTTTCCAGGCATTCAACTGATTCAGTGCCATGATCACATCTCTGTAACTGCCCTCGACCGGACGACTCAGCCCAACGCCGAAAATGGCATCTACTATAGTAGTATATTCCTCTGTTTCCAGGTTATTCACAACCGGCACCTGACAGGCAGCTGCAATATCCAGCTGACGCTGCATTTCCACAGTCCTGTGGTCCGGATTCCCCACCAGATACAGACTTGTACGATAACCATGCAGTTTCAGAATACGGGCAACAGCCACGCCATCTCCTCCGTTGTTCCCGCTTCCGCAGACACAGAGAATCCGTTCTTCCTGTTTTTTGTCTGCCAGCATCCGTTCCAGTTCTTCTGCGACTTTCAGAGCTGCCCGTTCCATCAGGACACAGGACGGAATCCCGATTCCCTCAATCATATTTCCATCAAGAGCTTTCATTTCTTTACAGGTCACAATCTGTTTCATTCTTTTTCCTCACCTGCCATAATTAGCATAAAAGGCCATTACGCAGCCTCCTTGCCATAAGGAGCCGGGTAACAGCCTGTCTGTCCGTCCTGCCATCACTTTATAAGTGCTGCTTATTTCTCATCGTCTATATGTTCCTGACGATACTGACTGAGATTATAGGATAATGTCATAAGACTCTCTGAAAGATGAACATTCTCCACGATCACATCATCCGGAGTATCCAGATCGATATGTGCAAAATTCCAGATAGCTTTGATTCCGTTCTCAATCAGAATCTCCGCCATATCACGTGCCTTATTCTTCGGCAATGTCAGAATTGCGATCTCAATATTGTTTTCTTTCATAAAGAAAGGAAGATCACTGATCATCTGAATCTCAATCCCACGAACCGCAATTCCCTCAAGTACCGGATTTACATCAAAAATACCGACCAGCTTGAATCCTCTCTTCTCAAACTCAACATAATTGGCAAGTGCCTGCCCCAGATTACCAGCTCCTACAATGATCATCGGATGCACGATATCCAGCCCCAGGATCTTACCGATCTCTGTATAAAGATATTTTACATTATAACCGTATCCCTGCTGTCCAAATCCCCCGAAATTATTCAGATCCTGACGTATCTGAGACGCTGTAACACGCATTTTTTTTACTAAGATCATTGGAAGAGATTCTCTCTACATTGTCTTCCAGAAGTTCACCAAGGTATCTATAGTAACGTGGCAGTCTCTTAATCACAGCTTTTGAAATCTGTTTTGCTTCCACCGTTGTCCCTCCTTACACTTTCTCGTTAATTATAACGAATTGACATTTTGTTGTCAATCAATGTTGTCAAATATGTACAATTTTCATTGATTTTCCTTTACAAAGGCCATTTTTGCTTTTATAATCATACCGTATATTTACTTCGGAGGAATAACTATGATTTTATCATGTCAGGGTATCTCCAAATCCTTCGGTGAAAAAGTGATTCTGGAAGATGCCTCTTTTCATATAGAAGAACGCGAAAAAGCTGCTCTGATCGGTAATAACGGTGCCGGCAAAACCACACTTCTTCGCATTATAATGGACGAGATCCATGCAGATGCCGGACAGGTAGTTCTTGCCAAGGACAAACGCATCGGTTACCTCGCCCAGTATCAGGATGTACAGGGACACCTTTCTGTATATGAAGAACTCTTAAGCACCAAACAGTATATCATCGATATGGAAGAACGCCTTCGTGCCATGGAAGTCCAGATGAAAAATGCTTCCGGCGAAGAACTTGACCGCCTGATGAACTCCTACACCCGCCTGACTCATGAATTTGAACTGGAGAATGGCTATGCCTACAAAAGCGAACTTATGGGTGTTCTGAATGGTCTCGGATTTACAGAAGAGGATTTTACCAAACAGGTGGCGACTCTTTCCGGCGGTCAGAAAACACGTGTTGCCCTCGGTAAACTGCTGATTTCCAAACCAGATATCCTTCTGCTCGATGAGCCTACCAACCACCTGGATATGGAAAGCATTGCCTGGCTGGAAACTTATCTTCTCAATTATCCTGGTGCTGTTTTCATTGTATCTCATGACCGCTATTTTCTGGACAAAGTTGTCACAAAAGTCATCGAGATCGATGCCGGACAGGTTCGTATGTATGCCGGTAATTACTCCGCTTATGCAGAGAAAAAAGCACAGCTTCGTGATGCCCAGTACAAGGCATATCTCAACCAGCAGCGCGAGATCAAACATCAGGAAGCCGTTATCGTCAAGCTGAAATCTTTCAACAGAGAAAAATCCATCAAACGTGCAGAGAGCCGTGAAAAGATGCTGAATAAGATTCAGCGGATCGACAAACCGATCGAAGTCCAGAGCCAGATGCGTCTTTCTCTTGAGCCACGCGTGGTCAGTGGAAACGATGTCCTTACCGTAGAAGATCTCGCCAAAAGTTTCCCGCAGCAGAAACTTTTTTCCAATATTTCTTTCCAGATCAAACGAGGCGAGCGCGTAGCACTGATCGGAAACAACGGAACCGGCAAAACTACAATGCTCAAGATTCTCAACGGACTTCTGGATGCAGACGCCGGAAGCTTCTCTCTGGGTGCCAAAGTGCAGATTGGTTACTATGATCAGGAGCATCATGTACTTCATGCAGAAAAAACAATTTTTGAGGAAATTTCAGACACATATCCGACACTGACCGAGACACAGATCCGTAATATGCTGGCAGCATTTCTCTTTACCGGAGACGATGTATTCAAAGTGATCTCCTCTCTTTCCGGTGGTGAACGAGGCCGTGTTTCTCTTGCCAAACTGATGCTTTCCGAAGCCAATTTCCTGATTCTCGATGAGCCTACCAACCACCTGGATATCGCATCCAAGGAAATTCTGGAAGAAGCCCTGAACAGCTACACCGGAACTGTGTTGTATGTTTCTCATGACCGTTATTTCATCAACCAGACTGCAACCCGTATTCTTGATCTGACAAATCAGTCTGTTGTCAACTATATCGGAGATTACGATTATTATCTGGAGAAAAAAGAAGAACTGACTGAGAAATATGCTCCGACTGCACAGGAAGCCACCGAAGAAGCTAAAGAAGAAACTCCTTCTGAGGGAAAACTCACCTGGCAGCAGCAGAAAGAAGAACAGGCTCGCAAGCGCAAACAGGAAAACGAACTTAAAAAAGTCGAAAAACGTATTGAAGAACTTGAAACACGAGATAAAGAGATCGACGACACTCTCGTTCTTCCGGATGTCTGTACGAATGTAGGACGCTGTGCGGAACTGAGCCGCGAAAAAGACAAGATTCAGGCAGAACTTGAAGAATTATATGAAAAATGGGAGGAACTTGCATAACTGCAATTTTCTTTCCCATATTACAAGAGCCACTGTATCGCAATTGATACAATGGCTCTTTTGTGCGTATATTAAAGCATTTTTTCCAGAGATTCTCTGATTGCAAGGATGAAATCACGGCTGTTCAGTACAGTCGGATTCTCAATCGTTGTAATCAGTGCAAGGTCTTTGGTCATCTTGCCACTTTCAATCGTGGAAAGGGTAGCTTTTTCCAGTTTATCTGCAAACTCTTCCAGTTTCTGATTGCCATCCAATTCTCCACGTTTACGAAGAGCTCCTGTCCATGCAAAAATCGTTGCCACAGAGTTGGTAGAAGTTTCTTTTCCTTCCAGATGACGATAATAATGTCTCTGTACTGTTCCATGCGCTGCTTCATATTCGTAATATCCCTGAGGAGAAACAAGTACTGATGTCATCATTGCAAGAGAACCGAATGCAGAAGAAACCATATCGCTCATAACATCTCCGTCATAGTTCTTGCATGCCCAGATAAATCCGCCTTCTGCCTTCATAACACGCGCTACGATATCATCGATCAGACTATAGAAATAAGTAAGTCCTGCTTCTTCGAACTTATCCTTAAATTCTGTATCAAATACAGTCTGGAATACTTCTTTGAATTTTGCATCATAAGTCTTTGAAATTGTATCTTTCGCGCCAAACCATACATCCTGTTTTGTATCCAGTGCATAGTTGAAACAGCTTCTTGCAAAGCTTTCAATGGATGCAGTCATATTATGCATACCCATCGCAACACCAGGTGCCTTAAATTCCTGTACAAGGGAGCGTTTCTCTTCGCCGTCTTCAGAAGTATAAACAAGCTCAACCTTACCTGGTTTGTCAATGTACATCTCTGTATTCTTGTAAATATCTCCATATGCATGACGCGCAAGTGTAATCGGTTTCTTCCAGTTGCGTACACATGGCTCAATTCCCTTTACAACGATCGGTGCACGGAATACTGTTCCATCAAGGATTGCACGAATCGTACCATTCGGGCTCTTGTACATCTTCTTGAGATCATATTCGTCCATACGTGCATGATTTGGTGTGATCGTCGCACATTTTACTGCAACACCATATTTCTTAGTTGCTTCGGCGGCATCAATCGTAACCTGATCATCTGTTTCATTACGATAAGTCAGTCCAAGATCATAATACTCTGTGTTCAGATCAATAAACGGAAGAAGAAGTTCATCTTTGATCATTTTCCAGAGGATTCTGGTCATCTCATCTCCGTCCATCTCTACCAACGGTGTCGTCATTTGAATTTTTTCCATAATACGTCTCCCTTGCTTGATATCTGATTTTTTGCAACTGTTTATCTCCGAACAATTGCCAATTTCCTACTATTCTATCCGAAAAAAGGAGTTCCGTCAATACTTTCAGCCTTTACTATGGTAAAATCGTGCATTTTTGTTTATACAATCATGTGCATTTCCTATAATGCCAAAAACTTTTTGCAGTTGAACTTTCCCCATCCCTGCTGGTTTCTCGGCAGTCCCATATCATCGCAGCTGTCTCGCAGCATCATTTTAATCTCTACATTGGAAAGCAGAGAATCTTTTTCCAGTGCCAGCGCAATCGCACCGGACACCAGCGGTGTTGACATGGATGTGCCGCTTTTCATGCTGTACAGGTTTCCAGCTCCCGGCGTACATGCCATAATCTGCCGTCCCGGTGCCACCAGATCCGGTTTACACACGCATTCAAATGTTGGTCCGCGCCCGGATACTGCCCGCTTTCCCGAGAGCATATCACTGGATCCCACCGTAATGATCTTTTTGCTGCATCCAGGTGCCGTCACGCTCCCCGGCTTTGGTCCCTGATTTCCTGCCGCCGCAACCACCACCAGGCCTTCATCCCATAATTTCTCCACACCCTGCACCAGTACATCCTGCTCGTTTCGTGTGCGATAAGTCGTTCCCACAGAAATATTAACAATTCGAAGCTTGTATCGTTCCCTGTTCTGTAAAATCCAGCGAAAAGCCTGCAGGACATCTTCTTTATTTCCATTTCCAAACCGATCAAGTACTTTCAGCGCTGCTATCCTGCTGCCTGGTGCCATCCCTTTATATTTTCCCATGGAGGCCCTGCCACTCCCGGCCAGAATTCCGGCTACACAGGTTCCATGTCCATTGTCGTCATATGGAACTTTTTTATGTGCAATAAAATCCGCAAAAGCACAGATTCTGCTGTCAAAATCTATATGCGGATAGATTCCCGTGTCAAGAATTGCCACTCCGATTCCCTTTCCTGTATAAAATGACTCGTTCATGCATATACTCCAGATAAAGGTTTCTATATTAATATATTCCAGTTTCAGTGAAAGGGGGTGCGGAATTTGATCATTGTAGCACTTATTGTGTTTTTCTGCCTGCAGGCATTTGTGCTCTTCTGCTGCCTCGCCGCCGGAAATGACCCCGGATCACAGGAAATATCCGACCAGGAACAGATGGAATATATCCAGATGTGGATGAAAGATAAAAAGCGGAAAACCTGAAAAAAAAGAGAAAGCCTCTCGACTTTCTCTTATCATAAATAATCATTCACCAACAGCTATTCCGTTTTATCCTCTGCCGGGGTCTGCTCACTGCCTTCTTCTGAACCGTCTTCTCCGGTATTGTCTTCTGTATTTCTGACTACCGCATCCTCCGGTGCATCGGTTGGCTTTGTAATTGTAATATTTCCAAGATCTTCTACCGTCTCCTGTTTTGAAAGAGTCGCCTTATAATCATCACGCTCAGCTCTTTTGGATCTGTTTACCTTCACCATCATTGCCAGGCATACAATCAGAATGACAACCAGAATATAATATCCTGCCGAAGACAAAAAGCTCTTTCTATGTCTGTGTTTATGCTGTGACATACAAGTATCCCTTCACATTATTCTGCAGCTGTTTCAGTATCTGCAGCTCCTGCATCTGTAGTCTGTGTTTCAATTTCATTTTCATCTACAGCGCTTTTATCAAGAAGTGTGATTGCTCCAAGGAATGGAAGTATAACTTTAAGTTCACCTGTTACAGGGTCAATTTCATCAATTGTGATAAATACAACTTTTCCTGTTTCCGGATCAACCAGCATCAGAAGCAGATCTTCTGCTTTCTTTTCTTTTGCAGCATCAATCTTAACTTTTACTTCAAGATCTCCATTAGTCTTATAGGTAATTTCATCACCGATCTGCTTAAATTACTGCATTTTCTTCGCCAATCCCATTTTGTTATATCCCATAGTAACCAAAATGTCATCCAAAGAATTTAACAAAGAGTCTCTTGCCATTGGAACTAATATGCTATCTGCAATATCATTGTAATTATCTGGTAATTCATTTAATTCAAATATAACATCTGAAAGTAATTCTATGCTGTTATATTTGGAACAACTTTCTGGATTTTTCTCTGACGTATACTCTCCTCCAAGTCAATCACCATCGGCTTTCCATCGAAATCTTTTGCATGTAAACGAATCCCTTTATATTTTTCAGTATCGTTAGTTCCATAGACGAAGATTTCAATTTCTTTTTCGGTCCAGTCAGTTCTGGTTGCAATAAATTCGACATTCAAACAATTTTTAAATACATCAAATATATCACCTGCTTCCGGATCCAACAACCAATAAACCTCATTTTTAACCTTATTTATATATTCACACCATTCCTCTTCATCTAAAAAAGTTAACGTTCTTAAACATAAATGAATATCTCTTTTATCTAACACCCTACTTTCAAAAACTCTATCACATCTCACATAATATCGTACAATCTCTGCCAACAATCTTGAAATTTCCTCAATGTTACTGTCAGTTTCATTTTTGGGTATTTCCAAATCCACAAACTCATTAATTGCCGCAACATGCACTTCATCACCCGGAAATGAACTTATCACCTCAATCTGATTGCGATATACTTTTTCTCCCTTAATATAGTTCGTTATATTATAAATCAATTTGTCTCGGCTGTATCCTAAATAACACAAATTTTCATATGTCAAAAATTGATATCGTGAGTCAACCAGTACTTCCGCAAGTTTTTTATTTTTTGCCACATTAGTAGGAAAAAGTTCAATGCTTTCTCCCGATGTTACCTTTCCATAATACTGAGGCCAAATATTTTTATATATAGCTAATGCTAATATCTGTTCAGCCATATCCTTAAATTTACTTACTTTAAGCCTTTTAATATTATTTTTATAATATAATCCAAAGAATAAACCATAGTCATTCAAAATCGCATATTGCATACGATAGTCTTTTATATATGGGGCTGCCATATAAACCAGACTTTTTTCTGCCGAACGTTCAGTATAAAACAAAATTGTATTAATAAGTATCTCCCCATAAGCTTCCTCATAAGCTTCTCCGTAAAGCTCTCTAAGTTTTTTATTTACTTTCTTAAGATTTTCCCGGAAGATATCTTCGGAGCTTCTTTTATTCATTCCTGGAACTATTGGAAGAATATAATCAAAAAACTTCGCATGCTGCAGCTCATTCAGAACCTCATCCTTAATCACATATATAAAACGAACATATTTTTCCCCCTGTAGTCTCTGATTGAGCATATAATTGATTTCCCTTAAACGTGAGAAAATCTCTATACAGTCCTTCTGGTTCAAACGGTCCATATCCTCAAACACTACTGTTCGGTCTACTTTATCCGCAATTTGTTCCAGACAGTAAATAAGTTCCGTCGCATATAGATCCAGATAATCCTCACATGCACTTCTTTCGATATCAATTTCTGTGTTGTCTGATTTCACAGCTATATTTTTCAGGCGCATCTGTGTCAGCATATAATAAATCAAATGTCGGCCAATCACTACGACTGCTACAAATACAATCAGATAGAGGAAAATATGAATTTGAGTTTTCCATTTTAATAACAGACAACTTTTGCCCACAACTGATTTTATCAAACTTCCCAAAGGCTGGTAAAAGATTAGTAACAATATCATTAATATCAGCAATCCGCCCAGATTGGCGTTAAGCCTTCCAAAGCAACTCGGCTCCTGAATCATATCAAATCTTCCTGCTTCAATATCTCTCTTATGAAAGCGAGCATAAATCTGAAGAAGAATCCGTCGTTCGATAATATTCTTCTCTTCTGATTCTTTCTCAGTGTCATCATTTATGTATTTTCCCAGCGAAACATATAAAAAATGAGGCTCTGTCTGTTTTTGCCGTTTATGTTTTTACATTTTCTCAAAACCGGTATTTTGAAAATCCATTTTTCAAAAGCATTCTTCTCTTCGTCCCGTCTTTGCTGTCGTTTCTTATCATACGAATGCAAAATACTACTCTTACCGATTCCATGACTGCCAGATACCGCCATGTTGCATATACGCGGCTCAGCAAATGCTTCATCCAAATATTGATAGTATATTTTTAAATCGTCCGTTTCTTTCAAATCCGCATCATAAGATAGCGGAAACAAAAGTTTGTCTGTATTTTTCTCTTCCATCTTTTGTTCTCCTGTAAAACACCACCTGTCAGTCATCTCCATACGCTGACTAACCGGTGGTATTTTTATATCATCTCATACTTTTCTATCACACAACTGTATTTTTTCGTTTTTCTATCATAATTAATTCCCGCGAGGAGCAGGTTTCCGTGATACTCTTTCAATGCTTCTGCGTATCGTTTCTCTTTTATCTGTGCAATAGCTCCTTCTGCATCTTTGTCCCATTTTAACTCGATTACCGCTGCCGGTTTATCTGCATGAAGTTTTCTTGGCACAAAACAGATATCCTCAAATCCTTTTCCTGTTGGCAATTCTCTTATAATTGTGTAATATTCCCTTGCAAAATAAAAGGCAAGGTTAATCGTACAACTCAGAGAATTTTCATCATTATACTGTAATATTGAAATTTCTCGATGTGCCCGGTCTATTCCATCTGCAACAGCATCCGCATTCATACTCCATAAATCCTAAAGCAATTTTCTGGAAGCTTCTACTGAATGAATAACCTCATTCCAATCCATCGTACTGATAGCATTGACATATTCCTGAGATACTTCCTTATTAGGAATTGCGACTATTTTATCCGGCCAATGATAACTGAGATATCCTAAATGCACAAGCAAAGTCAATATATCATCTCTGCTTTGAAATGATGTCATATCATTTGAAAACGTACCTGTATTGATCTGTACCCGATCACCTGCCAATATTTTTATAACAGAGTCTTTGAGTCCATCAAAATTCATACATATATATGCCTTTAATGCTTCGTACGTCTCTGTCTGGTTCCAATAATTGTCAAAAATCCCACTGAGCATGGCATCTACTACAGATTTTGGATTATACATCGCATAAACTTTTAGTTTCTGTGCTTCCACAACAGATAACTCATATCCATTATACCATGCTTTTGTTTCCTCAAAACTTCTGTCATATTTGCTGCAAAGCTCCTGAACTTCTTTTTCCGTAAATCCGAAAAACTCTGCCATTTCACGTGGGTTAAGCATAGAGTACTCAGAAAACATATTTAATGCAGAATGTGAACCATATTTCTTAATCGGAAGGATTCCTGTCATATAAGCAAGCGCAACATATTCTTTATTCTTCAGCCACATTCTGAGAAAGTCCAGATATTTTTTCTGTACTTCTTTATCCTGCTTATATTCTCGAAAAAGGCAGTCCCATTCGTCAATCAATATAACAAACTGACATTTTGTCTCTGCAAAAACATCCTGCATGGCAAATATAAGACGGTCACTGCTGACAACCTCCGGATAAGCACTTTTTAAATCTTTAATCAATCTCATTTGCAGAATACTCAACATATCCTCAACGCTCTCACTCATGCTCAAAAATTCCTGCATATTAATTTTAATCACATCATATTTATTTAAATGTTTCTGGTATGATTGTTCCTGACTGATTTTCAATTTTTCGAATAAACTGATGTATCTTCATTTCGCCCGTAGTATGCTGCCAGCATGTCTGCCGCTGTTGATTTACCAAATCTTCTCGGACGACTCACACACATATATCGCTGCATCGTGCGCGCATATCTGTTTGGTCACCGCAATTAAAGCACTTTTGTCAACAAAAATCTCCGATTCCAAAATCATCTGGAATGCCTGACTCCCCGGATTCAGGTAATTTCCCATTCACATCTCACCTCTTACACCTGTGAAAATATATTTCTTATATCTTACTATATATCCTTTCAAAAATCCAACATATTATGTTTCTCAATAATTTTAATAATAATTTTTATTTTAATCTTTCTTTTCTCCTTTCATTCAATACCAATTGTTAGGTAATTGCGAAACAAGTTCGCAATCCTGACTAAAAAGCGGTAAGAATCCTGCAACGCAGGATTCTTAAGTGAAAAATAGGTACTTCTAAATTTGAACATGACTAAAAGACTTCCCAGATAAACTGCGAAGAAAAGATTGTATGCATATTAATAATCAGGCAATCAAAGGCTTCAAACTCCGGATGTATTGGTATTGATGAATCTTATCAGCGACAAGCACAGTAACAAGCTGGGTAATTCCTGCAAGCAGTAAATCAGCATGAAGTGTTTTCTCATTCTGTGTTTTACGATCTGCAATGCAGAAACTATCTTTGAAATGGTTGATTGACTTTTCAACATTTACACGGATCTTGTAAGTATCCTCCCATTCCTGTG
>ENA-OPZZ01000589-OPZZ01000589.1-human-gut-metagenome-genome-assembly--contig:-NODE-589-length-27967-cov-3.635489_pt1 | contig 27967 bp, 25 predicted proteins | sample MGYA00242487_ERZ504511 | MGnify/ENA primary metagenome ERZ504511 (study PRJEB26092, sample SAMD00036241) | human gut metagenome | host: Homo sapiens | study: EMG produced TPA metagenomics assembly of... | reverse complement strand
TGTATTCAGCAAGCTGAATCAGATTCCTTCTTCACTTTGTATTCATTATATCAGGCTATTCTTCGTATTTCAAGTGCATTTTTCGTAAAATATATCGTTTTTTCTTTAACGTACTTTTAACTTCATCAAAAAAAATGATAAGTTTCATTGTATTCCCGATCATATTTCCTCCACAGAAATAACTCCTTCCTGCTGTCTTACCTCACGAAATACAGTATGGCGTGCTTTCCATTTGGCAGCCTCCATTGTTGCCTGGATCACCACACTCTGTGTTTTGGATTTCTTTTTGATGATAACTACGTTGGAGATCAGGATATCCTCTTCCCGAAGCTTCTTTATGACCATACTCATCTTGTCTTCATTTTCAAACTCCATATATACGTCATAGGTATTGGAATGCTCTTCCACATAAACCTCTATATATTTCGCATATTTGAACACCAGAATAAGTCCCAGCGTGGTAAAGATCGCACCGCTGTAAAAACCGATCCCCACCGCAAGTCCGATGCACGCGGAAGTCCAGAGACTGGCTGCTGTCGTAAGACCGGATACATGTCTCTGTCCGGTCACGATGATGGTTCCCACTCCGAGAAAACCGATTCCGCTGACAACCTGTGCGCCAAGTCGTGCAGTATCTCCGATTCCTGCCCCATTAGAATATACATGGATAAAATCGCCCGTCATCATAACCAGAGTTGCCCCCATACAGACGATCATATGTGTTTTTACACCTGCCACACGCTTCTTCATTCCACGGTCAATACCGATCAGACATCCAAGAAACATCGCAAGAATCAGCCGAAACAGCGTCGATCCCATATTTAAAGTGTGCAAATAATCCGATATTGCATTATATGCTCCGAGAAGTCCGCCCATAAATTTGCCCCTTTCCTGTTGTATCATTATTTTCCGCCGGTGATAACGCCAATAGCGTATCCTTCCATTTTGCCCTGCACAAACGCCGCAGACCACACTCCCGCCATTCGAAAGCTGTCTAGTCAGCCGGACTCTCTCTGTCCGTCTCACTACGCAGTTTTTCATATGATTCTATACCCCGGATATACATGATCTGTAGTCTCACAGCATGTAAAACAGCAGGGATACCGGCGCCTGGCGGCGGTATCCCTATCTGTTACTCTATCTACTGATCAGAGGGCATTCTGATTATTTAATAGACTCGTTATAGTTCTCGATTGCTTTGTTTACAGAAGCTGCAAGCTGATCAACAGCGTCCTGAGTTGTGAGCTTGCCATCATATACCTGCGGCATGATCTCATTGAATGTAAGACGGGCTTCTGTCTGTACGCCGGAGAGAACCCCTGCTGTATTGCAGTTTACAGGAGAATCCTTCAGCTGGTTGATAGCTGTCTCGAAATTCGGGTTTTCTTTGAGATAAGCCTTCATATCATCTGTCTCATAAGCTTTCTCGTTGATTGCAAAGTATCCTGTGCCCATGGACCATTTAGCCTGTACATCAGGAGTTGTGATGTACTCGATGAATTTCCATGCTGCATCTTCGTTAGCTTCGTTACCTGTATCTGTAAGCCACAGGGATCCACCACCGATGATAACACCGCCTTCATCATTCTGCTCGATTCTCGGAAGATATCCTGTACCAACTTCGAACGGAGAAGAATCAACTGCGTTTTTCAGGATAGCAGTAGACTCGATGATCATACCAACCTGTCCGGAGAAGAACGCTGTCTGCGTATCTGCTGTTGTTGTTCCGTAATCTTCGAAGTATCCGGAATCATACAGCTTTTTCCACATGTCGAATACTTTCAGTCCGCCGCCGTTGGAATCAAAATCAACAGCTGTAACTGCCTCTGTACGTCCATTGTCATTGTTTCCGTATGTTACGCCAAGTCCTGCAAGCTGCTGCTCAAAGAACCATCCGTAAATAGCCTGTGAATAACCAACCGGAGCTGCTCCGCTCTCTACGATCTTCTTGGCATCCTCAAGAACCTCATCATAAGTTGTCGGAGGAGTTTCAGGATCAAGTCCTGCTGCCTCAAATACGTCTTTGTTGTAATACAGCATAGGTGTGGATACGTTAAATGGCATTGCATACTGCTTGCCTTCTACGGTATAGTAGCTGCTGATAACATCCATAACGGAACTCTTATCATAGCCTGTGCTCTCAAATTTGTCTTCTACAGGAATGACAGCACCACTGTCATACATGAACTTTGTTCCTACGTCATACATCTGGCAGACATCCGGAAGACCGGAGTCACTCTGCATAGCAGCTTTCAGTTTTGTGATGGTATCATCATAGGTTCCCTGATACTCAGCTTTAATCTCGATCTCATCCTGGGATGCGTTGAAATCATCCACGATCTGCTGAAGCACCTCACCGTTTGTGCCGCCCATTGCATGCCAGAATGTAAGTGTTGTTTTCTCAGCTGCACTTACTGAGCACGGAGCTGCCAAAGATGCAGCCATGATTCCTCCTAAAAGAATCGCCATCCATTTTTTGTTGTTCATATAGAAACCCTCCTTTTATAATGGTCCGACCCGCCCCAATACAGGTCGGATAAATTAACATTTTTGCTACTTGCTCTTATGTGACTGGATCAGCCCTTAACCGCACCTGCTGTCAGACCACTGATCATCTGCTTCTGGCCAATGATAAATACAAGGATCGACGGGATCAGGATAACCATAGCACCGGCCATAACCGGTCGGAAGTCTGTTGCCTCAGCACCCTGAAGCATACCAAGACCGATCTGAACTGTTCTCATATTTACACTGTCAGTTACAAGCAGTGGCCACAGATAGTAGTTCCAGCTCTGAAGGAATACATAGATGATCAGAGCACCCAGTGATGGTTTGATAAGCGGAACACCGATGGTATATAAGAACTTGAAATTTGTACATCCGTCAATCTCTGCCGCCTCATGGATCTCCTTCGGCAGTGTCAGGAATGCCTGACGCATGTTGAATACTGCAAAAGCTGCTGCTGCATTAGGAAGGATCAGCGCTGCGTATGTATTACGGATACCCCAGTCAGCAATAGTCAGGTAGTTTGCGATGATAATCGCCTGGCTCGGGATCATCATGGTTGCCAGCATAATATAGAACAGGACTTTTTTGCCTTTGAACTCCATCATTGCAAAAGCATATGCTGCAAGAGCACCTGTGACAACCTGAGCAAATGTGATAACACCGGATACGATCAGTGAGTTCTTAATGAAGGTAAAGAACGGTGCAAGCTGAAATGCTCTTGTGTAGTTCTCGATAGTCAGATGGGACGGCCAGAACCTTCCGCCATAGATCTCCTTCAGATCCATCATGCTAACATTGAAACAGTAGATAACAGGAACAATGATAATAATTGCAAAAATAATATTCAGCGCATACATCGCCACTTTTACATATGGTTTTTCTTTCATCAGTAGGTCACCTTCTTTTCCAGTCTAAACTGCAGTGCAGTCAGGATGATCAAAATAACAAACAGAATTACGGATTCTGAACAGGCCACACCGAAACGGCTGTTGATAAATGCCTCCTGGTAAATCTCATACACGATAACGTTGGTACTCTCTGCCGGTCCGCCCTGGGTCATCATCTTGAACTCTGCGTATGCCTGTACGGAGTTGATGACATTAATGATGAGAAGGAAGAACAGCGTCGGAGAGATTGACGGAATCGTTACATGGCGGTGCTTCTGGAAGAAATTCGCTCCATCCAGGGCAACGCTCTCATAAAGCTCAGCCGGTACACTCTGGATCGCTGCAGTAAGGTAAATGAAGTTCATACCGATAGCCATCCATACACTGACGATCGTAACTGCGATCAGTGCATATTTCTTATCTGTCAGCCATCCGATATGAGTTCCGAGAACCTTGTTCAGGATACCCAGAGAGCTGTGGAAAATAAACATGAACACTACAGATGCCGCTGCTGCGGAAATAGCCATCGGAAGTGCATATACAGTACGGAAAAATCCTTTCGCCCTGATCTTCTCTGTACTGATGATCGCCAGTATAAAACCGAGCACAATAGAAAGGATAACTCGCATAACAGAGAATTTCAGTGTTGCCACCAAACTGTTAAGGAATGTTCCGTCTGTAAAAATATTCGTATAGTTGTCAAGTCCTACGTACTGTGCCACCTGACCAAGAGGTGTGGTTCTGGCAAAGCTCAGCTGAATCGTCTTAACGAACGGCCAGAATACAAACAGTATAAAAAGGATCATTACAGGAACCAGATAGAGATAAGGCTCCACTGTCCTGAAAAAAGATTTTTTTACTTTTCATTGTATATCACCTGCTTTTCATAAATTTACGTACTACCGATCAGCTGCATCATCACGATATCTCTGTCCCCCTGACAGTGCTGATCATGTTGCTCATTACACATTCTGCTGAAAAACATTTCCGTTATATCTTCCAGCAATTACCCCAATACATTAAGCAAAACGCTCATTTACGTCCTGCTGTCAAAAATGCCCTCCCACTACCCTCCTTTGTATTTGCGTGTTTGTTATCTTTACCAACTTTTTACCAAATGATAACATATTTCTTGCATATAATCAACAGTTATTTCTCTATTTTTCAATGTTTCTTTATTTATTTTATACAATTATCATTTAATAACAATTATTTTTTTATCTATTTTATACAATTTACCGTACCTCAATAAGGCAATCCATTCTGATCACCTTCCATAAAAAAATAGATAAAAAAATCGGCAGAAAATAACGCATCCTTCGATGCATATCTTCTGCCGTTCTCTCTTCTCAATGGCATCATCTGTTTTTATACAAAACAGACACAATCTCAACTTGTTAATCCAGATTATACAGTAAAATCCACTATAAATCAAGACCAAACACGTATTTTTTATGCAAATCTTATAAATACTTTTTTCACAAGCAATCCATTTCATTACACGGAAATTGTCTTTAATTCACAGCTGTTGTGGAACAATTACACTTTTTTCTTCCTGTACCAGGATATTAAATACAAAACTATACCAAAAATTATAAAAAATGGAGCAACTGCCACCAGAACAGTTGTTAAAAGCATCACAATTAACGCTGCAATGGCGATCACGATCGCCTTCCCATACCATGTGCTCAGATCCAGTTTAAAGCTTCTTGCCTTTCCGGCACTGCTCTCCGTCCCATTATCCGCATAATCATCTGCGCCGTAGCTCTCTTCAGAATAACCTGACTCATCATAAACAGCTGCACTGTCATCTGTATCGATCAAAGTCTTGGCGATCAGCCTGGGATCTCCCAGTTCTGCCAGGACATCTGATTCACTTCGGCCGTTCCGGACCTGAGACTGAATGTAATCCTCATAATACCGCACATGAGCCGCAGCTCTCCCCTGGGTCATCTGTCCGGACAGCTGCCCCCGTAAAACCTCAAGAAACTCTCTTCTGCTCATAAATATGTCAAACCTTTCTTATGAAATATAATGAAAAAAACAAAACTCAAAACAACTCCAGAAACCTCACCTTGAAAACTTCTGCAAATTCTTTTTTATTACTCTCTTAAAATTTTTCTCATTATACCATAACCCATAAATTTAAATCAGAAACAAATCATAAAATTTTGATTAAAAAATAAAAAATCATAGTACAGCGCAAAGGGCGATTCATTTCCGGATGCCGCCAAAGCCGCATTCGGAAACGAATCGCCCTCCATGACGTTCGTTATGCCGTCAAAAATCACTCAACATGAACAGCCCCTGTACTCCTGATATTCATCGGATAGACATTTTCCCTTCCAACATACTGAGCCATATAGTCCACATACGCATCTGCGTTCTCGATCGGAAGCACGCACATGATAACTCCTGCAAAACCACCACCATGAACTCTGCAGATACCAGCACCGATCTTATTCAGAAACAGCTTGGTAAGTGCCAGACTCAACGTGATCTTCTGCTCCTTGCAGTTCTGGAGAGAATAGCAGTTCTGCAGCCACTCCCAGGAAGAATTACCAGACTCCTCAAGAAGACGCAGGAATCCCTCACCGTCTTTATTCTCAACAGCCTTCACAGCATCTGCAACACGTCTGTTCTCTTCATAAAAATGCATCGCACGAAGAACAGCACGGTCATTCGGAATATCCTTCACATGTGCCAGAAGATTCTCCATATTGGACTCACAGAGAAGCTCTACGCCCATAGCCTTCGCAGCCTCTCGCATCTCCATAGGAATAGAAGAATATTCCTCACTGAGATCTGCATGGCCCTTGCCGGTATTTACGATCACAAGTCTGCAGCCCATATCCTCAAAGGAAAATGCGATCTTCTCACAGCTGATATTCTCTTTATCAGAGAAATCCAGAAGGATCGGACCGCCAGCAGCACAAGCCATCTGGTCCATCAGACCGGAAGCCTTTTTCCAGTAAACATTCTCAGCATACTGACCTGCTCTCGCATACTCGCCGTACTCCAGCTTACCTTCATTAAAGAAATAATTGGTGATCGCACATACAAGCATCTCAAAGGAAGCAGAGGAGCTTACACCTGCAGCGGCAATAACCTTGGTGGAAACATAAGCGTCAAATCCACCGGTAGCATAGCCTTTTTTCTGCATATATTCCATAATACCTGCAACAAGAGCATCTGTACCTTTTGTATAGGTTTCTGCGCTGAGTTTGTCAAGATCAACAACTACTTCCTGTTTGTAACCCTCACTGATCATATGGATCACATTGGTTCCGTTTGGATAAGCAGCACCGATGGTATCCAGATCGATACTTGCAGCAATGATCTGACCGCCGTTATGATCAACATGGTTGCCAATGATCTCCGTACGGCCCGGAGCAGTAAAAAACTCTGCCTTGTCATGATGATATTTCTTCTCGAAATTCACAGCAAGATTGGTATAACGGGCGCTGCTCTCCTCTGTCTCACCATAGATTTTTTTCAGCACGTCTGCTGCCGGAATTTTAATTGTTCCCATTTTTTCTTCCTCCTGTTATATAGTTTACACCCCAGATCCGGAAGAACCTGAAAAAATCTTCCGCTCTGTCACGCTTCATGTACTTTTATTATAACAGTCCCGTCTTTTCTGTCCATAACAATTTTGTGTAAAAACCGTATTATTTTGTGGTGATCCCGGAATATCCCTTTGCATTTTCTGCCTTTTCTGATAAAATAAGTTCCACTAAGAAAAGCAGATATACACTTCAGAATCTGCGCACAGAAGGAAGGAGGTAACACCATGCAGATCATCACAGATCCCGCCGGAAAAGAACTGAAAAAACACGGAGACAGCTCCTTCCCATTCCTGGTAAGCTACGAGCGGCTTTCCGGCTATGAGACCGGTTCCTTTCTGTGGCACTGGCATCCGGAGATCGAACTTACCTATATCGAAAAGGGCGAAATGCTCTACAAGATCAATCAGAATACCTTTCACCTGAAAGAGGGACAGGCAATCTTTGGCAATGCCAATGCCCTTCATGCCGGATATATGTATCAGGATCAGGACTGTCAGTATATCCCCATAACCTTTGACCCCAAACTGATCTACGGATTTTCGGGAAGCCTTCTTTTCCAGAAATATACAGAACCGATCCTCCGAAGCTCCCTGTCTGCCGTACCGCTTGATCTATCCTGTAAATGGCATTCCGAGGCCATAAAAGATATCCGTGACATCATCGACCTGGACTGCAGCCGGGAACCCATGTATGAATTTGAGGTCATCGCCAGACTGCAGCACTTCTGGAAGATCTTGTATGAAAATACGATCTCCCGGGCAATTCTTCCATCCGGTCAGGATGAAGAAAACTACCGCCGCATCCGTCAGATCATGTCCTATATCGCAGAACACTACTCTGAAAAGATCCTCCTGAATGATGTTGCAGACCTGATCCACTTAAGTCCCAGCGAATGCAGCCGGCTTTTCAAAAAATGTATGAATATCACTCTCTTCGGATACATCCAGGAATACCGCATTGAACGCAGCCTGGAATATCTGGAAAATCCCTCCTGTTCTATTACGGAATCAGGACTGCTGTCCGGTTTTTCGGACTCTAATTATTACACAAAGATCTTTACGAAAATCAAGGGCTGTACACCAAGACAGTACAGAAAAAATCAGGAGCTGTGACATGCTCCTGATCTTTAACCGTTCAGTGCTCCATACATATGGAGCAGAACAATATTTATCTGTGAAAATGGCTGTTATCTGAACAACTCTTTCATTGCCGGATACAGTTTGCGGAATTTCCGGTATTTTTCTTCATATTTTGCAACCAGCTCCGGTTCCGGTTCTACCGTATCTACTACCCTGACCAGCTTATTACAGATTGTTTCCACGTCTGGGTATTCACCGCAGCCTACTGCTGCCAGCATTGCACCGCCCATGGACGGGCCTTCCTCATTCTCCGGCACATCCACCTTCAGGTTCATCACATTTGCAATGATCTTTTTCCAGAGAGGGCTCTTAGCTCCGCCGCCGCATATCTTGGTGCGCTCAATATGGATTCCGAGACTTCTTGCAACCTCAAGGGAATCTCGAAGTCCGAAAGCAACTCCTTCCAGAACAGCCTGGGTCATATCTGCTCTCGTGGTATCCATGGACATTCCGAAAAATACGCCTCTTGCATCCGGGTTGTTATGCGGAGATCTCTCTCCCATCAGATATGGAAGGAAGAATACCTGATTCTCACCAAGCTTCCGGATCGGTGCCTGCTCTGCCACGAAATCCTTTGTCTTAAGAATCTCCTCAGACCACCATTTGTTGCAGGATGCAGCACTTAACATGCAACCCATAAGGTGATAGCTTCCATCTGCATGGTCAAAAGAATGAAGTGCATTGTTTTCATCTACTCCAAAAATCTTTGCTGGAAATAAAGATCGTACCGGATGTTCCAAGAGAAATGTTGCACTGGCCGTCACCAACAGTTCCTGTTCCGACAGCTGCTGCCGCATTGTCGCCTGCACCTGCTACAACCTTCACATCTTCTGAGAAGCCAAGCTCTTTTGCAACTTCCGCTTTCAGGTTTCCGACTACCTGCCAGCTCTCGTACAGCTTCGGAAGCTGTGCCTCTGTGATATGGCAGATCTCAAGCATTTCCTTTGACCAGCAGCGGTTCTTCACATCCAGAAGAAGCATACCTGAAGCATCGGAAACATCTGTGCAGAAGGATCCGCTTAAACGATAGGCAAGATAGTCCTTTGGAAGCATGATCTTTACAACCTTTTTAAAATTCTCAGGTTCATGCTTCTGCATCCAGAGGATCTTCGGCGCAGTGAAACCTGCAAATGCAATGTTTGCTGTGTACTGAGAGAGTTTATCTTTTCCGATGACTGAATTCAGGTATTCTGTTTCCTCACCTGTACGGCCGTCATTCCAGAGAATCGCCGGACGGATCACATTGTCATCTTTATCCAGAGTTACAAGGCCGTGCATCTGGCCGCCAAAACCGATTCCTGCTACTTCTTTGCGATCAATTCCTTCTGTAAGCTCTTTGATTCCTTCCATACTCTGAGTAAACCAGTCCTCCGGATTCTGTTCAGACCAGCCCGGATGAGGGAAGAACAGCGGATATTCTTTTGATACGATGTTGCAGATCTTTCCGGATCCTTCCATAAGAAGAAGCTTTACAGCTGAAGTTCCAAGATCAACGCCAATATAATACATAATAATTTTTTCCTCCTGTAAATACAGAAACCGCGGCTCTCAGTTCGCAGCGTCTGCACGCCTGAGAGCTCGCGGTTTCTGAATCGTACTTGATTTAGCAGGATCAGTCCGCATCTGCGGATGATCTTATCTGCCCGTTTTAATTATCTCCAAGGATTTTCCGTCGGATATCTCACGCCTGCCGGCTGGTTGTAGCCGATCTCCTCAACCGGTACACCGATGTATTTGAATACCTCGAAAAGAGCTTTTCCGTGATGTCCGAATGCTACAGCTCCGTGATGCGGGAAGCCTCCCTCAATCAGTACGTGGCGGTAGAAACGTCCCATCTCCGGAATTGCGAATACACCGATAGCTCCGAAGGAACGTGTTGCAACCGGAAGAACTTCACCATGTGCAATGTATGCACGAAGCTTGTTGTCAGCCGTACTCTGCAGACGGTAGAATGTGATGTCGCCAGGTTTGATATCTCCCTCAAGAGTTCCGTTTGTAACCTCGATCGGAAGTGATCTTGCCATGATCATCTGGTATTTCATCTCACAGAAGGACAGCTTGCTGGATGCTGTGTTTCCACAGTGGAAGCCCATAAATGTATCCTGAAGTGTGTAGTTGAATTTGCCTTCGATGGACTCTTTGTACATATCCTTCGGTACGGAGTTGTTGATGTCAAGAAGTGTAACGATATCATCACTTACAACCTGTCCGATGAACTCACTTAATGTTCCGTAGATATCAACCTCACAGGATACCGGAATTCCCTGTGCTGTCAGGCGGCTGTTTACATAACACGGAACGAATCCGAACTGTGTCTGGAATGCCGGCCAGCATTTACCTGTCAGTGTTACATATTTACGATATCCCTTGTGATCTCTCACCCAGTCTTTCAGAGTCAGCTCATACTGTGCAAGTTTCGAAAGGATCTCCGGCTTCTTGTTTCCTGCGCCAAGCTCCTCTTCCATCTCTTTAACGATTGCCGGGATTCTCTCATCACCTGCATGATTGTTAAATGCCTCGAAAAGATCCAGCTCAGAATTCTCCTCGATCTCTACGCCAAGGTTGTAAAGCTGTTTGATCGGTGCATTGCATGCAAGGAAGTTTGTAGGACGCGGTCCGAAGCTGATGATCTTTAAGTTGCTAAGTCCTTCGATTGCTCTTGCGATCGGAAGGAACTCATGGATCATATCTGCACAGTCCTCTGCGTCACCTACCGGATACTCTGGAATATAAGCTTTTACGTTGCGAAGCTGCAGATTGTAGCTTGCGTTCAGCATACCGCAGTAAGCATCTCCACGTCCCTGGCAAAGATTATCCTGTGTTTCCTCTGCTGCTGCGATGAACATCTTCGGTCCCTCGAAATGTTTTGCAAGAAGTGTCTCAGAAATCTCCGGTCCGAAGTTTCCAAGATATACACAGAGTGCGTTACAGCCTGCTTTTTTGATATCCTCCAGAGCCTGGACCATATGGATCTCACTCTCTACGATACAGACCGGACATTCGTAGATATCCTTTGCATCGTATTTCTTTGTGTAAGCTTCTACAAGAGCTTTTCTCCTGTTTACGGAAAGACTCTCTGGAAAACAATCTCTGCTGACTGCAACGATTCCGATCTTAACTTCTGGCATGTTGTTCATAATCTTCATTCTCCTTTTTATATCCGGCAGATTTTCCACCGGTGATATTATTGTTCGTTTGTAACTATTCACTTCATCAAAAATCAGTCAAGTGTGATATTTTCACCCTTCAATCCATTGAATGCGCCTTCGATCTTCGCATCCTCATGAGCGATAAGCCATTTATTCCTGGCTGTCATCAGACCGTCCTCTCCGTCCTCTGACATTGAAAAATCAATCTCTGTGTTGGTTCCTCTCGGAAGAACAACTACACACTGAAATCCGCTCTCATTCACATGACACGGTGCATAGTGGAGAGTTGTTGCATAAACCTCGATCCCGGTTCCTGCCGGTACCAGAAATGCCTCCACCTTTGAGGTATCGTATGTAAGATCCTCTTCTATATCCTGCTGATGTCCGATAAGCAGTACAAGATCTGTCACTGCTACATTGATCTCGGAATTCCGATGATATTCCAGGGCATTCAGTTTTTTGTTGTGACCATTACAATATCCGATCTGGACAGGTAATCCACCAAACGCTCTGTTTTTCAGCTCTTTTTCCACATCGAGAGCTTCCAGCTCCTCTGCTGACGGAACATATACCACATCCTCCGGGACCGGTGTATGCTTCATCTCCTTCAGAAGCGGACCGAAATTGTATCCCTCCAGAACCCTTCCGTATCTGCGGAAAGCCGGATCTGTTACTTTCTGAATTTTCACAATTTAACCCTCCTTGCAAAATTACTGTTTCACAGCTTCTCTGCATCTTCGTTTTGAACTGAAAAAAGCATACCACATCATGGTATGCTTTTCGCCGCTTTTCTTGACTCATTCATAGCACTTTTTTGACATTTTTATGATTCTGACGCTCCACTCTTCCCGGCAGGATCCCGTAACGCTTTACAAATTCCCTGGAAAAAGCCCTGCTGCTTGCAAACCCGTTGTCAAGTGCGATGGAGCTGATGGTATGATCTGTATTCAAAAGCTCCTTATAGGCGTATGCCATGCGGATATCCTGTAAATATGTCTTAAAATTGACCCTCGCATATTTCCGGAACATCCTTGACAGATATGCATCGGAATATCCGAACATGGCTGCAAGTCCGGAAAGCCTGAGATCCTCCTTGTAATGCTCCCGCATATAAGTGGTTATTTTTGACAAAGCATCCAATCTGCGGCTGATCTTCAGCGCATTCTCCTCCACCTCTGTTTCCCTGTATGCGGAAACCATAAGATAAAGGACTTCATAGAACACTGCCCTGATACGGAATTCGTACCCCGTTTCCCCGGATACATACACCCGGTACATCTCCCGGATCAGAGAAACCATCCGCCTGTCTGTTTCCTCAGACTCTTCGTTTCTGCTCCTAAAACGGATGAACCTCTGAGCGGTAAAATAATCCGAAAACTGCTTCAGCGGGATCTGCAGTACGATGGTCTCATTACGTACTGGCGCCTGAATAGAATGTACTTCATTGGAATTAATGATCAGAAACTCCCCTGCCTTCAGCGGATACTCTTTCTCATCGATATAAAAATAAAGGCTCCCCTCCATCACCGCAAAGATCTCGATCGAAGTATGCCAGTGTTTTTCCCTTACATAATTTCCGTTTCTTCCTTCAAAAAGAAAAAGCTTAAAAGGAAATCCCTCATTGGGAATGATCAATTCATGCTGAAACTCCATGCTCCTTCTCCCTTTCCTGCTGTCCGGTCTGGATCCGGCGCATCATACTTCCGTAAAAAGCCGCCAGGATCTGCTGAAATAACGTTCCGATCATAACCGGAAATAATGTTTCCGCCGGAAAATACGCTCCCGCGATCACCGCACCGGCACTGATGTTCCGCATTCCGGAACCATAGATCATGGAAACCGTTGCCGCTTTATCCTGCCTTGTAAGAATGGCAATGATCCAGCCGATGGCATATCCCCCTGCTGCCAGGACCAGGATCGCTGCTGCTACCTCCAGCCGTTCTCCGTTAAGATGCTTCATATAAGGAGAAACCTTGGAGGAATTGGAAGTTACCACAAAGATCAGGCACATTTTTGAAAAAGGTGCCAGCTTTTTCGGCCAGGTCTCCATAACCTTTCCATGGCTGACTTCATTAAGGCACATGGCAAGGACTGCCGGCAGAGCGATCATGAAAACCAGCTCCTTCATCATTCCCACAGTATCCATTTTTACGCTGGAGCCCACTAGGAGCTTCAATACTGCCGGGATCAGAAAGGGAGCCAGGATCGTATCGATCACAACCAGCGAAAGTGACAGCGGACTGTTTCCATTATAAATGGATACCCACATCAGACTGATCACCGCTGCAGGTACGGAAAATTCCAGCACCATTCCTGTGATATAATTCATATTGCCCGGGAACAGAAGATGTCCCAGACCGCAGGCGGCCACCGGTCCCAGCACATGAAGGACCAGCAGCATCAGGATCAGCGGAAGCGGCCGCTTAAACACATCTGCCACATCACGGAATCTGGATTTCAGTGCGCCGATAAAGGTCATAAACGCAAAAGCATACGTCACATAGGGCACGCCATGCTTCGCAATATCCGGAAACAGTACCCCCGTAAGCAGACAAGCCGGCGTCACAAAAGCCATCCATTTCTCCATAAAGCTGTTAAATTTTTCCAGCATATCACACCTCTTGTTTATCTTTTTTCTGTCTTTTTTTACAGTTTATCACAAAAAAACAGCGGTGCAAGAAAAAAATCCTCTGTTTTATAGCCGATTCCGGACAAATATGATATGATAGTACCCATCCAAAAGCAACCTGAAACCAGGGCGGACTACAGATATCCGCCAAAATGATCATTTATTATGATCTGGAAAACGAGGCAAAAAATGATTTCTTTAATTATACCATGCTTCAATGAGGAAGAATCTCTTCCGCTTTTTTACCCGGAAGCCACTTCTGTCCTCAGGCAAATGAACTGTGATTATGAACTGATCTTTGTGAATGACGGTTCCAGAGACAGAACCCTTGAGATTTTAAAAGAGCTTTCCGAAAAGGATCCTCATGTGATCTATCTTTCTTTTTCCAGAAACTTTGGAAAGGAAGCTGCCATGTATGCAGGCTTCTGCAATGCCGGCGGCGATTATGTAGCAGTGATGGACGCTGATCTTCAGGATCCGCCGTCCCTTCTTCCGGAAATGCTGGAGAAGCTGGAATCCGGAGAATATGACAGCGTTGCCACCAGGCGTGTCAGCCGTGACGGAGAGCCACCTATCCGGAGCTTTTTTGCCCGGAAATTTTATCAGCTGATCAATAAGATCTCGGATGCAGATATTGTGGACGGTGCCAGAGACTTCCGTCTGATGAAACGCAGTATGGTGGATGCCATCGTCTCCATGAGTGAGTACAACCGCTTTTCCAAGGGAATCTTCGGCTGGATCGGTTTCCGCACCTGCTGGCTCCCCTACAAAATATCGAACGCGTAGCCGGTGAGACCAAGTGGAACTTCTGGAAGCTGTTTAAATACGCCGTCAGCGGCATCATCAATTTCTCTCAGGTACCGCTGACCATCGCCTCCTGGTTCGGAACGACCATGACCGGTTTTTCCTTTCTGGTCCTGGTAGCCATCATAGTCCGAAAGCTGATCTTTGATGATCCGGTCCCAGGCTGGGCTTCCACCATCTGTGTCATCATCTTCATCGGCGGCCTGCAGCTTTTCTGCCTGGGTATCATGGGACAGTACATAGCAAAAACCTACATGGAGGTCAAGCAACGCCCCCATTACATCATAGCAGAGTCCAACAAAAAGGACTTTACACCCATACGTTGATTTTTATTCTGTCGGCAGCTCGACCACCTGATATTCGTGACCCAGCGCCGGCAGGATTTTTTCTTTTACATCACTGGTCTTCATTAACAGAGTGGAAGTATTGATGCACGGATGGCATCCGAAATATTCTTCATCCAGGACTTCTTTATCGATCACCAGATGTACCTTCTTTTCTCTGTCAAAGATCAGTCCCATCAGACTTAAGGATCCCGGGGTAATGTTCAGATATTCCTCCATCTGCTCTCCGTCTGCAAAGGAAAGTCTGGCTGTTCCGATCTGTTTGGACAGAAATTTTGTTTTAAACGGCTTCTCTCCAGGCATCAGCAGAAGATAGAAATCTGTTTTCTGTCGGTTGCAGAGAAAAAGATTTTTGCATATCTGCGCTCCCAGAAGCTGATCCACTGCCTCGCAGGCCTCCATGGTCATCAGTGCCTCATGATCTGCTCTTTTATATTCAATCCCAAGACTGTCCAGAAAATCGTACACTGCGATTTCCTTCTCCAGACGGCCCTCGATATTCTCCGGTCTTCCTGTATAGATCGTTTTGTCAATTCTTGGTTCTTCCATGGTGTCTCCTCCGTTATTTTTACATTCTCATATGTCCAGGTCTTAGTCGCAGCACATTACGCTTTACTGTTTTACCCGTAACCTGCCGATTTGTTTAATCATAGCACACCTGTAACAAATAAGATACTCCGGATTTCCGTCTGACTATTGACGATATCAGCCTCGGATGCTATACTCTCAGGCAGAAAGGGAATGAAGTTCTCCCCCGATCTTTATCGAAACCGCCAATGAGCTGATGACTTCTGTGCAATGCACGGGGTTACCAGCCTTTTTTTTGATGGATTTTTAAGATCCGGGAGATTGAAAGGAGTTACTATGACAAAAGAAACTATCCAAAAAGAACATCGGATCCTACAGCTGAAATATGCTGTCCTTGCAGTGGTCGTGGGAATCTGCGTCGGGATCGTAGATACTATCTTCGGCCGGGGCCTGCTGGCGATCTCTGATCTTCGCACCGCACACTGGCGATATCTGCTGCCCTTCCTGCCTCTGGCCGGACTTCTTATTGTGTGGATGTATCATCATTTCAGCACCTTAAGCTTAAAGGGCATGTCCCTGATCTTCGAAACCGGGCAGAAAAAAAGAGACCAGATTCCTCTGGCCCTTGTCCCTCTGGTAATGATCGGCACCTGGATCACTCATCTCTTCGGAGGAAGTGCCGGTCGTGAAGGTGTTGCCGTGCAGATCGGTGCTACACTCTCTCACGAGGCAGGACGCAGGCTGCATATCCAGGAAAATAAGCCTGTCATGCTGATCACCGGTATGGCTGCCGGTTTTGGCGGTCTGTTCCAGACGCCGTTAGCCGCTGTATTTTTTGCCATGGAGGTGATCGTTGCCGGATATCTTGAGTACGATGCGCTGCTGCCGGCACTTATTGCCGCATATACAGCCTCCTTCACCTCTCATTTCCTGGGACTGGAAAAATTTGCTGTGGATATCCAGGACACCTGGACTGTGACCGATCTCCGAAGCATGATCTCTCTCATTGCTCTCGGGCTTGCCTTTGGTCTCGCCGGACGATGCTTTTCCGTACTTCTTCAGAAAGCAAAGAAATTATTCGGGGAAAAAATTTCAAATCCTCTGATCCGCATCGGTGTCATGGCCATTCCACTGGCAGCTCTGCTGTTTGTGAGCTATGGCGGACGCTACACAGGTCTTGGAACCAATCTCATCTCCGCTTCCTTTGCCGGAGAAACGATCTACGGATATGACTGGATTCTGAAGCTTCTGTTTACTGTATTTACACTTGCCATCGGTTTTCAGGGCGGCGAAGTGACACCACTGTTCTCCATCGGCGCTTCCCTTGGAGTCGTCTTAGGTTCCATCCTCGGGATCCCTCCGATGATCTGTGGGGCACTTGGCTACGCCGCAGTATTCGGCAGCGCCACCAACACCCTCATCGCCCCGATCCTTATCGGCCTGGAAGTCTTCGGCACCCGAAACACCATCCCCCTTATCCTGGTATGCATCCTCGCTTATCTGGTCAACGGAAATCACTCCATTTATGGAGCACAGCAGAAGGCACTTTGCAGGTTTAAGGAGTAGATATGTACATATTTTTTATTCGGTCATGGCTGACTCGGCTGTGGCCGAATAAAAAGCGGTACTTTTTTAGATTTTTTCTTGCATACGAGAGCAACTGCCAATGCAATAAACATTAATATTGTTATAACTCTTTCGAAAATGCTCAATATCAGATTCGCCATATGATTCCTTTCTTCAGCTATTAATGGATTCTATCTCCGAATCATCATATATTTTCTTTAACTCTTTTCTCATTTCCTTATTGATACTTATATATTTTGAATTATCATCAGCCCATTTTACTTTCAGGATATCGTGTTTGCGTACATATAATACAGGCAGCCGGCTTCTGTGCTTATCCATAAAGATTCCCCCGCTTTCATAAAAAGTTTCCTGCAGGTAATCATTTATTTCATCTACCTGGATTACAAATGTAAAACGAATATCCTTCTTTTTTTCTTCTCTGCTCATCTCATTGATCCAGAACTCTGCAAATTTATCATTTAACAACAAAACATCATTTCTATCCATATCTGTAATATCTATAAGCGCCCAGATATTCACCTGATTATTTCTATTTTTCTTGAAAAAACTTACTTTTCCTTTTTCGTCCAGTTCATATTCTGACTTTTTTTGGTACTGGTTATGTAAAAGCCCTTTTCCAAATACAACGTTTCGCTCTTCGACCTCTTCTGGAAAAGTTATTTTGATATCTATTAACTTCTCGTATTTGTAACAAATAAAACTGAATGGCATCCAGATTCCTTTTTTATTCTCTATATACCTATAGCTTCTTGCATGAATCCTAACACTATGCTTCAGAAATTCAACATACCCCACTATCATTAAAATATACAGTGATAATAACGCTTTTTCAATCGCATCATTCCCACTGCTATTCGTCCAACATTTCCAACAGGAATATACTGCTGCAAAAAAAACATCTGTCAAAAGCAACATTTGAAACAGGAAACAACCTCTGATTCCGGAAAACCATTTTCGATTTTTTCTCATCATCCCATAAACATATAGAGGATTTTCATCTACACTTTCCGAAGAAATATCCTGATCCGGTGTTTCGCCACATCTGAATACCCATCCAGTCAATGCCAAATATCCCCAAGCGGCTACTCCAAATGTGAATCTATCATCTTCAAAAATCCAACGATATGACAAGAATAAAATACCAAAATAATAAAATTTTTCCAGGTATATTATTTTTTCTTTTTCGGTTTATTATGATTCCCCCCTAGTCGTCAAGCCTGTACAACATCCGATATTCCCAGACAATCCAACAGATCTTTTTTCATTTTCTCATATTGTTTTTTATATCTCGAATATCTATATAACGGAAGGATTTCCAGGCGATTATAATAACGGTTATATACCGCTCCAAGACGGTATCGTCTTTTATACATCATTATCCCTGAATTATTCCGTACAATGCTCTTCAGAATACGATTATCATCTTCTACTTCCATCACAAAGGAAAAATATATTTCCTTTTTTTCCTCTTTCGTTGTAATATACTGTTTCCAAAATTCTACAAAAGCTTTATTTAATTTTCCGATATCCGCTTCCTGAAACAAATCTGTTTTTACATATGCCAGAATATGTATCTCATCTGTTTTGTCATATCTGTAGAAAAAAGTTTTTCCATTTCGAGGAGTTTTATACGTATTTATATATTGATAAATTCCAAAACCTTTTTCCATTACATCAGAATGTATCTGTAAATCCCTGTAACACACCGGATTTTCATAATACATATTGATATTCTGGCACAAAAAACTGAATGGCGCCCAATTTCCTTCTTTATCTGTTGGATATTTATAATTCTTTTTATAAAATTTCACATAAAATATCCACATGCATGATCTTGCCATAATCATAAAAGCCAGCGAGATATTCAGAAGGATTTCTATCACTGTACTATTTATATCTGGATTTACATACTGCATCCCCAGATATGTAAAATACACTCCCAGCCACAGAATCATTATTTTTCGCAAAAACAAAAAACTTTTTAACTTTCCGTTTTTCCTGATAGGAAGAGCATATTTCGATTCCTTTTTGTCATTTAACATACCGTGTACATAAAATGGATTCTGACAGTTATAACTATCCGGCACATTATAAGGGGTTTTCCATCTTGACGGTATAATAACTGTAGGAATAAATAGAATATTTGAGATCATCAGGCTTACCAGAACCGCCAAAATTTCCATTACACCGACCGGCGCCAAATAGAAATAAAAAGATTTCAGTAATCCAGTAAACATCAGGACATATACACACAAATAAATTGATTTGCTCAACACGTCGATCATTTTTCTGTATAATTACCTCTTTCTTTTCCAATACATATTCTTTTAATCAAGTGATATCTTCTCTCCATTTACAGAAATCCAATAGTCTTTTGGTTTGTGTTCCATGTATCCATAACATATCTTTTCATTTTTGTTATTTTCTGCTTCCAGAAATTTTGTTCCCACAGAATCCTTCACATCGGCTCCAGGATATATTTTGCAAGACGCTCTTTGTTCTTGAACTTGATGGTCATGAACTCCTGAAGAGCCTTCTCATCGTCTGCATAAACCTTAAGCTTGGAAAGCTGGGAAAGATCTGTGATCCAGTCCGGTCCGATCTTGTCCGTTACCCAGTCAGCCAGAAGCGGGTTTCCATGAGCAAGGAAACGTCTCTGTGTGATACCGTTTGTCTTGTTGTTGAACTTCTCAGGCATCATCTCATAGAAATCCTTCAGCTCCTGATTCTTGAGAATCTCGGTATGAAGGCGTGCAACACCGTTTACAGAGTAGCCTGCAACGATTGCGAGGTGAGCCATCTTAACCTGTCCGTCATAGATGATCGCCATCTTCTTGATCTTCTCGAAGTTTCCAGGATATTTCTGCTGGATCTCAAGAATGAAACGACGGTTGATCTCTTCGATGATCTGGTATACACGCGGAAGCAGTCTGGAGAACAGCTCGATCGGCCATTTCTCAAGTGCCTCGGACATGATAGTGTGGTTAGTGTAAGCACAGCATTTTGTTGTGATATCCCATGCCTGATCCCAGCCAAGACCTTCCTCATCAATGAGGATACGCATCAGCTCTGCTACTGCAACAGTCGGATGAGTATCGTTCATCTGGAATACAACCTTCTCATGAAGTTTTGTGATATCATCATGAGTTTTCTTATATTTGTCAATGGCTGCCTGAAGGCTGGCAGATACGAAGAAGTACTGCTGTTTCAGACGAAGCTCTTTACCTGCCATATGGTTATCATTCGGATAAAGCACCTCTACGATAGTACGTGCAAGGTTCTCCTGCTCTACTGCGTTGTGATAATCACCCTTGTCGAAAGAGTCAAGGTTGAAGTCTACGATCGGCTCTGCATCCCAGATACGAAGTGTGTTTACAACATCGTTGTTATAACCTGTGATCGGCATATCGTAAGGAACAGCCTTAACTGCCTGATATCCTTCATGGATGAATTTATTCTCGTTCTTCACCGGATCCCACTCAACGCGTACATATCCGCCGAAATGAACCTCTTTTGCATACTCCGGACGACGGAGTTCGAAAGGATAGCCGTTCTTCAGCCAGTTATCCGGTACCTCTACCTGATAACCATCGCGTACTTCCTGCTTGAACATACCGTAACGGTAACGGATTCCGCATCCGTATGCACAGTAGTTCAGAGTTGCAAGGGAATCCAGGAAGCATGCTGCCAGTCTTCCGAGTCCACCGTTTCCAAGAGCCGGATCCGGCTCCTGGTCTTCGATGCAGTTAATGTCAAGTCCAAGCTCCTCAAGAGCCTCCTTAACCTCGCCGTATGCGCCAAGGTTGATCAGGTTGTTTCCAAGGGCACGGCCCATAAGGAACTCCATGGACATATAATATACGATCTTCGGGTCCTGTTTTTCATACGCCTTCTGGCTCTTAAGCCAGTTGTCAATGATCACGTCCTTCACAGTGTAGCTTACAGCCTGAAAAATCTGCTCCTGTGTAGCCTCTTCCAGTGTTTTTCGATAAAGGAATTTTACGTTTTCTTTTACGCTTTTTTTGAACTCCTCTTTCTCAAACTGCTTGTCAATCATTAGTTTTCCTCCTGTACTTTGGATACTCCCAGTGTTACAGCCTCTTTGTTGATATTCCATTCTTTGGTGTAACCCTCTGCTTCTCCCAGAACAATGTTTTCTGCCAGTACTTCACGTTTGATCTCATCCTGGTTTGCTTTCATGATATCCATGATCTTATCGTTATCTTTTGCATAGACAATGATCTTGTCCATGACTTCGAAACCAGCCTCTTTACGCATGGTCTGAACTTTACTGATGATCTCGCGGACAAAGCCCTCCTGGATCAGTTCAGGTGTAAGGTTTGTATCAAGGACAACGGATGTTTCACCGTCTGTCTCTGTCACATAGCCCTCGCTCTGGGCTGTTTCGATCAATAAGTCTTCCTCTGCAAGCTCGACTTTGTTTCCGGCAATGTCAAGAACGAGAACACCATTATCTCTCAGCTCTTTCATTGCTGCGGTTCCGTCGATCTCGGAGAGTGCGGTACGGATACCGTTCAGAAGCTTGCCGTATTTCGGTCCTACGGTACGAAGCTGCGGCTTGAAGCTGTAGGAAATGAAGGACTCTACATCATCTGCGAATTTCACTTCTTTTACGTTAAGCTCATCTGCAATGATATCTGTGTAGAATTTATCCATAGCTTTCTCAGCTTTTACATACATGGTTCCGATTGGCTGACGGTTCTTGATGTTTGCGGTATTTCTGCATGCACGTCCGAGAACAACGATCTCAAGAAGCTCTTCCATGTTTGCCTCAAGATCCTTGTCGATCCATGCTTCGTTTACCTCCGGGTAATCGCAGAGATGGATACTCTCCGGAGCGTCTGCATCAATGCTTCTTACAAGGTTCTGGTAGATATCCTCAGTCATGAACGGGATCATCGGAGCTGCAGCCTTGGCAACTGTTACCAGTGCTGTGTAAAGTGTCATGTAAGCATTGATCTTATCCTGCTCCATGCCCTTTGCCCAGAAACGCTCACGGCTTCTTCTTACATACCAGTTACTCATATCGTCAACAAATTCCTGGAGTGCTCTTGCAGCCTCCGGAATCTTGTAGGAATCAAGATCCGCATCGACAGTCTTCACCATGGTATTCAGCTTGCTGAGCAGCCATTTATCCATAACCGGAAGCTTATCGTAATTTAAAGTATATTTAGTTGCATCAAAATTGTCAATGTTCGCATACAGTACGAAGAATGCGTAGGTGTTCCACAGCGTGCTCATGAACTTTCTCTGTCCCTCTACAACTGCCTTGCCGTGGAAACGGTTCGGAAGCCATGGAGCACTGTTGATGTAGAAATACCAGCGGATCGCATCTGCGCCGTATTTGTTCAGTGCATCGAATGGATCAACTGCATTTCCTTTGGACTTACTCATCTTCTGTCCGTTCTCATCCTGTACATGTCCCAGAACGATTACATTCTTATACGGAGCCTTGTTGAAAAGCAGTGTGGACTCAGCAAGAAGGGAGTAGAACCATCCTCTTGTCTGGTCAACAGCCTCGGAGATGAAGTCTGCCGGGAACTGCTGCTCGAACAGGTCTTTATTCTCAAATGGATAATGATGCTGTGCAAAAGGCATTGCTCCGGAATCGAACCAGCAGTCGATTACCTCCGGTACACGGTGCATGGTCTTGCCGCAGTCCGGACACTTCATGGTGATATCATCAATGTATGGACGGTGAAGCTCGATGGTCTTCGCACGCTCGTCACCACTCTTCTCATAGAGATCCTGGCGGCTTCCTACGGATTCCATATGTCCGCACTCACACTGCCAGATATTCAGTGGTGTTCCCCAGTAACGGTTTCTGGAAATACCCCAGTCCTGAACGTTTTCAAGCCAGTCTCCGAAACGTCCTTTTCCGATGCTCTCCGGAATCCAGTTGATAGTATTGTTGTTACGGATCAGATCATCCTTTACTGCTGTCATCTTGATGAACCATGACTCACGTGCATAGTAGATAAGCGGTGTGTCACATCTCCAGCAGTGCGGATAATCATGCTCGAATTTCGGCGCGTCAAAAAGCTTGCCCTCTTTATCAAGGTCTGTGAGGACCATCGGGTCCGCTTTCTTTACGAATACACCTGCGTATGGTGTCTCTTTGGTCATGTTACCCTGTCCGTCTACGAACTGTACGAACGGAAGGTCATACTCACGTCCGACACGGCTGTCATCCTCACCAAATGCAGGTGCGATATGAACGATACCGGTACCATCGCTCATGGTAACGTAGTTGTCACAGGTTACGAAATGAGCTTTTTTGCGCTGTTTTGCTGCTGCCTCGCCTGTGCATGCAAAAAGCGGCTCATATTCCTTACGCTCAAGGTCTGTTCCTTTATATTTCTCAAGAATCTCATATGCAGGCTCATCATCCTTTGCAAGCTTGCCGAGAACCTTGTCCAGAAGTGCTTCTGCCATGTAGTAGGTATAGCCATCTGCTGCTTTTACCTTACAGTAGATCTCATCCGGGTTTACACAAAGTGCAACGTTGGAAGGCAGTGTCCAAGGTGTTGTTGTCCATGCCAGGAAGTATGCATCCTCACCGACAACCTTGAAACGAACGATAGCAGAACGCTCTTTAACCGTCTTGTAGCCCTGGGAAACCTCCTGTGCGGAAAGCGGAGTTCCACAACGCGGGCAGTAAGGAACGATCTTGAAGCCTTTGTAAAGAAGACCTTTGTTCCAGATTTCTTTCAGTGCCCACCACTCAGACTCGATGAAATTGTTGTCGTATGTTACATAAGGATGCTCCATATCAGCCCAGAAACCAACAGTAGAGGAGAAATCCTCCCACATTCCTTTGTATTTCCATACGCTCTCTTTGCACTGCTGGATGAACGGCTCCATTCCGTACTCCTCGATCTGCTCCTTGCCGTCAAGACCAAGCTTCTTCTCAACCTCAAGCTCAACCGGAAGTCCGTGAGTATCCCATCCTGCTTTTCTCGGAACCATGTAGCCCTTCATTGTACGGTATCTCGGGATCATATCCTTGATAACTCGTGTCAGAACATGTCCGATATGTGGCTTACCGTTAGCGGTAGGCGGTCCGTCATAGAATGTGTATGTCTCGCCCTCTTTACGGCTGTCCATACTCTTTTCGAAAATCTTGTTGTCTTTCCAGAATTTCTCAACTTCTTTTTCACGGTCAACAAAATTCAGATTCGTGTCAACTTTACGATACACAATATTTACCTCCTGTGTCTGATTACTGGCTGCTGCCTCATCTGTAAGGCCACAGCGGATTCTTTCCTCACAGATACCTGTTCGTGCCAATGCCTCGGGCACTTATAAAAAAAGACCCCATCCTGTAAAAGGACGAAGTCTGATTCGCTGTACCACCTGTTACATTATACGGGCCTGTGTCCGGATTCCTGCGTCTTCTGCTATGTTCTTATGCTCTGTGTTATGGCGCGGGCCGTTGTTCCATGTCTGTTCATAGCGGACAATTCTTTGTATCTGCCGATATATGTTCCCTGTAACGGAGGAAATCCGTCAGCTCTTACTTGATGATCATCTGTATATCAGATATTCTTCCCGGCTGCTGCCGGACAACTTCGGAACTGAAGCTCAGGAGTGATATTCCGCCATATTTACTCGTCCCGGGCTCCCACCATCCCCGGTTCGCTGCAAGCTTTCCATATGGCTTACTGTCTCCATCACAGCTTTTTTCTATATACGCTGTCTATTATAGGTTGGGGAAAATCCATATGTCAAGTGTTTTCAGGGATTTTTTCTTATTATATGTATGTTCACTTCTTCTTAATGGAATTTTCACAGACTGCAAGTAGTTTTTCCGGGAGGAAAGTGGTATACTACTACAGAATCTTGAGGGCAAAAATACAGTTTTTCATTAATACAATGCTATAATTAATGAAATACTGCACCTCATCACAAAACGGGCAAGAGTTTTTTCGGTTACTGATTTCCAAATGAATAATAACCTTCTCTCCCGGATTTATTACTGAAAGGTATCTTATTATGAAAAATATGAAAAAACGATCCTTACGCCGGATCTTTGCCGGTATTCTCTGTGTGGGAATCCTGCTTACAGGCGCCGAGCCATGCAGCGCTTCCGCGCCTCTTGGATACGATGAATATGGTGATCCTATCGTCACTGCCACACCGGTTCCTGATGGACAGTCATCCGGTCAGGCCGCAGCAGTCATGCCTGCTCACTCCAGCTATTATTCTCAGGCCGCCGACACCGATTCCATTGACGGGTGGCCCAAAGGTCCCGGCATCGAAGCACAGGCTGCAGTCCTTATGGACGTAAATACAGAAGCCGTTCTTTATTCCCAAAAATGCGGACACACAGCTCTATCCTGCCAGCATCACGAAGATCCTGACTACACTGCTTGCCTGTGAAAATCTGAACGCTAAGACAAATATTACCGTATCTGAGAACGCTTCCACCAGTGTAACTGCCGGAGATTCCAGTATTTATGCGGCTCCCGGTGAAGAATTTACCAGGGATCAGGCCCTGATGGCCGTCATGCTCCAGTCCGCTAATGAAATGTCTGTCGCCGTTGCGGAAGAAGTTTCCGGTTCTGTAAAGAAATTCACAGAACTCATGAACTGGCGCGCCAAGCTTTTCGGCTGCAAGAACACACACTTTAACAATCCCAACGGTCTTCCGGATGAGAATCATTACACCACAGCCTCCGACATGGCAAAGATCGCCAAATCCGCCTGGCTAAACCCTCTTTTCCGGCGATACTGTACCAAACGTTATTACGAGATCCCGCCTACCAATAAATTTACCGAAGCCCGTCAGCTGCTCAATCATCACAAGATGATGAAAAACGGCGAATACTATTATGAAGGTGTCCGTGGCGGAAAAACAGGATATACCGATGCATCCGGAAACACGCTTGTCACCTACTGCAAACGGGGAAATATAACGTTGGTAGCCGTGATCCTGAATTCTACTTCTGCGGCAAATGCTTACAGCGATACTGCTTCTCTTTTCAATTATGGTTTTGAAAATTTTGAAAAGGTGGATATGAAGGTGTCCATGGAGCCAGTCCCGTTTAAGGTACTCCCCTGTGACAAATATATCCTTAAGAATAACGGAAATACCTATCCGTTTTATTATCAGACAAAGGTTTATGTGACTATTCCAAAAGGTATCAAAAAATCACAGCTTAACAAACGCCAGGCCGTTCTTCAGAATGCTGTCGGCCCACTGCGTCTGAAAAGCAAATATTATTATAAGAAACAAATGGTCGGATGGGGAATGCAATACGAACGAAACATCGTATCAGATCTTCTCCTGGCTTCGTAACATTTTCCTGCGGCGGAGAGATTCGTGCTTTTCACGGATCTCATCCGCCGCTTCTGTATCTTCTGCTCTCAGGGTCTTCACCCCGAAATATTTTCCCTCATCCGTTTTTCGAATCCTGATCTTTCCGGCAACAGGTCCATGCTCATGGCAAAGGGCAAGGCTGTAATACACCTTGGGATTGTTGGTACTGAACCAGCGGATTTTTCCGCTTTGGCAGGACATCTGCAGATGGGACACATGGTACTTACCATGATGCGATCCTTCATCAGACGCTCCTTTGATACAAATTCCCTGGACACAAACTTATCATGGTCTGTATAGGAAATATAGATCTCGCTGTCTCTGGATTTTGGATTCTGATATACATCCAGGGACGGATGACGGATCATGCATGCTTCATCGATCTCCAGGAGTATCCTGGCAGTATAGCTGGCGTCTGCCAGTGCCCGGTGAAAATCACGTTTTTTGGGGAAGCTCCAGATAGTCTGTGGCATATTCCAGGGAACGCCTGGATATTCCATCCTCGAATTTTATGCTGAAAAGTTTCTGCACATCATAGTAATGCACTGGCCCTGGCATCAGCTTCAAAAGATTATAGTATTTCATATTGCGCTGAAGTTCCATCACATCCTGGTCTCCCCAGGTAAAAAAGCGATACTCCTCCCCGCACCATTCCAGAAATCTGCGAATCGCCCTTGGAAAAGGGATGCCTTTTTCCAGTTCATGATAATCCACGTGGATCACTTCGTGGATACTGTCGTGGATCCAATGGTACACTTTGGGCTTGATCAGGCACTGAAAGGTATCAACGATCTCTCTTTTTTCATTTAATTTTACTGCCCCGATCTCTATGATCTCAAACGGGAGCCGACTATCCGGATGTCTTCTTCCATCCGGATTCTGGTTCCATTCCAGGTCAAATACAATATAGTTCATGGGTTTTCTGTCCTCTTATCTGACAGTGTGCACAGATATCTTTATGAAGAGCAGGCACTGTGTTCTGCTCCTCTATATCTTATGAACGCAACTGCTTCATGGTCTGATCCCGGTTATTTCCCGGTTCTGCACTCAGAAACAGAATAAATCGCTTCAAACAGCTCCTGCTGGAAGCTTTCTGTATCTGCATCTGTCAGAATCATATCTTTCATTTCATCTTCTTCGTGTAGCCACCAGCGGAAATCGCATAATGTAGCACCCCGTCCGGCACCGTCTGAACAGTCCACATCCAGGAATACTTTTTCTGTTTTAAAGAACTCCGGATGGATGAGATACATAAACGGTACAGCAGCATGGATACTTGCCACGCAGCGATATTTGGAAAAATTTTCAAGTACGTAGCCGGCCATATCTCCACAGGCTCTGGCTACCGGATCACCGGACTGACACAGCTTCATGATCTGGTTTCTGGTAAGATTACATTTCAGGGTAGCATCCAGTCCGCACATGATCAGTGGGATTCCGGAATCGAATACGATCTTGCCGCCTCCGGATCTGCGTA
>ENA-OPZZ01000586-OPZZ01000586.1-human-gut-metagenome-genome-assembly--contig:-NODE-586-length-28079-cov-4.818618_pt1 | contig 28079 bp, 42 predicted proteins | sample MGYA00242487_ERZ504511 | MGnify/ENA primary metagenome ERZ504511 (study PRJEB26092, sample SAMD00036241) | human gut metagenome | host: Homo sapiens | study: EMG produced TPA metagenomics assembly of... | reverse complement strand
TTCCCTGATCCAGTAAAAAGCCACCGGAATCTGCCATAAGGTTATTACGATCCTTACGTACTCAATTCCGGTGGTCTTTTCTGTTATTGATATCGGTCAGATATTATTCTTATTACTTACGCTTCAGCCTTCGGCATCACGTCTGCTGCCGCGGTGATATACTCATTCTCGATCTTACCAAACAGACCGCTGTCTGCAAGCTCTGCAAGCTTCACGTCAATCGGCATCTTGCCCAGGACCGGAACCTTCAATTCTGCAGCGATCTCATCGATATGGCTCTCGCCAAAGACCTTGATCTCTTTTCCGCAGTCCGGACATTTCACATAGCTATAGTTCTCCACGATTCCAAGGACCGGAACCTTCATCATATCAGCCATATTATAGGCCTTCTTGACGATCATGCGGACCAGATCCTGCGGGGAAGTAACGATCACAACACCCTCGATCGGCAGGGACTGGAATACTGTCAGCGGAACATCTCCGGTTCCTGGCGGCATATCTACAAAGAGATAATCCAATTCACCCCAGATCACATCACTCCAAAACTGTTTTACCATATTTGCAAGGACCGGACCTCTCCAGATCACCGGTGTCTCCTCATCCGGAAGAAGAAGGTTTACAGACATAACCTCGATTCCATTTGCAGTTGGCATCGGATAGATCCCATTGTCACTGCCCTGTGCATTGCCCTTGATGCCATACATCTTCGGGATGGACGGACCGGTGATATCAGCATCCATAATGCCCACTTTATATCCCTTGGAAGCCATCAGGTTTGCCAGGGAGCCTGTTACGAAGGATTTACCCACGCCTCCCTTTCCGCTGACAACTCCGATCACATGTTTTACGTCAGAAAAAACGTTTGGTTCTGCCATGAGGCTCTGGGGCTGTTTCTGTCCGCAGCCTTCACAGCTTGATTTGTTGCAGGATGTATTGCTACACTCTTTTGCCATAATAGATTCCTCTCATTCTTTGTATTTACACTGACAGAACTGGCTCTCTGTCCGTGCATTTTTCTCATTCATGATCTCTCATGAACCCCTTACCTTACTTCATAAATCTGTCGATCGCTTTTTCCAGTTCTTTGATAGCATCCCTGTCTCCATGCTCTACTGCATCCACGATGCAGTGTTCTATATGATCCTGCAGTATGATCTTGCCTGTATTATTGATCGCAGATTTTACGGCTGACAGCTGGATCAGCACTTCGCTGCAGTCACGTCCTTCCTCCACCATACGCTTAATGGATTCCATATGCCCGATGGCCCTGGAAAGTCTGTTGAGTACGGCCTTGGTCTGTGCGTGGCTGTGATGATGAGGATGTGTGCTATCGTGAGTATGCACATGTTCCTGTTCCCCGTGGGTATGCTCAAGAACGGTTCCATCCTCGAGAACGTGCACATGTGTTTCTTTCATGTGTATTTCCTCCTTCAGATCTCCGTGAAAGAACAGCGCTGCCGGATCATAGATGTCTGAATGTCAAAAATGATGGTTCCGTCTTCCAGTACTGTCTTCTCGTAGGAGACATCCTTCCCCTGAAATTTCTGTTTCACATACGCTTCCGGATCTGCAATCTCCACTTCTTCCACAAATACATCACGCATCTGATTTCTCGGACATTTGTTAAAAATTTCCCAGATTACTTCGTACTCTTTCATCTGTGCCTGTTCCTTTCTTCGTCATCTTATCTATTATAATAATTTTATGTTTTTTTGTCAAAAATAATTGCACTCACGCAAATATTGTCGTATGATACATATTAAAAATATTACTGCTCTGTCCGTGGGCAGTAAACATATATTAATGTGATAAATCAAAGGAGATAAATTTCATGCAGCTTTTAAAAGACAGAATTCTGACAGACGGCGTAGTAAAAGAAGGAAATATTTTAAAAGTGGACAGCTTTCTGAATCATCAGATGGATATTGACCTGATCAACGAGGTCGGCAAAGAATTCAAGAAACGTTTTGACCACTGTCCAATCACCAAGATCCTTACCATCGAAGCTTCCGGTATCGGTATTGCCTGTATTGCGGCACAGTATTTCCATGTACCGGTTGTATTTGCCAAGAAAGCACAGAGTGTGAACCTTGACGGCGAGATGTACACCACCAAGGTAGAATCTTTCACCCACAAGAAAGTTTACGATGTGATCCTTTCCAAGAAATTTCTCGGACCGGAAGATCACGTACTCCTGATCGATGATTTTCTTGCCAATGGCTGTGCACTTCTCGGTCTGATCGACATCGTTAAGAAATCCGGCGCAACTCTTGAAGGAGCCGGAATCGTTATCGAAAAAGGCTTCCAGTCCGGCGGACAGACCATCCGTGACATGGGTATCCACCTGGAATCCCTTGCTATCATTGATTCCATTGCTGATGGCAAACTTACTTTCCGTGAATAAGATTTATCATAAAAAATACTCCTGAAAACTTATATACATTGTTTCCAGGAGTATTTTTATTTTTATCACAGCCGGATCATGATGTCATTTCTGATCTATGCAGCTGCATCCTTTTCTGGCTTCTCTGAAGGTGTCGGAGTTACTGTTTCCTCCGGTGTCGGTGTTCCGGAAATTTCCGTCTCTTCCTTTTCCGATGAAGCCGATGCAGCTTCCGTTGTATTTTCATCTATATCCGGTTCTTCCGTCACCGTAGCTTCCGGTGTCACTGTCGGCGTTGGTGTGGCAGTTGCCTCCGGCATGATTTCATTCTCTTCATAATATCCGTCATCCACAAGCATCTGATAATTATCTGCATCGATCAGCTGGATATCACTGGTCACAGTTCCCACGATCTTGGTCCCGTTATCATACTGCTCATAATCGGAGATCTCCGGTTTCTCCCCTTTCAAAATAGCATCCACCATCGTTACACAATCATTTGCCAGTACACGGTTATCAAACAGCAAATCATCCTCAATCTTTCCCTGGATCACAGCTGTCACTGCTTCTGCCTCACAGCCGCCTCCTGTGATCATAGGCCAGCCATCCTCTCCAGACACATATCCAGCATCCTCCAGAGCATCCACAGCCCCAAGTGCAAGGTCATCGGCACCTGTGCAGATAATATCCGGCGCACCCTCTGTATAATTCTGAGAAAGGATCTCCGCCATATCATTCTTTGCGGTATTTCTTCCGGAACGCATCACTGCAGTATCATCAAAGGTCAGCTTTCCTGAAGTACATACCAGTGTTCCGTCGTCAAAATATTCCTGAAGCTTCTCCATCACTCCATTATAAAAGAACAATGCGTCACGATCATCCGGAGAGCCCATAAGAAACTCAATGGTCAGAGTTTTCTTTTCTTCCCGTGCTTTCTCCAGATCCAGTTTTTTTTATGATGGAATCTCCCACCATTTTTCCGGCTTTTCTTGTATTAAAGGTAACATAATAGTTGACCTTATCTGTATCCATGATCAGCTGATCGTACGAAATCACGGGAATGGATTTCTCGTACACCTGCTCCAGCACATCGTTCAGGCTGTAAGCATCTGCAGGTGCGATGACAAGTGCAGAAAGCTCTTCATCATCCAGAATAGACTGAATCTGGGATACCTGCGTATCACTGTCTTCATCTGCCCAAAATATCTCTGCATCATATCCATCATCTTCCAGTGTATTCTGAAGAGTTTCTCCATCAGCAGACCAACGGGGATCATCTGCTGATGAAGGCAGAAACACACCTACTTTCTTATCTGCTGCCGCAGTTTCCTTTGCTTCTTCTTTTTCTTCTTTCTCTGCATCATCGCTGTTTTTGGCTTTTCCTTCCGGGTCTTCAGACTCCACACTTTCATTGGCTGCCTCTGTCGCCTCTTTGTTTTTTCCACAGCCGGAAAAGGCTGCTGTAAAGACAAAAGCTCCCACAAGCAGGATTGCTGTTTTTTTCTTCATGATCAAATCTCTCCTATAAGCCTTTATAGTCCTTTGCCAGTGATTTCAGATAGTCTCTGTAGGCGGCTGCAGATTTCTTGGGTTTCAGGATACGTACACTGCCGCCCATCCCGGTCAGCCATCCGTAGAATTTTCCATTTTCCGGAAGTTCTGCAGTTACCGTCAGATCTCCGCTATCTTTCATTTTATATTCTGCAGCTGTGCCGAAAAAGTCTCTCACCTCCACCTGTACAGCTCCGGCACAGAGAAGTTTTATTTCTTTTTTTATGGTTCCGGCTGAAGCCTCAAGAAGCTTCCGGTACCCTGTCACAGATGTCTCATGAATATCTTTAGTTTCACGAATATCCTTAGCTTCAGCAGTCAGCCCGGGCTCTTCAGACAGCTGTTCCTCTCCGGCACTCTCACCGGCAAGATAATAACCACCCGGCCGTTCTCTTGTATAACGGATATCCATTCCAAAAGAACGTAATACCTCCACATCATCATAAATGCTCTTTCGCTCTGCACGAATTCCCTGTTTCTCAAGATTCTCAAGGATCTTCTGCATAGATATTACCCGATGCTCCCCTGTTTCCCGCAGCATTTTTTCAAGGTACAGGATCTTCGCCTTCTGATTGTTTGATTTTGCCATACTGCCCTCTTATCCTTCGTTTTTTACAAAGCGATGGAAAATATAGGAGTTTGCCTCCTGTTCCTCGCTGTCGTCCAGTTTCTCAAGTTCGATCTTTTTACCGTATTTCTTTTCCAGTGCACGGCTGATCAGAAGATCTGCAAGCTGCGGGTTCTTGGGAAGAAGCGGTCCGTGAAGATACGTACCGATCACATTTTTGTATACAACCCCTTCCTCACCGGATTGTCCGTCATTTCCGTATCCTGACAGAACCTTTCCCAGGGATCTGTTGTTTCCGATGGTGGTACGCCCTCCATGATTTTCAAAACCTACGATGGGCATATCAAAAAGATCGCTCTGCATCACAATGTTTCCAATAAGGCGGCCTTTTCCCTGCTCAGTGCTCATATCTACAAGCTTCAGACCCTCGATCATTCCCTGATCCGTCTTATAATAATTTCCAAGGAGCTGATACCCTCCACAGATTGCGATCACAACTCCATTGTCTTCCACATACGCCTTGAAATCCTTCTGGATTTCCTTCAGCTTTTCACATACCAGCATCTGTTCTCTGTCGGAGCCACCGCCAAGAAGTACGATATCCAGTTTGGAAAAATCGATTCTGTCATCCAGTTCATAAGCTATGGTTTCTGCCTCGATTCCTCTCCAGAGACAGCGCTTCATCAGACACTGGATATTTCCTCTGTCACCGTAAAGGTTCAGAAGATCCGGATATAAATGCCCTATCGTTATCTTCATTTCTCACCCTCCAGTTTCTTCAGGATATTTCTGGTGCCAAACAGCGCCGTATAATTTACAAGTACATAAAGATTGCCGCATCCATCCCCGATTCGTTTGCGGATGGCTGTCTCCACATCATTTTCCAGCATGGACGGGATATCCACATATTTCAGACGGAGGCGCATATCCTGACACCGGATACCACTGACTGTGATGGAATTGATATTGTCCCCTCCGAAAAGATCAAAATCCACATCCCAGAGCCAGGAGATATCTTTTCCATCCTGTGCATTATCATTGATCACAATGATGATATCCTTTGGTGATCCGTCCTGCATCACAGCTGAAATGTTCTGGTTAAAACCGGCCGGATTCTTAGCAAGATTCAGAACAACACCGGTGCCCTTGATCCGAAACTGTTCATTGCGTCCGTTCTCCGGGTTAAACTTCCGGAGCATCTCATTAAAATGCTCCGCCTTAAAGCCTGCGGTACGAATTCCCGCATAGGCAGCCAGAATATTATACACATTATAGAATCCCTTATAATTGGCCACGATCCGTTTATCTTCCACTGTAAAGGCGATCTGATCATCCACCTTCACATCTGTGGCATCAAAGTCGATCTCCGGACGTTTAAAGCCGCATTTCGGACATCTGTAGTCACCCAGCTGACTGTAATGATAGAAGCTGTAGATCAGTCTTTCTCCACAGCACTTACAGAACCGGCCCTCACGAATCTCGTTTGTTTTGTTCTCGATCACCGGTTTGCTGATCCCGTAGGTTACAAAAGGATTTCCGCAGTCCATGGCAAGATATGCAGACAGTGCATCGTCGCCATTGACAATGACCTTCATATCCGGAACCTTTTTCATCATTTCTTCCAGGATGTTCATAGTGATATCGATCTCGCCATAACGGTCCAGCTGATCACGGAACAGATTGGTCATAACCATATAATCCGGTTTGATTCTTGTGAACACATGTCTTGTGGATGCCTCATCCACCTCTATACAGGCATAATCCGCATCCAGTTTTCCGCTGAATTTGGCCCCCAATACAAAGGCTGCCACAACTCCGTTCAGCATATTTGAACCGGTATGATTGCAGATGACCTTTTTTCCCTCTGCCTCAAGGCCTGCGCACAGCATGTTATTGGTTGTGGTCTTTCCGTTGGTTCCGCATACTACAAATATTTTTTCTCTTACCTGAGAAGAAAGCTCTTCCAGGATATCCGGACAGATCTTCATCGCGACCTTACCGGCCCAGGTCACACCCTGCCGGCCCATAAGCTTACAGACATGTCCTGTGATCTTTGCTGCCATCACAGCAATAGTTGTTCTTATTTTCATAATCTTCTGATTCCTTTATTTTTATTTCTCTTACCAAAGATCTTCCGCTGTCAGGAAATCGGTACAGATTCCTTCTGCGCCCTGTGAAATATACCTTCTGGCCTGGTCACGGTCATTGACCGTATAAACATACAGACTGATTCCATTTTTTTCGAAGATCTTCTCCGTTTCTTCTGACCAGTACTCCCAGTATACTGTTGCTGCCGGAATTCCCTTTTCTTTACAGAAGGATGCAATATACTCCAGCTCTTCCACAGAATACTCCTGCCACAGTGAATATACATAGGAAGGAAAAGAATAGAGCATGGCCGTTCCGGGAAACATTGCTTCATTGTAGATTTCCGGAATGATCCGATCCAGCGTCTCACCGGCACCTGCATTCCTGGCGATTTCCACATAATCACTGTAATCCTCCAGTGTTCTCTGATAATTGCGAAGAGAATACTGTTTGGAATCGATCAGCACATATGCATCCGGATAATCTTTCAGAAGAAGGAAAAAATCCTCCAGTGTCATGGGGGTGTATTTCCCATATATTTTACTTTGTCTGAATTCCTTTTCTGTAAGGACTTTTTTTCCGTTGCCATCCCACTGTCCCATGGAATCGTTCCAGTTATGCCTGCAGACCCATACTCCATCTGATGTCCTGGAAAGATCCAATTCAAAAAGACGTACTCCCTGTTCATACATGAACAGAAATCCCTCTCTGGAATTCAGGTAATCCTTTCCGTCCATACCTCCCAGAGCATGTGCAATGGTCCTGTGGTCCTTCCAGCTAAATCCTCCTGATGTATTCCGGGCAGTTTCTGTTTCCGTGAAACTACCTCCCAGAAGAAAAAGTGATACAAACAGTATTTCCAATGTCAGTATAAAACGTCGCATCATCTCAGGCAACAAAAAATGCACAAGACGTAAAGGAAAACATTTCCTCGCTGCTTTCCTTTTTATCTTCTGCAAATTTATCATATCCGGGAACCTGTCCCAAATCATTCCTATATTGTTTCTGTCCGGTAATACCAAAAGTCCCACCGACCATGTTTATCATCCTTTCGCATATGTGTAGTCGTATTTCATACATTACCGATTGTACGCTAAAAAGGGATAATAATCAAGTTAATCCTCTTCTTCCTCGTCATATTCCTGCTGAAGCCTCAGATATTCATCATATTTCTCGTGTGCATTCCGATTATAGGATCGGGAGATCGGTATTACATGCTCTCCGATATGGAAGCTGTTATTTTCAGCTCCTGTGACCCGTTCCATATTTACTATAAAGCTCTGATGACACCGCAAAAAGTGTACCGTCGTCAAGCTGTTTGTGAAGTCTTCTCGCATCCGCCTGCATATCATCACAAATGGCAATGGTCATCATCGTCATATTTATGTATCCCCTTTTACTCCATCATTGTTACTTTTTGTTCTATATATTATACCATGATTTGTTATTCAAATTATGATATCTTAATGTAATTTATGGTCGAAAACCCACCATTTATGCATTTTTTTCGAGTTTTTTGGGAATATAAAAAAAGGACATCTGCATTTCTGCAAATGTCCTTTAAATCGGTCAGAAGTAAATTATACAAGCTCGATAAGAACTTCCATTGCTGCATCGCCTTTACGCTGTCCGATCTTAACGATTCTTGTGTAACCACCGTTACGATCTGCGTATTTCGGAGCGATCTCGCTGAACATCTTGTCAACCATGTCAACTTCTTTTGTATTTTTCTTTCTGCCAGCGCCCTTAGCAGGAACCTCTGTTACAGGATAGAAAACTTTCATCATCTCACGACGTGCATGAAGTCTGGAAGGAGCATCTTTCTTGATCTCTTTCTGTACTTCATCGTAAACAGTTACTTTTTTACCGTCAACAACTTCTTTCACACGTTTGCCATCAGCATCTTTACGAGCAACCTTAGCTGTTACTGTAACTGTTTCGAAATTGTCTTTCTCACGTACAGCCATAGCGATAAGTCCCTCAGCGATCTTACGGATCTCTTTAGCCTTAGCTTCTGTTGTCACGATCTTTCCGTGATGAAGAAGGTTTGTAACCTGATTTCTGAGAAGTGCTTTTCTCTGGTTAGATGTTCTGCTTAATTTTCTATATTTTGCCATTTTATTATCCTCCATCTGTGGGACACCAGGACATGCTTGTTCGGTCTTACTGCCCTGCTGCTGACACCCCACTCATTACTCTGTTTCCGGATTATTCCTCGGTAGGCTGGAGCTGAAGTCCCAGCTCTTTGAGTTTTGCAAGTACTTCCTCTAAGGATTTGCGGCCCAGATTACGAACCTTCATCATATCGTCAGAAGTCTTGTTGCATAATTCTTCAACCGTATTGATACCGGCTCTCTTAAGGCAGTTGTAGGAACGAACAGAGAGCTCAAGCTCATCAATGCTCATCTCCAGAACCTTTTCCTTCTCATTGTCTTCTTTCTCGATCATAACCTCTGCGGTCTTAGCATTCTCGGAAAGATCAATGAACAGACTTAAATGCTCGCTGAGAACCTTCGCTGCAAGGCTGACTGCCTCATCCGGATCAAGTGTTCCATTGGTATATACATCCAGTGTAAGCTTGTCGAAGTCAGTTACCTGACCAACTCGTGTATTCTCTACGATCATGTTGACTCTGTCTACCGGTGTGTAAATCGCATCCACTGCGATCATACCGATCGGCATGTCATCGGTTTTGCCTTTGTCTGCACTGATATAGCCACGTCCCTTGGTAATGGTAAGCTCCATGGCCAGTCTGCAGTCTTTTCCACCGTTCAGGGTTGCGATCACCTGATCCGGGTTCATGATCTCAATATCCTGATCTGCCTGGATATCAGCTGCTGTAACAACACCTTTTCCCTCACACTCAATGTATGCGGTCTTCGGCTCATTGTCACTGCTGTGATTCTTGATGGCAAGAGATTTCAGATTCATGATGATCTCGGTCACATCTTCCTTCACGCCCGGAATAGAGCTGAATTCATGAAGTACACCATCGATCTTCACCTGGCTTACTGCAGCTCCCGGAAGGGAGGACAGCATAATTCTTCTTAAAGAATTGCCAAGGGTAGTACCATAACCTCTTTCCAGAGGCTCTACAACGAATCTTCCAAACTTCTTATCTTCGGATATTTCGGTAATTTCGATTTTTGGTTTATTAAAATCAAACACTATAAGGTTCCCTCCTTCTGGGTTAATCAACATTCGAGGGTATTACCAATTTTTATAACTGTAGACACAGTAAACAGTTATTAATTATTTAGAATACAGCTCGACGATAAGCATCTCGTTTACAGGAACATCGATCTGCTCTCTTGTAGGAAGCTCTTTAACTACACCCTTCAGGTTCTCCTGATCAACGTCGATCCACTCCGGAACAAGTCTTCCGCCAGTGATCTCAAGGATTCCTTTATATCTCTCAGAACCTTTGCTCTTCTCTCTGATCTCAATTGTGTCTCCTGCTTTGCACAGGTAAGACGGAATATTTACAGATTTTCCGTTAACAAGTACGTGCTTGTGATCTACGATCTGACGAGCCTCTCTTCTTGTTCTGGCAAATCCCATACGGAAAACGATGTTGTCAAGTCTGCTCTCAAGCATAACCATAAGGTTCTCACCTGTCTGGCCCTGCATTCTGTCGGCTTTCTTGTAGTAGTTACGGAAAGGTTTCTCAAGAACTCCGTAGATGAATTTTGCTTTCTGTTTCTCTTTTAACTGAAGACCATACTCAGACACCTTGCGGTTTGCACGTTTTAACTGTCTTGTGGATTTTTTATCAATTCCTAAATAAATCGGATCCAGGCCAAGGGATCTGCATCTTTTCAGAACAGGCACTCTATTTACTGCCATTTCAACTACCTCCTAATTAGACTCTTCTACGTTTTGGTGGACGGCATCCGTTGTGCGGAACCGGAGTTACGTCACGAATGCTGGTTACTTCAAGTCCGCATGCCTGAAGCGCACGGATTGCAGCTTCACGGCCTGAGCCCGGCCTTTTACCATAACGTCTACTGTTTTTAATCCATGAATTAAAGCAGCCTTTGTTGCAGTCTCTGCTGCCATCTGTGCTGCATAAGGGGTAGATTTCCTTGAACCTTTAAATCCAAGACCACCGGCACTTGCCCATGAAAGAGCGTTTCCTTCGTTATCTGTCAGTGTGACGATTGTATTGTTGAAGGAAGACTGAATGTGTGCCTGTCCGTGTTCAACGTTTTTCTTGACACGACGTTTTGTCGTTTTCTTTGTAACTTTTGCCATTTTAAAACTAACCTACACTTTCCTTTTATTGAAATTAATTAGTTATATCTATAAATTATTTCTTCTTGTTTGCAACAGTTCTCTTCGGTCCCTTGCGAGTTCTCGCATTTGTCTTAGTCTTCTGACCACGAACCGGAAGTCCTTTACGATGACGGATACCTCTGTAGCATCCGATCTCCTGCAGTCTCTTGATGTTAAGGGCGATTTCCCTTCTCAGATCACCTTCTACTGTCATTGTCTCATCAATAACAGCGCTCAGTCTCTTAACCTCATCATCAGTCAGATCTCTGACACGTGTGTCAGGATTAACCTCTGCTTTAGCAAGAATTTTGTCTGCGCTTGGTCTACCAATACCATAAATGTAGGTAAGACCGATTTCAATACGTTTTTCTCTTGGTAAGTCTACACCAGCTATACGAGCCATGTACTGTTTCCTCCATTTTCTGTTTCTGAAAGTTCCGCATATCGTATGTCACTTGCTCTCGCAAGGTGAAATGGGACATATCGACCTGCCGCTTTCTTTTCTAGTTTCCTAATTGGGGTGCCTCGGTAAAACACCCAGCTGTAATTGGCGAATCACAGCCTTTCCGAAATTGCGGATCTTAACCGCTGTTGCCTCTCGGTATTAGGCAATACATGCTTATTATCTGTTCAGTAGAACAACCCTACCGGGTGTTTCATACTGCAGCCGCACGTTTCACAAACATTCCAAAGAAGTTCCGATATGGAAATCAACCCTGACGCTGTTTGTGCTTCGGGTTCTCACAGATGATTCTGATGGATCCCTTTCTCTTAATGACCTTGCACTTCTCGCAGATCGGCTTTACAGATGATCTTACTTTCACTGGAAATCCTCCTTCCGTAAATTAGTCTCATATCTGCAGTTTCACAGGCGCACTCATACACAGTATTTACGCGCTTGAAATATATACTAACACCTGTTTTCCTGAAATGCAAGAAAAAATTAAAAAAATTTTTGATTTTTTTTACAGGCTGTATTATAATGGGTGGCAAAGTCCGGCAGACATATGGAATCTGCCTATTTTAATGAAAGGAATCTTTACATATGCATACAGAAATGAAGTATCGTTTTCTGATACATTACACCTTATCTTTTATCGGTGGATACCTGGGGCTTTATGCCATTGTGTCAAGAGCTGATCTTTTCGGCAATGCCCAGACAGCCAATCTTCTTGGTGTTGTGAGGGATCTCATAGGCAGGAATTTTTCGGATATGCTGCTGCGTGTGGGTGCGCTTCTCATATATATGGCTGCTGTGATCCTTACGGTCTGGATCCCGGAGCATTTTTCCACAGATCTTCGTTTTATCAGTATCGGGATCGATATCTTTGCGATCCTGCTCCTGGGATTCTTTCCTTCCGGAATGTCTCCGGTTGTGGCTCTTTACCCCGTGTTCTTTGCGATGCCTTTCCAGTGGTGTACCTTCAAGGCTCCCGGCGGATATAACAGCTCAACGATCTTTTCCACCAACAATCTCCGTCAGTTCACCACAGCTGTCACTCAGTTCCTTATGAAAAAGGACAGCACACAGTGCGATAAAGCAAAATTCTACGGAATGACGCTGCTTTCTTTCCATACAGGTGCAGCTCTGTCTCTGATCCTGTATATGACCTGCGGTCTCTCAGGTGTATGGCTCTGTCTGGTTCCTGCCTTCTATGCTGTATGGCTGATCAGTGCAGACCGGAATACCACAGCCGATACACCGGCAGTTACCCGAAGCAGCGCTTCTGCCTGCAGCAGCTTCAGGAATCTTTCTTATAAGAAAAAAGAGGCCTGACTTTATTTTAGTTTTGATAAAAGAAGGGGAAATGTGATCTGTTTTTACACTGTCACATTTCCTTTTTTGTTTACGCGCAGCTTACAGCTTATATGCGTTCGAAATCCAGTATCATGGTTTTGAATAGCCGCAAATTGATTTCATCTATATTTCTCATACTGTCTTCATAACATATCAATATGTTTTTTAACTTGTTTAAACATTTTCCGGCATTTTCATTGCACTTGCCGGGAAAATCTCTTATAATTATTTCAGAAATCATAAATCCCTCTATATATTTTTGACCGAACATGAATGGAGAATTGAAATGCCCAGAAGTATTTACGAAGATATTTATAAAGATCTGAAAATGAAAATAGAGGACAACACCTTTGCCTATCAGGAGCTTCTGCCTTCCGAAAACACTCTGATCCAGACTTACGGCTGCTCCCGCAATACCCTGCGACGTGCGGTCAGTCTTCTTGTCAGTGACGGCTATGTACAGACCATGCAGGGAAAAGGTGTCCGCAATATCTACCGTCCAAACGAGAAGACTGCTTTCACCATCGGAGAGATTGAAACCTTCAAGGAATCTGCTGCAAGGAACGGTCAGAATGCCCATACGGAGGTGGCTCTTTTACAGAGCTTTGTATCAGCAAAAATCAGTCAGCTTACACAGGATTTCCCGCTGGTGCAGAAGTATATTATATTCAGCGTATCCATTATCTTGAAGATATCCCGCTGATCATCAACCATAATTATTTTCTGAAGGAATCCGTTCCCGGCCTTACTGCCGAGATTGCCAGCCATTCTATCTATGAATACCTGGAGCAGGAGCTTCATATGACCATTGTCAACAGCAAACGTGTCATGACTGTGGAAAAGGTTACGGAAATTGATGAAAAATATCTTCATCTGAATGTAAAGGATTATAACTGCGTGGCTGTGGTGTCCAGCCAGACTTATAACAGTGATGGCGTGATGTTTGAGTATACCCAGTCACGACACAGACCGGATCACTTTCGATTTTATGATAATGCCCTGCGCCGATGAGCCCGGCTCATAACTGCTTCGCAGCTATACGGTTATAAGCCGGCAACAAATGTGGCTCACAAATATCCGCCTGGATCTGTATAGATACCTGAATCTGTATAGATGCTGCAGTTTCCTATTTCCCGGAATTATGTTATACTGAAACGATCAAATGGAGAGAGGATATTTTATTTATATGAAAAAACGAGAATCTTTTAACAGCCGCTGGGGATTCATTCTTGCCTGCATCGGGTCTGCGGTTGGAATGGGAAATATCTGGATGTTTCCCACCAGAGTTTCCCTGTATGGAGGGGGATCGTTCCTGATCCCGTATTTTATTTTCGTAGCACTGATCAGCTTTACCGGAGTGATCGGTGAGATGAGCTTTGGCCGTGGGACACGTTCCGGGCCCATTGACGCCTTCGGCATGGCCTGTGAAACCCGCGGAAAGCGAAAGCCTGGCGAACTGCTCGGATGGATCCCTGTGATCGGAGCACTGGCTATGGCTATCGGCTATACAGTTGTTATGGGATGGATCTTCCGATATATGATCGGAGCCTTTACAGGATCTACCCTGGCACCTGCGGATATTGAGTCCTTTGAGTCTCAATTCGGAGGTATGGCCTCTGCTTGGGGAAATAATCTCTGGCAGCTGGCTGCTCTTGTGATCTGCATGTTTATCCTGATGTACGGCGTTGGAAGCGGTATCGAAAAAGCCAACAAGATCATGATGCCTGTTTTCTTTATCCTGTTTGTGATCCTTGGCATCTATGTTGCGTTTCAGCCGGGCTCAAACGCAGGATACCGCTATATCTTCCGCGTGGAGCCGGAAATTCTGGCAAAGCCTTCCACCTGGATCTTTGCACTGGGGCAGGCATTTTTCTCCCTGTCTGTGGCCGGAAACGGAACCCTGATCTACGGTTCCTATCTTCCGGACAGTGAGGATATCCCGGCTTCTGCTGCAAGAGTGGCTCTTTTTGATACCATTGCCGCCATGCTGGCAGCTCTTGTGATCATTCCGGCCATGGCGACCACCGGAGCCAAGCTTGACCAGGGCGGTCCCGGACTTCTGTTCATCTACCTGCCGCACCTGATCAAAACCATGCCTGGCGGACGGATCATTGCCATCATCTTTTTCGTAGCTGTGTTCCTTGCAGGCATGACCTCGCTTATGAACCTTTATGAAGCTCCTATTGCCACAGTTCAGGAAAAAACAGGTCTTGGCCGGATCCCTTCCTGCATGGTGATCTCAGTGATCGGCGTTGTGGTTTCGCTTCTTATCCAGGGCATTGTTTCTGACTGGATGGATGTGCTTTCCATCTATATCTGTCCTCTCGGCGCAGGACTTGCAGGGATCATGTTCTTCTGGATCTTCGGCCGGAGCTATGTGGAAAGCCAGATCAGCAAAGGCCGTGAGAAACCATTCACGAAATATTTTTACCCGGTGTGTAAATATCTTTATATTCCGGTGTGCTTTCTGGTGCTGATCCTTGGTGTTGTGCTGGGCGGGATCGGATGATAAGGTGATAACATAAGTAAAATAAAAAATTATCTGCATAAATAAATCCCCCGAAAAATGATTTTTTAATCATTTCCGAGGGATTTTTATGTTTTATCTTATAATATTCGTAAAGCCAGGATTTTCGATTTGCTGCATATCCTGAATACACTCACTTCACAGTTTGTCAACAAGTTTAAGTTTTACACTGATTTTCAATTATTCTGCATTCTTAGAGTGTATCCGGTTTCTCCACTTCGTAATCAGACCAGGAAGCAATTGTATCGCAGCCTGAGAAACGTAAAAAAATGTGAGTGATAAATTCCACTTCAGATTCTTTTTCTGCAGAAAAGGCAAAAAAAGACCCGGCAGCTTAACGCCACCAGGTCATCTTTTACAATATTTCTTATTTATCTCTCCAGATGATTCTTCCCTTGGAAAGATCATACGGAGAAAGCTCGATCGTTACTTTATCTCCCGGGAGAATACGGATAAAATTCATACGGAGCTTGCCACTGATATGTGCAAGTACCACATGTTTGTTTTCCAGTTCTACTTTAAACATCGCGTTAGGCAGTTTCTCCAGAACAGTGCCTTCTACTTCGATCACATCTGCTTTTGACATTTTTTACCTCCTATGTCATAACAACAATTGCTGCTTACAGATTCGTAAGCGTCAGAATCTCTGGTTCCCCATCAGTGATGAGAATCGTGTTCTCATAATGGGCGGAAAGTGAACCATCCATGGTTACTACTGTCCACTCATCGTCCAGCCATGCCACGTCCGCACGACCAAGGTTGATCATGGGCTCGACGGCCAGGGTCATTCCCGGAAGGAGCTTGATGCCCCTGCGCTTCTGCGGGAAGTTTGGAATCTGCGGATCCTCATGAAGATGAGTTCCGATTCCATGTCCTACAAGGTCACGTACAATACCGTAACGGTATTTCGCTGCGTGGGCTCCGATGGCTTTGGAAATATCATTTAAATGATTTCCGGCTTTTGCCATTTTCAGTCCTTCAAAAAAGCACTCTCTTGTAACTTTAATGAGCTGCTGTGCTTCTTTGGATACTTCACCTACCGCATAGGTACGTGCTGCGTCAGAATGGTAGCCCTTATAAATCAGGCCGGCGTCGATCTTAACCAGATCCCCGTCCTGGATGATCTTCTCCTCGGATGGAATTCCATGCACAACCTCATCATTCAGGCTGATGCAGAAAGAAGCCGGAAAACCTCCGTAGTTCAGAAAGTTCGGAATACAGCCCATAGACCGGATCATTTCTTCCCCGATCTTATCAATCTCTTTGGTGCTGACACCCGGTTTGATGTAAGGGATCAAACCGTCATGCACCTTCTCAAGAAGATGGCCTGCTTCTCTCATAAGTTCAATTTCATGCTGTGTCTTAATTGTTACGGACATTCTTATTCTCCTAAGATGTCAACGATCTCCTGGAATACCTCATTCAGATCCCTGGTTCCGTCTACCGTCTTCAAAACACCCTGTGTGGTGTAATAGTCAATCAATGGCTGTGTCTGCTCATGATAAACATTCAGACGCTTCTGGACTGTTTCCGGCTTGTCATCTTCACGGAGTACAAGCTTGTCACCACAGGTATCGCATACACCCTCTGTCTTCGGTGCTGCAAATACAACGTGATAAGTTGCACCACATTTCACACATGCACGGCGTCCGCCCATACGTTTCACGATGTTATCATCCGGCACATCCACATCAATCGCATAGTCAATTTTGCTTCCAAGTTTGTTCAGAGCCTCTGTCAGACATTCTGCCTGCGGAATTGTTCTCGGGAAACCATCCAGAACATACCCTTCCCGTGCGTCATCCTGCTGGATTCTGTCAACAACAAGGTCGCAGGTCAGTTCATCCGGAACAAGAAGTCCCTGATCCATGTAAGTTTTTGCTTTGTTTCCAAGCTCGGTACCGTTTTTGATGTTGGCACGGAAAATATCTCCTGTGGAGATGTGCGGAATCCCATATTTCGCCGCAATTTTCTTAGCCTGAGTACCTTTACCTGCCCCCGGTGCACCCAACATAATAATTCTCATAGCATACCCTCCATTTTCCTGTTTTCTGCCTGATTTTCAGACAGTCCTGTTTACAAATCAAGGCTGCGACACTTTCGCACCGCAACCTTCATTTTCAATTAGTTCAGGAAGCCTTTGTAATTACGTACAAGCAGCTGAGATTCCACCTGCTTAACGGTCTCCAGGATAACACCTACGATGATGATGATAGATGTACCGCCGAAGGAAACATCCGCACCGAACACACCGTTGAAGAAGAACGGTATAACGGCCACGATAACAAGACCTACTGCACCTATAAATATAATATAATTCAGGATTTTAGTCAAATAATCTGAAGTCGGTTTTCCCGGACGGATGCCTGGGATAAAACCGCCCTGCTTTTTGATATTATCGGCTACTTCCAACGGATTAAAGGTAATTGATGTATAGAAGTATGCGAAGAATACGCAAAGTACCACATACACGATCAGACCCCAGCTGTACTGGATCTGACTTGGATTACACCAGTTATTGGAGGAAAGTCCTCTTAAGATCTCACTTCCGATGCCCGTTCCGTTTCCTTTGCCAGCGAACTGAGCAATGATCGACGGGAAAGACATGATAGAGGAAGCAAAAATAACCGGGATAACGCCGGCAGTATTTACCTTGAGCGGGATGTTTGTGGACTGACCGCCCATCATTTTACGTCCAACCATCTTTCTGGAATACTGAACCGGAATTCTTCTCTCTGCTCCGTTGAGGATAAGTACGAGCACTACAACAAACAGAATAATCACAGCAATGATGCAGGCTGCAAGCATTCCTTTTGCAATTGTTTTGCCCTTGACGAAGTTCTCATAAAGAAGGGACATATCACTCGGGATCCTGGACACGATATTGATAGTCAGGACGATGGAAATACCATTTCCAATGCCCTTCTCTGTAATACGCTCGCCCAACCACATAAGCATTGCGGAACCCGCCGTTAAACTTGCAACAACTACGACTCCTTTAAGGAAGTTCATGTTCGGGATCATACCCTGACGTCCGAATCCGATTGCCATGGCAACAGACTCAAACAGAGCAAGACCAACCGTTACATAACGTGTGATTGCTGTAAGCTTTTTCTTCCTTCTTCTCCGTCACGCTGCATCTCTTCCAGTGCCGGAATGGCAATGGTAAGAAGCTGAATGATAATGGAAGAAGTAATGTAAGGTGTGATGTTCAATGCAAAAATTGACATCTGAGTAAAGGAACCGCCGGTGAACGCATCAAAGAAATTGAATGCGTCACCGGTATTAGATTCAAACCACTGCTTAAAGAAGTCACTGTCGACTCCCGGTACAGGAAGCTGGGATCCGATTCTGATCACGAATATCATCCAGATCAGATAGAGAAGCTTTCTTCTCATTTCCTTTACTTTGAAAACACTCTTAAGAGTCTCAAACATTAGATCACCTCTACTGTACCACCAGCAGCTTCAATTTTTGATTTTGCAGTCTCGCTGACAGCGTTTACTTTAACATTAAGTTTTTTTGTAAGCTCGCCGTTTCCAAGGATCTTAACACCATCACCGATCTTGGAGATTGCACCGCTTGCAAGTAAGCTGTCAACTGTAACCTCTGCGCCATCCTCAAAACGATTGAGAACGTCTACATTGATTGCGATAATTTCTTTAGAGTTTCTGTTAGTGAAGCCTCTCTTCGGAAGACGTCTGTATAAAGGCATCTGACCTCCCTCGAATCCCGGTTTCTTGTGTCCGGAACGAGCAAGCTGTCCTTTATGTCCTTTACCAGCAGTTTTGCCGTTTCCTGAACCATGTCCACGGCCTCTTCTGAAGTTATCGCTATGCTTGGAACCCTCTGCGGGTCTTAAGTTTGATAATTCCATTCTGGCACCTCCTTAATCTTCTACTTTTACCAGGTGCTGCACCTGCTGAATCATTCCTCTGGTTGCAGCGTTGTCTGGCATCTCAACTGTTTTATGCATCTTTGTAAGACCCATAGCTTTTACAGTTTTTTTGTGTTTCGGTACTGCACCGATCGGAGATTTTACCAGTGTAACCTTGATTGTATCTGCCATTTCCATATCCTCCTTAACCCAGAATCTCATCTACAGATTTTCCGCGGAGCTTTGCAACCTCTTCCGGAGTCTTTAACTGGCTCAGGCCTGCGATTGTTGCCAGAACTACGTTCTGTTTATTTCTGGAACCCATACATTTTGTACGGATGTTTTTGATACCTGCAAGCTCGATTACGGCACGTGCCGGACCACCGGCGATAACTCCAGTACCTTCCGGAGCTCTCTTCAGAAGCATCTCAGCACTTCCGAATTTTCCGATGAAGTCATGTGTAATGGAATTGTTCTCGTCTCTTGCAACAGTAACAAGTTTCTTCATAGCGTCCTCTTTACCTTTGCGGATTGCTTCCGGAATTTCTGTAGCTTTTCCTAAACCTGCACCAACGTGTCCATTGCCGTCACCTACAACAACTAAAGCTGTGAAACGGAAGTTACGACCACCTTTAACAACCTTGGTAACACGCTTGATTGATACTACTTTATCTTCTAATTCTAACTGACTAGCATCAATAAGATTACGTTTCATGTGTTTCGCTCCTCCTTATTAGAATTTCAGCCCAGCTTCTCTTGCTGCGTCTGCCAGTGCTTTAACTTTACCGTGGTAGATATAGCCTCCTCTGTCGAAAACAACGCTTTCGATGCCAGCTTCAACAGCTTTCTTACCAATAACGGTTCCTAAATGTGCAGCAGCTGCTACATCATCAGTGTTCTCTAACTCAGCTCTTACTTCTTTCTGAAGAGTAGAAGCAGATACTAAAGTTTTTCCTACAGTGTCATCAATGATCTGAGCATAAATATGCTTGTTGGAACGAAATACTGCTAAACGTGGTGTTGTTGCAGTTCCGTTTAAATGATGACGTAATCTTCTATGCTTATTCTCACGAATTTTCGCTCTAGATGCCTTATTTACCATTTTCTCACCCTCCTGAATTATTTCTTACCAGTCTTACCAACTTTACGTCTGATAACTTCATCAACATACTTAATACCTTTACCTTTGTATGGCTCAGGTCTTCTCTTGTCTCTGATCTCAGCTGCAAACTGGCCGACTTTTTCTTTGCTGATACCGGATACGATAATCTTGTTACCATCTACTTTGGTTTCGATTCCGTCTGGATCTTCCATTTCTACCGGATGAGAATATCCAAGGCTAAGTGTGAGCTTTTTGCCCTGTTTTGCTGCTTTATAACCTACACCGTTAACTTCAAGCTCTTTTGTATAGCCTTCGCTTACACCAACAACCATGTTGTGGATCAAGCTTCTTGTTAAACCGTGAAGAGATTTCATTTTCTTTAAGTCGTTTGGTCTGGATACTACTACATGACCATCTTCGACTTTGATTTCCATTTCTGTAGGAAGTGCTCTTTCGAGAGTTCCTTTTGGTCCTTTTACAGTTACTACGTTGCCTTCAGCGACAGTTACTTCTACGCCTGCAGGAATAGCAACCGGAAGTCTACCAATTCGTGACATATGTTTGTCCTCCTTACTTAGATTATCGGAGAGGATGTTTCATCCTCTCTGTTTTCAGTTTGTTCTCTATAAAAAATCTTGGTTCAAATTACCAAACGAATGCTAATACTTCGCCGCCAACCTGAAGTTTACGAGCTTCTTTATCAGTAATAACACCTTTGTTTGTAGAAAGAATTGCGATTCCAAGTCCACCAAGAACTTTTGGAAGCTGATCCTTACCTGCGTAGATACGAAGACCAGGTTTGGAAATTCTCTTTAAACCAGTGATGATTTTTTCGTTTTTGTCTTCACCGTATTTCAGTGTGATATGAAGAGTTTTAACAACTCCGTCTTCAACTAAATCATATTTTGCAATATATCCTTCATCAACAAGGATGTTAGCAATTGCAGTTTTCATTTTGGATGCCGGAACATCTACTGTGTCATGTTTTGCAGTGTTTGCGTTACGGATTCTTGTAAGCATATCTGCGATTGGATCGCTCATTGTCATGTTAGTTTCCTCCTGTTATTCAGACTTTACATGTGCATATATATTAATTGTTTACATTGTTACCTGTTTTATCATAAATCTCGTTTGGACATATGATCGGACTGATAAATCAGCCGATCGTTTATTTTATTTAAATCCGGTTCCTACCAGGAAGCCTTCTTAACACCCGGGATCTGTCCCTTGTAAGCTAATTCACGGAAGCAGATTCTGCAGATTCCGTACTTTCTTAAAACAGAATGTGGACGTCCACAAATATTGCAACGTGTATATTCTCTTGTGGAGAATTTCTGTTTACGCTGCTGTTTGATTTTCATTGCTGTTTTAGCCATGAATCGTTCCTCCTATTATTTTGCAAACGGCATATTGAATAATGTCAGTAATTCACGAGCTTCTTCATCAGTCTTAGCTGTAGTAACGAAGATGATGTCCATACCTCTTACTTTGTCAACTTTGTCATATTCAACTTCCGGGAAGATCAGCTGCTCTTTGATACCCAGAGCGTAGTTTCCACGACCATCGAATGCGTTCGGGTTAACACCACGGAAGTCACGTACACGAGGAAGTGCAAGGTTGATCAGACGATCAGCGAACTCGTACATTTTTTCTCCTCTTAATGTAACTTTACAACCGATCGGCATACCCTCTCTGATTTTAAAGTTAGCGACAGATTTTTTAGCTTTAGTAGCGATTGCTTTCTGTCCTGTGATAAGTTCCATATCTGCGATTGCAGCATCAAGAAGCTTAGCGTTTTCTTTGGCTTCACCAACACCCATATTGATTACGATCTTGTCGAGTTTTGGCACTTCCATAACATTTTTGTATCCAAATTTTTTGGTCATGGCATCCATGATCTCATTTTTGTACATTTCTTTTAATCTACTCACTTGTCATGCCTCCTCTCTTAATTAATCGATAACCTTACCGGTCTTTTTAGCAACGCGGACTTTTTTGTCGCCGTCCATCTGGAATCCTACTCTTGTAGCCTGTCCATCAACAACCAGCATAACGTTGGAGATGTGCAGTGGAGCTTCTTTTGTAATGATTCCGCCCTGCTGATTTGCAGCAGATGGTTTGCTGTGTTTTGTAACTTTGTTGATATTCTCAACAACAACGGTATTGTCTTTTGCGTTAACTGCAAGGACTTTACCCTCTTTGCCATTATCTTTACCAGCGATAACTTTTACAGTATCACCTTTTTTAATTTTCATAGCTGACATTAGGCACCCTCCTATAATACTTCCGGAGCTAAGGAAACGATCTTCATGAATTTCTTCTCACGAAGCTCTCTGGCAACTGGTCCAAAGATACGTGTTCCTCTCGGAGTTAAGTCATCCTTGATAATTACGGCAGCATTTTCATCGAAACGGATGTAAGATCCGTCTTTACGACGAGCGCCTTTTTTAGTTCTAACAACTACAGCTTTAACAACGTCACCTTTTTTAACAACGCCGCCTGGTGTTGCATCTTTAACCGTAGCAACGATTGTGTCACCGATGTTTGCATATCTTCTTGTAGAGCCGCCCATAACACGAATACAAAGGATTTCTTTTGCACCAGTGTTGTCGGCAACTTTCAGTCTAGTTTCCTGCTGAATCATACTGGTTTCCTCCTTATTTAGCTTTCTCTACGATCTCAACCAGTCTCCATCTCTTGTCCTTGGACAGCGGTCTGGTCTCCATTACCTTAACGGTATCTCCGATGTTGCACTCATTGTTCTCATCATGAGCTTTTAATTTATATGTTCTCTTCACGATCTTTTTGTAAAGAGGATGTTTTACATGGTCTTCAATTGCAACTACGATGGTCTTATCCATTTTGTCGCTGACAACCTTACCCACGCGGGTTTTTCTCAGATTTCTTTCCACGATTATGTCCTCCTGTCCTATTTGGAAGCGTTTGCCTGCTCAGTGATTACTGTCTGGATTCTGGCAATATTTTTGCGAACCTCTTTGATTCGTCCTGTATTGTCTAACTGGTTTGTTGCATTCTGAAATCTCAGATTGAAAAGTTCTTTTTTAGCAGCTACTAATTCTTCATTCAGTTCTGCAACTGACTTTGCTTTTAAATCTTCCACGAACTTATTAATTTTCACTGTTATCACCGCCTTCTAAGTCTGCACGAGAAACGATTTTACATTTACATGGTAACTTGTGCATTGCAAGACGTAATGCTTCACGGGCAACCTCTTCGGACACGCCTGCAATCTCAAACATAACACGACCTGGTTTTACTACTGCTACCCAGTACTCCAGAGCGCCTTTTCCGGAACCCATTCGTGTTTCTGCTGGTTTCGCTGTTACTGGTTTATCCGGGAAAATCTTAATCCAAACTTTACCGCCACGTTTGATGTAACGTGTCATAGCAACACGGGCTGCCTCGATCTGATTAGATCTGATCCAGCATGGCTCAGTAGCAACAAGACCGAAATCACCATAGTTGATAACATTACCTCTAAGGGCTTTTCCTCTCATGGAGCCACGGAATTGTTTACGACGTTTTACTCTTTTTGGCATTAACATTATTTATCGCTCCCTTCCTTAGTTCCTTTTGTCGGAAGAATCTCACCATTGTAGATCCATGCCTTAACACCAACTTTACCGTATGTGGTGTCTGCTTCCGCAAAGCCATAATCGATATCTGCACGAAGTGTCTGAAGCGGAATTGTTCCTTCGCTGTAGAACTCTGTACGAGCCATATCAGCTCCGCCGAGACGTCCGGATACGGAAGTCTTGATTCCCTTAGCGCCAGCCTTCATTGTTCTCTGCATTGTGGACTTCATAGCACGTCTGAAAGAGATACGGTTCTCAAGCTGAAGAGCAATGTTCTCAGCAACCAGCTGTGCATCTTTGTCCGGTCTCTTAACTTCTTTGATGTCAACGATAAGCTTCTTGTCTGTGTATTTCTGAAGCTCAGCTTTAACTTTCTCGATCTCTGCGCCGCCCTTACCGATTACGATACCAGGTTTTGCTGTGTAGATGATGATCTTAACTCTGTCAGATGCTCTCTCGATCTCGATCTTGGAAACACCTGCACTGTATAATTTCTTTTTAAGGAATGTTCTGATGTTGTAGTCTTCTACCAGGTAGTCAGCAAACTTGTCTTCTGCATACCATCTGGAATCCCAATCCTTGATAACACCGACTCTAAGGCCATGTGGGTTAACTTTCTGTCCCATGCTTTTCCTCCTTACCTTTCATCAAGCACAACTGTGATATGGCTAGTTCTCTTCTCGATTCTGTAAGCTCTACCCTGTGCTCTCGGCTGAATTCTCTTCATTGTAGGTCCCTTATCTGCATAGCATGCTGCAACATAAAGGTTGTCTGCGTTCATTCCGTTGTTGTTCTCAGCGTTTGCTACTGCTGACTCAAGCAGTTTTTTGATCACGCTGGAAGCGTATCTCGGATTGTATGTCAGGATACCAAGTGCTGTCTGTACATCTTTGCCACGGATCGCATCTAATACGTAGCAGGCTTTCTGAACAGAAATTCTTGCATAAGATAATTTTGCAGACGGCCTTGTCTCTCTATTATTCTCATTTCTGGCTCTCTTTATCTGGCTTCTATGTCCTTTTGCCATCTTAAAGTGCCTCCTTTCTTAAATTCGATATCTAAGTTATCTGCCAGCTGTCTTAAATTGACAGCGGGCAGTTATAAATCTGATGACTAGCGTACTCCGGACTTCTTCTCGTCTTTTCCGTGTCCTCTGTAAGTTCTTGTTGCAACGAACTCACCAAGTTTGTGTCCTACCATATCCTCTGTGATATATACCGGCACATGTTTTCTTCCGTCATGAACAGCGATTGTATGTCCTACGAAAGACGGGAAGATTGTGGAACGGCGAGACCAAGTTTTGATTACGGATTTATCATTTGCAGCATTAAGAGCGTCTACTTTTTTAAGTAAGCTCTGGTCTGCAAAAGGTCCTTTTTTCAGTGAACGAGACATGCTTTCTCCTCCTTATTATTTCGATAATGCTTTTCCATCGCGTCTTCTTACGATGTACTTGTTGGACTGTTTGTTTTTCTTTCTGGTCTTCAGGCCGAGAGCAGGTTTGCCCCACGGTGTACAAGGACCTGGGCGTCCGATACCGGTCTTACCTTCACCACCACCATGTGGATGATCATTCGGGTTCATTACGGAACCACGAACTGTAGGTCTGATACCCATGTTACGTTTACGTCCGGCTTTACCGATGTTAATAAGGTTGTGATCTCCGTTTCCGATTACACCAACAGTTGCGCGGCATACGATCGGAACCATTCTCATCTCACCGGAAGGAAGACGAAGTGTTGCGTACTTTCCTTCTTTAGCCATGAGCTGTGCGCCGTTTCCTGCAGAACGAACCATCTGTCCGCCTTTTCCAGGATGAAGCTCAATGTTGTGAACCATAGTACCAACCGGGATAAGCTCCAGTGGGAGGCAGTTTCCAACACGAACCTCAGCTTCCGGACCATTGTAAACCTTCTGGCCTACTTTAAGTCCCTCTGGAGCGAGGATGTAAGCTTTCTCGCCATCTGCGTAGCAGATCAGAGCGATGTTAGCTGTTCTGTTCGGATCGTACTCGATTGTTTTAACTGTTGCAGGGATTCCATCTTTTCTTCTCTTGAAGTCGATGATTCTGTATTTTCTTCTGCTTCCGCCACCCTGATGTCTTACAGTGATCTTACCCTGATTGTTACGTCCAGCGTTCTTCTTAAGGGAAGTAACGAGGGATTTCTCTGGTTTTGCAGCTGTAATCTCAGAGAAGTCGGAACCAGTCATATGTCTTCTTGACGGTGTATATGGGTTATAGCTTTTGATTCCCATGATGTTTCTCCTTTCGAATTTGTTCTCGTGCTTTCGTGCACATATTCGGACTTATCTGTTAATTAAAGTCCCTCAAAAATCTCGATATCTTTGCTCTCTTCTGTAAGAGCTACGATAGCTTTTTTAGTCTTAGCAGTTTTTCCAACTACCATTCCACGGCGTTTTTTCTTTCCATCACTGTTGATGGTGTTTACGCTCTTAACTTTTGTTCCCTCGAACATCTTCTCAACAGCCTCTTTGATCTGAGTCTTGTTAGCTTCCGGATGTACAAGGAATGTATATTTCTTCTCACCCATGTCTGCCATGGATTTCTCTGTGATAACCGGACGGATGATTACGTCATAGTACTGAATACTTGCCATTATGCGTATACCTCCTCGATAGATGCAACGGCATCCTTTGTAACAACTACGGTGTTGTGTTTCATAACATCGTATGTGTTGATTGTAGCCGGTGTTGCAGTTTCCACGTCAGCGATGTTTCTTGCGGAAAGAACTACGTTCTGATCGTTGTCAGCTGTGATTACAAGAGCTTTCTCTGCTTTCAGGTTTGTAAGAACCTTCTGCATCTCTTTTGTCTTAACCTCAGCAAGTGCAAGGCTGTCAACAACAACAAGTTTATTATCCTGAACCTTGGATGTCAGAGCGGATTTAAGAGCTGCTCTTCTTTCCTTTTTGTTCATTTTTACTTCATAATCTCTCGGAACCGGAGCGAATACAACACCGCCGCCTGTCCACTGTGGTGCACGGATGGAACCCTGTCTTGCATGACCTGTTCCTTTCTGTCTCCACGGTTTTCTTCCGCCGCCTCTTACCTCAGAACGAGTTTTCGCTTTCTGAGTTCCCTGACGGTTATTTGCAAGCTGACGAACAACTGCAAGATGAACGAGATGCTCGTTGATCTCAACGCCGAATACTGCGTCATTCAGCTCCATTGTGCCAACTTCATTGCCTTCCATATTATAAACAGTTACATTAGCCATTCTGATGCTCCTCCTTTCCTATTATAAGGACTTTACTGTCTCTTTGATTGTAACCAAAGATTTCTTAGGTCCTGGAACAGCACCCTTAACTAACAGTAAGTTATTTTCTGTATCTACACGTACGATCTCAAGATTCTGAACAGTTACCTGAACATGTCCCATGTGACCTGGCATATGTTTTCCTTTGAAAACCTTGCTCGGATCGGAGCAAGCGCCGTTGGAACCTGCATGACGATGATATTTAGAACCGTGAGCCATAGGTCCTCTGGACTGGCCATGTCTCTTGATGGCGCCCTGGAAGCCTTTACCTTTGGAAACTGCAGTAGCATCGATATGATCTCCTGCTGCAAAGATATCAGCCTTGATCTCCTGTCCAACCTCATACTCGCCGGCATTGTCAAATCTGAACTCTTTTACAAATCTCTTTACAGCTACACCAGCTTTGTCAAAGTGGCCTTTCTCCGGTTTGTTGACCAGTTTCTCTCTGATCTCGCCGAAGCCAACCTGAACTGATGTGTATCCATCGTTCTCCTCAGTTTTAACTTGAGTTACAACGCAAGGACCTGCCTGTAAAACAGTTACCGGAATTAACATTCCATCTTCATTGAAGATCTGAGTCATTCCGACTTTAGTAGCTAAAATAGCTTTCTTCATTTCTTTCTTCCTCCTTATAGCGGATTACCATTCGGTAATCATATAGTTAATGTCAAATGACATTATTAGCGGTTTTTCATCTTGATATCGATGTAAACACCAGCCGGCATTTCCAGTCTGGAAAGTGCATCAACTGTTTTCTGAGTTGGTGTCATGATATCGATAAGTCTCTTATGTGTTCTCTGCTCAAACTGCTCTCTGGAATCTTTGTATTTATGAACAGCTCTTAAGATTGTAACAACCTCTTTCTTAGTAGGAAGCGGAACCGGTCCACTTACCATTGCTCCGTTCTTCTTTACTGTCTCGATGATCTTTGCTGCAGATGCATCAACGAGCTGATGATCATATGCCTTTAATGTGATTCTCATTACCTGATTTGCCATAAAAAAAGTCTCCTCCTATTCGTACTTATATAGCAGTAC
>ENA-OPZZ01000583-OPZZ01000583.1-human-gut-metagenome-genome-assembly--contig:-NODE-583-length-28107-cov-7.328020_pt1 | contig 28107 bp, 27 predicted proteins | sample MGYA00242487_ERZ504511 | MGnify/ENA primary metagenome ERZ504511 (study PRJEB26092, sample SAMD00036241) | human gut metagenome | host: Homo sapiens | study: EMG produced TPA metagenomics assembly of... | reverse complement strand
TTTACATTCATATTTTTGAAATACATTTCCGCATTTTTCAGTTATATATTCTATATCAATAATTCCATGTTCTCGTCTATTGGATTTATTTCTGAAAGTTTTTCTAATATATATTTGTATTTCAAACTTCCTTGTTTTTTCTCATCATTCTCATATGATTTATAAGAACGTAAAGATATTCCTACCAAATCAGCAACTTGTTGTTGTGTCATCCTTTTTTTCAGTTCTCATTTTTTTTAACTCACCCATCATAATTGCACCTCTTAATTTATAATAGTGCAATTTTTGCACTTCGTCAATTCGAAGGTGCAAAAATTACACCATTATTTAAATTCTATAATAGGTATTTTTTTCTTAATAAATTTTTTTATTCTATGATCATGGCTGGCTTATCTGCATATTCATCGAGAAAAATCAATACTTTCTTGCCGTATAAAAGATTTAGATCACTGGATAACTTCCTTGTAACCTTTGCATTCCTTATAAATCTACTTTTGAAATTCCTTCCGCAAAACCTCTTTCGGTGCCTCAATCTCATTTGCCAATGTATGTTCCGTTAATTCTGACAAAATTTTTAATTTCTTATTGATCATCGGGCGCATGCAGTTTGGAACGTGTTCCTGATGGGCTCTGTGAATTGCCACACATTCTTTGCAATTTCCATGATATCTACAGGCTTTTTGACATGGGCAGTGGTCTTTGTCTGCATATTCTTTTCGAAATTCTGATGCGAATTCTTCTTGTAATCTTAAACCTTCTGCTCTGTTTCCTTTGTGGAATTCTGCCATTGCTGCGATTTCTTTTTCATTATATTCGATTTTCATATACTATACCTACTCCTTTATCCATATAGATTTTCTTTCAATTTGTATTATAATAGAATAAATGAAACGATGCCATGATAAATAAAAATATAATGAAACTGGAAAGAGATGATCTTAAATAAAAATGAAACGAATTGATTTTGAAAATGGGTCTGTAACCCAAAATATCTTTGCAGCTGCACTTCCTATGCTTGTTGCTCAGATCTTAAACTTATTATATAACATTGTTGACCGTATTTATATCGCACGAATCCCACATATTGGAACAGCTGCACTTGGTGCTGTTGGACTGTGCTTTCCGCTGGTTGTGATCATTACTGCATTTGCTAACTTATTTGGAAGTGGCGGAGCTCCTTTATTTTCGATCAGCCGAGGGCAAAAGAGAAATAAACAGGCTGTCCATATCATGAATACATCATTTACTATGGTTTGTTTTAGTGCTGTCGTATTGATGCTCATTGGGCTTTTATTTGCACACCCGCTTTTGGTATTATTCGGAGCTTCCAAGGATGCTCTCGTTTATGCTTTTCCATATATGATGATCTATCTGATCGGTACACTGCCATCTATGATCGCCATTGGAATGAATCCATTTATTAATGCACAAGGATATTCAACCATCGGAATGTTTTCTGTTGCGATCGGTGCCGTTGCCAACTTACTGCTTGACCCATTCTTTATTTTTGCATTAGGGTTTGGCGTTCGGGGTGCTGCGATCGCAACTGTGATCTCACAATGTCTTTCTGCTTCTTTTGTATTATTTTTCCTTACAAAAAAAGCAGAATTAAAGGTACGTTTTCTTCATAAAAATGAGCTGTCAGAAAGTTTAGGATATGCAAAGAATATCATCAGCCTTGGAACTGCTGGATTTATCATGCAGTTAACTAACGGTCTGGTAAGTATTGTTTGCAACAATGTACTTTCTGTGACTGGCGGAGATATTTATATCTCTGTCATGACGATCGTATCAAGTGTACGACAACTTGTGGAAACCCCGATTTATGCCATGAATGAAGGCGGTTCTCCGATCTTGAGTTATAACTATGGTGCCAGACGTCCAGCTCGTGTAAGAAAGGCTATGATCGTTATGTCTGCTATGATCCTATGCTATACAGCCATTATGTGGAGTGTTATCATTTTTGCTCCTGGTGCATTGATCCGTGTATTCAGCTCTGATCCTTCACTTGTAAAAGATTCCATTCCTGCATTGAATCAGTATTTTGCTGCTTTTATCTTTATGGATCTGCAGTATATTGGACAGACAGTATTTAAATCTCTAAACAAAAAGAAACATGCGATCTTTTTCTCATTGCTTCGTAAGGTATTTATTGTTATTCCATTAACTTATTTTATGCCTTATGTATTGCACATGGGAACTTCCGGGATATTCCTTGCGGAACCTGTTTCTAATGTGATCGGTGGAGGCTTTTGCTTCATTACGATGCTTTGTACTGTGCTACCTGAACTTAGAAGAATGGATAACTGTGATTGATCTTTTTATGTTAAAATTTTCTCTCCAGTTCATCCATCTCTGCCATGATCTCCGCTTGCTGTTCATCAAACAAAAGTCCTTTATTATATTGATAATACTTATCACATCCATTTTCCTTGATAAACCAGACACTGTAATAATTAACATTCAGTTCTGTCACAAATACAACCATTTCCTGACTTTGTCCAAAGGCTTCTTCCATGAAGTCAAATGCATTGTCTAGTGCTTTGGTTGTATTCTCTATCTGCTGTTCTAATTTTGCTGGTTCTTTCTTGAATTCTTCTCTCACACGTTCAAATTCTGCTTCTGCTTCTAAATGTTCAGCTTTGCTGATCTGTTCGTATGACTCCAGAGTCTTGATCACATCAAGCAGCATATGTTCCTGTGCTTTTCCAAGTTTCTCTGTCTTTTTCTTTTCGTCGAAGTCCTCATGGATTTCTTTGACTACCTGACTTAATGTCTTGCCTGTTTTAAGTTGTTTTAGCCAGCCAAATAATTCCGTAACATAAGCATCCTGTCGATAAGATTCAGCAAACATTTCGGATAATTTTCCGTTTAACAATCCGACAACACTTAATTTCTCATCAAATGCTGCGAATTTTAATCTGCCGATCGTTTCCTGATTCCACTGTCCTTTTAAAATACGCTCGATTCCATAGTCTTCTTTGTATTTCTTATATAATTCATAATAGTTAGCAAAGTCTTTGGCGATCTTCAGGTGCTGTAAGTACTGAAATACCACTTCTCTGTCAATATCTTTTCCAAGTTCTTCGTAAACTTTTAATAACTGAGACAGATCTTCCCATCCTCTGGCTGTAACAAACGCCTTTCCATCAACTGTTGTTTCCATACGATAGAAATATTCTTTACGGATTTCAAGATATGCAAGGATTGCTGGGTGGATTCCTGCCTGATATGCGTATTCTTTCCACACTTCATAGTCTGCTTCCACATCAATCTTCTTCATACGGTCCAAGGTAACTACGTCAAAATCTCTGACAGATTTATTGTATTCTGGTGGATTTCCTGCCGCTACGATGATCCAGCCATCTGGTACTTTCTGATTTCCGAACATCTTACACTGCAAAAACTGAAGCATTGTTGGTGCCAATGTCTCAGATACACAGTTGATCTCATCAATAAATAAAATACCTTCTTTATTTCCAGTCTGTTCAATCTTTTCATAAACAGATGCAATGATCTCACTCATCGTATATTCCGTAACAGAATATGTTTGTCCACTATATTCTTTTTCTCTGATAAATGGCAAACCGATCGCACTCTGTCTTGTGTGGTGCGTGATCGTATAAGCTACCAATCCAATCTCACATTCTCTTGCGATCTGTTCCATGATCTGTGTTTTTCCAATTCCCGGAGGGCCCATCAAAAGGATCGGACGCTGTCTGATGGATGGTATTTTATATTCTCCATAATTATCCTTTGTAAGATAAGCTTCAATGGAATCTTTGATTTCCTGTTTTGCTCTTTTAATATTCATGTTCTTCTTCTCCTTCATCAAGATCTTCGGCATCGACGATCAATTTAACTGCCCATGGCGGTACATCCACATCTTCGTATTCTTCCTGCATAAAAATAAATGCTGTCTGATATGGTGGTTTCTTCTTTGGATAGGTTCCTTTTCCATCTGTGAAATAGATCAATCCCTTCAGATGATAAAATTCACCCTGTTCAATCAGATGATTCACATATTCAAATGCTGGCCGGAAATCTGTCCCACCTTCTCCGATCAGTTCCAAATGTTCCATATATTTTTTTTTAATTCTTTTTCATCTGTGATCTTCTGGTCGTTTTGTACCATCTCATCACACTGAATGATATGAATATTTACCTTATGAAAAAAGCTCTCTGCTTCCGTTAACACACCATATGTTTCTTCCAGAAATTTCTTTACCAGATCACCAGAACATGACATTGATGTATCGATCACGATGGCAAAGTCTTCAACTTTCTTTACTTCCTTCCACTCCTGCGGCTCGATCAATGGCATATTTCCATACATAGAAAGCCCATAACTGTAAAATATATAGTCAAACGAATCTGGATCCACACTGACTTCTTCTCTTAAAACCGAAAATTTTCTTAAAAATTCACGATAATCATAACGGTCTCTGTTTTCTACCTGTACCTGTCCGATCAAATCCCCTGCTTGTTGTGACTCTTCACTGGAGAATGTCTCCATATCTGTTTCCGTTTTTTCACTGATATTCTTCCATTTATTTTCTACTTCCTGATGAAGATCTTGTTTGGGATCTTCGGGCCAATACTGGTGGTCATCTACTCGAAATTCCATCTGCAGTTCTTTTATTTTCTTCTCTTCTAATCCAAAAGAAACCAACTGTCGATAAATCCCCTCGGCTGTCAATACTTTGAGGTTCCTCTCAAGCTGCCCGTAAATGTCTTTGCGCAGCCTTGTTTGCACCATATGGATACATTTTAAATGCCAGTGATCAATAATTGATTCGACTGCGATATCACAAGAAATATTCCATAGAGTCTTATCTCTTCCTTTTCTTCTTGTCACATGATGTAAAATGCAGTGAAGCACCATATGAAGATATGCACGATTCATCCGGACTCTGTTTTGCCTGTACATGCCTCCTAAAGCTCCTGGATGATAAAACATACACATTCCATCCGTTCCAACACCATTTACAGAAGGATCGATCACATAAGCAAAACTGCTTAATGCCACATCTAAAAAACGCATATGGATATATAATTCATTTCTTGTCGTCGCAAGGATCTTTGTTCCAAGTTCACTGAGACGCTCATTGATATTTTCTTCCATTACTCATTTCCCTTTATCTTATCTATAATTCAAATGTTTTCTTTTTCTTTGGAAATCTCTTATGCTGTTCGTTCATCAAAATACTTAAAAGTTCTGTTTTCTGCTTTCTGGATGCCCAGTCGATCGCTGCTTCGATTCCTTCTTTACTGAAATAATTCTTCTCTGCCATCAAATTGATAAATGGCATCTGATCTTCTTCTTTTAAATAATTCATCATCTCGCATTGGTTCTGCTTTATATATCCCTCGTATTGCATCCATGCAAAATCTGATACCCCGCATGGCATTAACATACGCCCAGCTAATATCTCCCATACAATATCCAGATCTTCCTGAACTGCTGCCACTGGAAAAATATCATCATATTTACGATAGTCAATCTCTCCTCGCAAAAAACTTTGGCGATATTGATATCCTGTTCCATGAAAATGTGTCTCCACAATTCTTGCTGGTGTATTTTCCACAGCCTCTTCATAATACTCTGGATAAAATAAACGACTTTGTTTTTCTTCTTTTTTATAACGGATATTTACCTGCAATGGAAAACGAGTATCTCTAACAACGTCCCTTAAAGCACTTTTTTTATCCTCATAAACATCATAGTAGATCTTTTGCAGCTTGCATCCTGTAAAAATTCCTGCTCCTGTTCTTAAAAGAGAATCTGAAAACCCAAGTGTTGTCAGATTTACACATCCATAAAATGCATATTTCCCTATTTCCACAGTATCCGGTGGCAGATAAACTTCTTTTACTGCCTCCCCACAAAACATCGGTTCATCTTCACTGCCCAAAAAGTCTTCGCCGATCATAATCTCTTTTGCTTCGTCTTCTTTTCGTTTATGCGCAGAAAATGCATAATCACCAATCTTCGTAACTCTTTTTCCTTCAATTTCCGAAGGAATCTCTACTTGATCTTCTTTGCTGAAACAACGAAGAACTTCGATTCCTCCATCTTTTGCATCTCTGTATTGTATCTTAAGCATCGTCTTTTCCTTCGCCTTTCTCCATGTATACACTATCCTTATTATAGCTGACTGACAGGAAATATCAAGAATCGTAAAAAGGAATTTCCCATCTTCATAAAAATGTAATATAATGCAGAAAGATACGATGATTTTATACACTTATGATGATATATAAAGGAGATTTTTATGGAACGACTGATCGTTTTAGGAACTGGAAATGCACAGGCAATTCATTGCTATAACACTTGTTATGCCATGCAAAAAGGTGAAGAATACTTCCTTGTCGATGCCGGCGGCGGAAATGGAATTCTATCTCAGCTTGACAAAGCTGGAATCCCTCTTGAAAGCATTCATAATATTTTTGTGACACATGCTCATAATGATCATATTTTAGGAATGGTCTGGATGATCCGTATGATCGCTACTTCTATGAACAAGGGAACTTATGATGGCACTATGACGATCTACTGTCATGAAGAACTGGTTCATACGATCAAAACACTGACAAAACTTACCGTTGGTAAGAAATTTTATAAGCATTTTGATGAACGTATTGTATTTCATGTCATTGCACATGGAGATACGATTCAGATTCTTGGAGATTCTTTTACATTCTTTGATATCGGCTCTACAAAAGAAAAACAGTTTGGTTTCACATCGGTTATGGAAAATGGATTAAGGGTATCCTTTCCTGGAGATGAACCTTATCGTGAATCTCTTTATGATTTTGTGAAAGATTCTGACTGGCTGCTTCATGAAGCATTTTGTGTGTATGGTGAGAGGGATATTTTTAAACCTTATGAAAAACCACCATAGTACGGTAAAAGATGCCTGTGAATTAGCAGAACATCTAAAGATTCCAAATCTGGTTCTATGGCATACAGAAGATAAAAATATGCTGCATCGTCAAGAAAATATATGAAGGAAAGGCAAGCAGTTATTATACTGGAACACTTTATATACCTGAAAGATCTGGATGTATTGAAATTGTAATTTGGAAGGTTAATGATCAACCTTCCATCAAATGATAAATGATCGCAGCTACAACATCATAGGCATTTTCCTGCAAATGTATTCCGTCCACGGTATACTCTCTTGACAACTGCCCATCTTCTCCGATCAATTTATCAAATACATCAACATATTCAAAGTTATCTTCTTTACACAATCTTTGTATTTCTGTATTGATCTTTTGAATCTCTTCATTGGATTTTCCTTCTGCCCAGGACGGCATCAATCCAATCCTTTTGGTATATGCCGGATACATAGATTCAATATAAATCTTTGTGTCTGGCAATTGCTGCCGAATCCTTCGTGCAAGTCTGATCAATCGTTCTGCTAACACTCTTGCTCCTGGATACAATGACATCAGGAAATCATTTGCACCACCTTGCATGATAATGATATCTGGTTTATATGGAAATACGTCATAAGCCAATCTTGCACCCATCTCTGCGATCGTATCCCCTGCAACTCCACTGTTAATGAACTGTGTATCTATATTTTTTAATTTTTCCATTGGGAAATAGTCGGTCAGGGAATCCCCAAACATAACAATTGTTCTCTTCTTCTCTTCCATTGTCTACTCCAGTACTTTTTGTTTAAAATCCTCTTTTTGCTGCATGGAAATATTTAATCCCTTGATCATAAACTGATTAATAGAACCATATTCTTCTTTCATGGTTTTAAGTGCTGTATTTAAAAATTCTTCTTTTGCCACAAAATAGCCCTCTATTTTTTCGATTTTTTCGCGATGCAATCCTGCTAAATGAAGTTTCTTTTTTAATTTTTCTACTCTTGTGATCGCAGCTTTATTGGTCTTTAGATAATCTTCCATCACGTCATCTTCAGACACATCAAGCAAAAATAAAATGGTTGCTGATAACAATCCACAACGGTCTTTTCCTTCTGTACAATGCCATAAAACCGCACCATTTTTTGTATTCATAATCTCTCTGACTGCCTGTGAGATCTGCTTTCTGCAAAATTCTTCTTTGATCATCATCGTATAAATATCTGACATCTCTGGAAATTCTTCCATATGTAACATCTGTTTTCTTGTTTCCTGCTCCCGGCTGACTCCCACCATGCTTTCCATAAAAAACGGAATATTCTCATAAACAGCTCCCGCCACTTCCAGATCTGGCTCTTGTTCTACTTCCATTGGTGTTCTTAAATCCAGAATTTTCTGTAAATGATATTCTGTTTCCAGTAAAATCTTATCTTTCTGCGTAATCCTTGATAAACGGTTGCTGCGGATCAGCTGTTTATCTTTGATCACTGCACCTTCTGTCGTTTTTAATCCGCCAAGGTCTCTCGTATTATCTGCACCTTCCAGATAAATCTTCCCCATGTTACCGCCTCCATTTTTGTATGATCAGTTTTCCTTCTCTGGCTGTTCTTTCTCCAAGGATATTCCATCCATCATATAAGTTTTCTCATTTTTCTGATTCTCCAGATATTCTGTTCTGATCTGTGCTTTTGCTTCTTCATAGTCTCTCTTTAATTCTCTTGCAGAAAGCAGACGGCAGCCTTGTCCGCGGATAATGATCTGTTCCAATCCATCGGATGTTGCAACTGTTACATCGTATTTTCGTCCATGGGTATGGGCAAATTTTTCAATATACTGATCTGCTGTTTCTGCTTCTTTTGTGTAGACTACATGAATATTCATGTAATCTGTGATCTCTGTTTCATGTCCTTTCACACGATATGCATCAAACACAACGATCAGCTCCATGCCCTTCATTCCCTGATAATTACTCATCTCATCAAGTAATTTTCCTCTGGCTGCATCTACATTCGTATCTAATAATTCCTTCAGATCATCCCATGCGTAAATGATATTATATCCATCAACCAGCAGGTATTTCTTGGACATATCTCTTTTTACCGATGATTTTTCTGCAGATGTATGATAATCCTGTACAAGCCTTGCTGTTTTCTTCTTCTTCCATTTACTTTTATTATGCTGGTTTGCATAAAATGTTTGTTCAAGAATCCGATCGATTTCCTCTGTATCAATTGATTCTTCTTCAATATAAGCCCTTCGCTGTGTCAGTTCATCAAATTCCTCTTCCTCGATTTCTTTCGCAAGAACGCTCTCTAAATGCATATGTTCTGGTACCTCATTCCATGCGACATTATACCCGGCTCCATGGGAACAGAAAACAGATCCACATGGATTTTCAAGATCTCTATCTGGATCATATCCACTGGCTTCTATGATTTCTTCTTCATTATGACAGATATCATATCCATTTAAGGTTGTAAATAATCTTCCCATACCTTTGGAATATGCTAATACTTCTTTTTGGTATCCTTGCATCGTAGAAACTGGTGCTATTCCTTGAAGCACTGACATCTCTCCTGCAGTATCTGGTGTATCAAACGTACCTTGCATCTTTTCAATATCTGTCATAGCTCTTCCGATCATCTGCTGTGGAACTTCCAGCCGGAACTTATAATATGGCTCTAATAAAACACTCTGTGCCATACGAAGCCCCTGTCTTACTGCACGGTATGTCGCCTGACGGAAATCTCCACCTTCTGTATGCTTCTGATGTGCCCGTCCTGCTGCCAGCGTGATCTTGATATCTGTGATCGGTGCTCCTGTTAAAACCCCTCTATGATCTCTTTCTAATAAATGTGTTATGATCAGTCTCTGCCAATTCTTATCCAATACATCTTCGCTGCACTGTGTGTCGATAACAACTCCACTTCCCCTCTCCAGCGGTTCCATCAACAAATGTACTTCTGCATAATGTCTTAACGGTTCAAAATGCCCAACACCTTCTACAACATCTGCTATCGTCTCTTTGTATACAATATTGCCCTGTCCAAATTCCACATCTACATCAAAGCGTTCTTTGATCAGACTCTTTAGGATCTCCAATTGAACCTCTCCCATGATCTGCACCTGAATCTCTTGTAATTCTTCATTCCAGATGATGTGAAGTTCTGGTTCTTCTTCTTCCAGCTGCCGAAGTTTTGGAAGTATCACGCTTGCACTTGTCTCTTCTGGCAATATCATCTGATAAGTAAGTACTGGCTCTAACACAGGTTCATATCCGCCCTGCTCTGCTCCCAGACACTGCCCAGGGATCGTATCTGAAAGTCCTGTAACCGCACAGATTCTTCCTGCCTGCAGTTCATTTACTGTCTCATACTTTTCTCCCGAATAGATACGGATCTGATTGATCTTTTCATCACTTTCTATAATAACTGTTTTTACCTTTAAATTTCCACCTGTTACTTTCAAATGTGTCAGACGATTTCCATTTTCATCTCTTGTGATCTTAAATATACGTGCACCAAATTCCTCTGGATATTCTCTTTCTTTTGTATAAAATGCAAAATCACTCAGAAATTCATTGACTCCTTGAAGTTTTAACGCTGATCCAAAAAAGCATGGGAAAATCTTACGTTCTGCGATCATTTCCCGGATCTTGGATTCCGTGATCTCACCTGATTCCAGATAATGATCCAGTAACGCCTCATCTTCCATAGCGATCATCTCATAAAACTCATCACTGCCCTTTTCTCCAAAATCAATACATCCGCTGCTTAAACGTTCCTGTAATTCCTTCAACAATTGATCTTTTTGTGTTCCGTCCTGATCCATCTTGTTAATAAATAAAAATGTTGGGATCTTATATCTCTCAAGCAGACTCCATAATGTCAAAGTATGGCCCTGCACACCATCTGCTCCACTGATCACAAGAACCGCATAATCAAGCACCTGCAGGGTTCTCTCCATCTCCGCAGAAAAATCCACATGTCCTGGTGTGTCAAGCAAAGTAAGATCCATCTCATTCATTGAAACCTCTGCCTGCTTGGAAAAAAATGGTAATTCCTCTGGACCGTTCTAGTTCATAAGTGTCTAAAAATGCATCTCCATTATCCACACGTCCGATTTTTCTCAAATTCCCTGCAGTATATAAAATTGCCTCTGATAGTGTTGTCTTCCCGGCATCCACATGAGCCAGAATACCAGTTACTATGTGCTTTTTATTCTTCATAAATTTCTTTTTCCTTTTTTCGTATTCACTGTAAATAAGTATAACACATATCCTGTTTTCATGTTAACCGAATACATCCATAAGATTATTTGACAAATTTTTCTTCTATGTTATAATCAAAAAATTAGTGCTCTTCTTTCCATGTATACCAGAATCTGGTATAATGAAAGTTACTAAAGAGACGGCATACAAACCACAAGGCATACGAAAGGAGTTTCTTATGAGAGATGCTTTACGGGATGAAATGATCAAGAAAATATGCGTCAGAGATACAGATAATATATTAGATGTCGGTTGCGGTGATGGTACCTTTTTACATGAACTGACACGCTGGAAGGATGTTGAAGGATATGGTATCGATGAATCTGAGGATAAGATTCTTATCGCAAAGCAAACTTGGCCAGAACTTCATTTTGAGACAGGTTACAGTGATTTTCTTTCTTTTGATGATAACAGCTTTCGTGTGATCACTGTATGTGACGATTTCCACACCTTTAAAGATCCACAGAAGTTTGTTAATGAAGCATTTCGTGTCTTAGTTCCTGGCGGAAGACTTTATATTGGAGAATCTGCCCTTCCTGAGGCATTGCGAATTGTTTCTAATATTCCATCCTATCTGACTTCTGGTGATGATCGCAGACATTCTACTTATGAGACTTTAGAATATTTTAAGAATGCAGGGCTTACCAAATTCCGTGTATATAAGAAGAAACGTCTACTTCTTATCTCTGCAAAGAAACCATTAGAATAAATTCCAGAACTTAAAATGGAGCTGATACGATCTGTATCAGCTCCGTTTTTCTTATACTTTAAACAACCATCCAAGATATTTATCTTTTGTTATTTTTCTGATCGTTTTTTTCCCTAAAAGTTTCTCCATCTTTTTTCTTGCTGTATTGTTGATCCTTACCTTGTCATCTTTTGTTACGCATAGATCCGGGAACATGACACACCACCAGTTGTGCCCTTTTGCTGCTCCCAGATCGATTCTTACTGCATCGTAAATACCTTCTGGAAATGTATATTGGCCATAGTTTTTCTCTGGAAATTTTTCTTGTACAAAATGTACGTTTACCTTTTGTTTCACTCCCTCTTTCTTTAATATTTCCTGTGCTGTATTTTTTATTCTGTTTTTTTGCATTTTTAAGATTTTAAATGCTTCTTCCTTCGTTTTTGCTTCACTCAATTCTGGACTGATCTGATCGATCACGGCATCTCTTACTTTCAATTTATATGTCTGATCCATCCTGCTGTTACTATTAGCTCTCACATGAAACCGAATCAGATTGCTTTTCAGATTTTGCTGTATTATGTTATTGGATTTTCTTTGTCCTGCCACAAAAATCATACATGCTATGGCCAGAAACAGAATCCCTTTGATCATGTTTTTTCTACTCATATTCAGAGGATGTCCTGTTTTTTTGCTTTTTATACACAACCTCTTTCTAATTGTCTGAAAATTTATACAATATCAATAACATTTTCTTAAAATTCAGGGTTGACGAATCTGACCAGTTATAGTAACCTAATATCCATGAGGTCATATGACTGACGGAGCACGTGGAATCAACCACATGGGAGTATGATCATTAATCGCCGGCCGTCTGGGCAATCTTGTCTGGACGTGCGGCGTTTTTTAGTTTGTTACTACATTTTTGACAGAAAAAATATCTGTCAGCCCTAAAAAATCACTCAATTTTTCTCTTTTTAAATTTTTCACTTGGCACGCTCCACTGTCCAGATTTTTACTAAAGATAAAAAAGAATCCTGATCGTTCAGGATTCTTTTTTGATCTACATCTCATAAATAACACATTCATACGGTTTCATTTTTAACGTATTTCCAATGACAGTTGTCTGTTCATAATTCACAAATATAACATTTTCATAGTCTTCTGATAATTCAATATCTTTTTCCTTAGAACTAAAGTTACAGATTAATACCAGTTTCTGACATCCATAAGACCTGCTATATGCAAAAATATGATCTTCTTTTTCATATATTGGTCTGAAATCACCATATGTTAGTATCTCATTATATTCTTCTGATTTATAAAATGCGATCAATCGCTTGTAAAAATTCAGGATCGATCCATATTCTTTTTCTTCTTCTGCGACATTCACCACTTTATAGTTCTCATTAACTGGCATCCACGGTTTTCCTTTTGAAAATCCTGCATTTTCTTCCGAACTCCATTGCATTGGTGTTCTCGCATTGTCTCTGCTGTGATGTCTTGCAATCTCCAATGCCTGTTCTTTGGACATTCCTGCCTTCAATGCGATCTGATACTGATTGATCGTTTCCAGATCATTAAATTCATCATATTTCCATTGACGATTGCTCATCCCGATTTCTTGCCCCTGATATAGGAAAGGCAGACCTCTCTCACAGAAAATGATCGTTGCAAGTGCTGATAAGCTGTAAAATCCATAATCTTCTTCTGGGATAAACAGACTTGCCCCTCTTGGCTGATCATGGTTCTCAATGATATTCGCTTCAAACCCTGCCTTGGCAACAATCTCTTGATTATGAAAAGTTTCCTCTCTCCATTCATCAAATGGCTGTGGCCAGTCATAGTTCATATAATTTTTGCCTTTCCGATAGGCATGGCATGGTTCAAATGCAAAAATCGTAGAAAAATATCCATCTTCACCGATAAATTGTGGAAGAATATCTTCTTTTACAAACATAGCCTCCCCAACGGTCAGTGCATCATATGGTTCAAAACAACGATGCTTCATCTCCATCAAGAAATCTCCGATTCCTTCGACTTTTCCTGTGATCTTATATACATCTGCGAGTCCATCTGGACCGTCTGGTTTCAGATCACTCCATGTCAGATCTTTCTTTATATTCATGATCGCATCAATCCGAAAGCCTGAAAGTCCTTGGTCCATCCACCAACAGATCATCTCATAAATCTTCTCACGAACAGTCTCATTCTCCCAGTTCAGATCTGGTTGTTCTTTTGCAAAAGAATGCAAATAAAACTTATTGTCATACCCTGGGATCTTCTCCCAGACACTGCCTCCAAAATAAGATCTCCAGTTGGTCGGTGGCTGCCCATCTTTCCCGTCTTTGATATAAAAATATGATCCATATTCCCCTTCTGGATCTGCCATTGCCTTCTGGAACCATTCATGTTCACTGGAACAATGATTCACAACAAGATCCATCAGAATATACATATTTCTTTTCTTTGCTTCCTTGATCAATTGTTTCATCTCATCCATTGATCCAAACATCGGATCGATCGCATAATAATCGGAAATATCATAACCGTTATCCACCATCGGAGACTGATACATCGGAGATATCCACAAAATATCAACCCCTAGGTCTTTTAAATAATCTAACTTGCTGATAATTCCAGGAATGTCGCCGATTCCATCACCATTTGTATCCTTAAAACTCTTTGGGTAAATTTGATATGCAACTTTGTTATGCCACCATTTTTTATTCATCATAATTCTTCTAAACTCCCATTTGCGGTTTCTACTAACATCTTCATGGCTTCTACCGGATATCTGCCGTGAGCTGTTTCCCCAGTCAGCATCAATGCATTCGCTCCTTGATGAACTGCATGATAAATATCATTTACTTCAGCTCTTGTTGGATAAGGGTTTCGGATCATAGAGTCTAGCATCTGTGTAACTACCATGAAATTTTTGTTATGTTCTTTGCATACCTTTGCAATATATGCCTGCACTTTTGGAAGTTCGGATAATGGCATGACATTTCCTAAGTCTCCTCTTGCTATAACAATATAATCACAGTATGGAAGTAATTCTTCCAAATGCTCTACTCCTGTCATATTTTCTATTTTGGCAAAGATTCGAATATCTTCACTGTTGTTTTGTTTTAGTGCTTCTCTTAGTATGATCAGATCTTCTTTATTCCGTACAAATGGCAGCATAACATCAGTTACTTGATATTGTTTTGCCAAAGATAGATTCTTCAGATCAGCCTCAGTTAACGTCGGATTGTTGATATTACATCCTGGCAAAGCTATGCTTTTACATGCCGTCAATACTCCTCCACAGACAATGCGGCATCTCCAGGATCGTGGTGATATTTTCCGTTCTGCGATCAGTTTTATTTTCCCGTCATCTAATAAAATTTCCTGATCTCTTCTGATATGCGGCATGATTTCTTCTGGTACTAAAATTCCACCATGCCCTATAACCACATGTGCTCCTGTTGAAAGGCCCATATCTCCTTCCAGATATCCAATTCGAAGTTCTGGTCCGATCAGATCGATCATTAATTTCTTCTCGCCATTTGTCTGCTTTGCTGCCTCAAAATAATGATAAATCCATGCATGGCTTCCTTCTAATGAACTATGTGATAAATTCAACCGGATCCCTGTCATTCCGGCATCAAACATCTTCTTTAAAATCGTTGGTTCGCAACAGGTTGGTCCCAAGGTTCCGTAATATTCCATTGTGCATCACTTCCTTTGTGGTTATTTTAACATTTTGAGGAGTGGTTTCCAATGGATTTGATGGAAAAATTCTAGTTCTTTTAAATCTTATTTCCCTACATCCCATACACATCCAGATCAACCTTCCCATCAACAACCACAACTCCATCTTCTTCTAACAATTTCGCCTGTTTTCCTTCTCCTCCAAACGCAAATGCCTCTGCTAGTTCTCCTTTTGCATTGACGACTCGAAAACATGGTATATTCTCTGGATCTGGATTCTTATGCAGGGCATTTCCTACTGCTCGTGACATCTTTGGATTTCCTGCCATGGCTGCTACTTGTCCATAGGTTGCCACATGCCCTTTTGGAATTTGTTTGACTGCTTCGTAGATTCTTTTTGTCGGACTGTCCGTGATGATATCGTAGCTTTCTTTGATCATTTTTTTGATGTCTTTTTCTGGAATAGTCCCGTCTAAGATGATCGTATTCCAATATTTTTTATTCTGATGATATCCTGGGATGACGGCATCGTAGGCTTCTCTCCAGAATTCTCTCCATTCTGGATCTACTTTGATATTCAGATTGATATAACCATCTTTTTCATAGACCCATAAGAAAGCTTTTTTACTTCCTTTTACCCTTACTAATTCCCAATTAGGATCTTTGAATGGAGATTCTACATATGTGTGCGGGAAAGTTAGACCGTAAGTGATTGCTTGTTGTCTTGTTTTCATACAAATCTCTCCTTTTATTTCAGATTCTATCACATTTTTTTAGTTTATTCGAGAATCTTAAATCATCTTCTTAAAAGTGAAATAGGATCTAAAATATTTTACATTCTATTTTAGATCCTGTTTAATTAATTTGAATTATTTTAACATAATATAGCAAGAATTCTCCTTCCTCTGCATGCGGGAGACGAATTGCGCAAAAGCAAAAGGAACACTTGTTCGATAGTACGATCTATGGTATAATAGAATCATGATATTGATCATGTGCATGTAATATTCCGTGCGCAGCCGAGAACAGAACTTAGTAAATTTATCAATGCTTATAAAAGTGCCCGTAGCAGATTGTTGAAAAAGGAATATCCGGAAATCAGGAAAAAACACAGGGAACCAGCAGAAGGACTTCGCTTGAGATCAGTGACTGTCAGTATGGAACCATCCGGAAAATATTTTGCAAGTCTGCTGTATGAAGGATACAGCTGTGAAAACCAAGCAGCTGAACCAGATTACAGTACTGCAAAGATACTTGGAATAGATTATGCAATGCAGGGGATGGCAGTGTTTTCAGAAAAGATCGAAATGGAAGAAGCAGGTTTTTTCCTTCCAGTAAAAAATGCTGTAAATGTGGAAGGATAAAGAAAGAGCTGAGATTATCCGAAAGAGTGTATCACTGTGAGTGTGGAAAATGAGATGGACAGAGATCGAAATGCAGCGATCAACATCCGTGAAGAGGCAAAGAGGATGTTGACAGCATAAACTGTGGGTATCCAAGACAATTGGATAATAAAAAAACACGCCCGTGTCCGGGCAAAAGAATCGCGGGGCACGCGAGGATAGCTTGTGGATACTTGGCTCAGTAGAGCCATTGAGCAAGAAGCCCCCACTTCAAAATCAAGGATTTAAGTGGTGGGAGCATGTCACTCTCTGATAAATATCTCTCTCCGTATCTTCTGGATATTCTTTTACCATTTTATATATTGGCGAAATCACAATTTCATCTTCTACAAGATCATCGGCTATCTTTGCTATTGAATCTCCTTTTTTTATTTTCTTTTGAACCATCATAATCAATTTTAGTGTTTCGCCTCTATTAACTCCTCTTCCTTCTCTTCACAAAATAATCCGCAATAATTCCGAAATCACTCTGAAACATCTCTATTTGTTCCTCACTATCTCAAATACATTTAAGTGTTTTCCAGTTTATTCCACATATTTTATTTATTTTAGTATACTATAGTTATTTCATGTTTTCAATCCATCTTCTCTACACCTTTCCTCCACAATCAACCTATGTTAAACTAATTATATAACAATTATTCAACGACATATTACATAAACCAAAAGGAATCCTAACACATGACTTTAGAAGAAGAATATCGTCTATCCTGCTATGAGGAACTGACGACTCTTGGAAATCACAATCATATATATTTAATCAAACACAAGTTGTCTGGTGAAATTTTCGTTAAGAAAGTTTTATCCAGATTTTCTTTGGATGTTTATAAACAGTTGAGGGACTTACAAATCTCCGGAATTCCAAAAATTCATGACCTGATCCTTGAAAATAATTCTTTGATTCTGATCGAAGATTATATTCATGGACAAACTTTGGAACAGCTGCTTGAGGAACAGACAACACTGGTCTATTCGGATGCTCTTGCGATCATGCGTAAGCTTTGTGATGTGTTAAAATCACTTCATACTCTGACTCCTCCAATCATTCATCGTGATCTGAAATTGTCGAATATCATTTTGACCAGTGAAAATCTTGTCTATATCGTGGATTTCGATACTGCCAGATATTATGAATCTGGGCAGGAACAAGATACCGAATTGCTTGGGACCAAAGAATATGCCCCTCCAGAACAGTATGGATTTGGGCAGTCTGATGCCCGATCTGATATTTATGCATTGGGGATTATTTTTAACCGCTTATTGACAGGAGAATATCCAAAACATCAATTGGCAGATGACAGATATCGTTCCGTCATTTCAAAATGTATCCGCTGGAATCCTGAGGAACGTTTCCAGACGGTTGAGGAACTTAAGACAGCTTTACACGATAATATTTCCTCTGATATTGGAAAACCTGGATTTACGCTTTCTTCGATACATTCTGATATTCCAGGATTTCGTACTGGAAAGCTGTGGAAAATGATCTTGGCATTCTTCGGGTATCTCTCTTTTCTTTACTGTAGTATGACTTCAGATTTCACAAATGCAAAAACCGGACTTCCTCTAACTGGGCTACAACTATGGCATGAACGTTTTTTTGTATTTCTGATGTTACTCAGCCTTATTTTTTATAATTTTAACTACAAAAATATCCGAACCAGATCTTTTCTGGGTCATTCTCTCCCTTTTGTACTTCGAATTGTTCTACAGTGTCTGATTTCTTTGGGGATTTTGGTCATTCTTATGATCTTTATGCTGCTGATCGAAGAAATCATATGGTAGGTTCTTTATCGCTCACAGTAAAAATTTACGCTGTCAGCGAAACATTTCTATATGAATATTTGCTACTCTTATTATTGTTCATATAGAAGGGAGGAATTAAATATGAAAACTTGGAAATTAGTTTCTGGAATCATCTCAATTGTACTTTTTGCTTTTGTTATGTTTCAGTCTTGTGCTGCTGGAATTTCAAATTCTTTAGCAGAAAATGGGGAAAGTGGCGGTTCTGCCGGATTGATCGTTGCGATCATTTTATTGGCTGGTGGAATTGTTTCTATTGCTACAAGAAATGGTTCAAAGGGCGGTAATATCGCACTAATTGTTTTATTTGCACTTGGTGCACTTTGCGGATTTACTATGGCAAGAAGTTATGCAGATTTAAATGTATGGGCTGCCTGGTGTCTGATCTGTGCGGTATTTGCAGCAGTTTCCTTAAAGAAGGGGCAATGATCGTTTATTATAAGCACAAAGAGAGAAAGGATATTTACATATGCAGGATCAATTAACTGATCATTTAGATCAACAATTAAAATCTACTTCTTTGGAGAATTTTTCGAATTATCTTAAGAATCTTCAGCAGTTACCAAGCCTGCAGGATTTTTTCTCTGTTTATATTGCAAAGCATGACCTGAAAATTTCGCAGATCATCAAAAACAGTGGGATATCACAAAGCTATGCCCATGAAATCTTAAATGGAACGAAACCTCATCCTTCCAGAGATTATCTGCTGGCTTTGTGTCTTGGGGCTCATATGGATCTAAAAACCACGCAACATGCTCTGCGAATCGCACAACTCGGTGAACTTTATGCAAAAGTTCCAAGAGATGCAGCGATCATGATGCATATCAATAATGAAAAATGGAATCTCATTGATATTAATATCTTTCTGGAAGAACATGGTCTTAATGTGATTTCACTTTCAAAGAAAATTTCATAAATAATAGCAAAAAGATCAGCTGTAAAACTTTCTACAGCTGATCTTTTTTATATTTTCTTCGTTATATGATGTAAGTGTCAAAAGTATAAATTGCGTTTGTGCTTGCACAAATAAGCAATTTATACTTATTGACACTCTCATCATTATATGAAATTATCTTTTTTCAACACCTAAAGTAACTTTCTCACCATTGATGTTCCATTCTTTTTCATATCCAGCAACTTCTCCGGCTTTCACTTCATCTGCTAAAACGTCTCCAGCGATCGCTGCTTCGTTTCTTCCGATGATGTCTGCGGCTTTGTCTGATCCTTTGTAAGAGAATGTGATATGATCTGTTACTTCGAATCCTGCTTCTTTTCTCATAGACTGGATCTTGCTGACTACTTCACGGACGAATCCTTCTTCTAACAGTTCTTCGGATAAGTTTGTATCAAGTACAACTGTCACTCCGTTGTCTGCTTCTGTTACGAATCCTTCCTGTTTTACCATTTCGATCAACAGATCTTCTTCTGCTAATTCTACTGGTGTTCCATCAACTTCAAATGTTAATACTCCCTTAGAGTCTAACTGAGCTTTCGCTTCATTTCCATCAACTGCTGCTAAGTAGTTTCTGATTCCTCCAACTAATTTTCCGTATTTTGGTCCTACAGTCTTTAACTGTGGTTTGAAGTTGTATGTTGTGAAGTTTGATACGTCATCTGTAAATGTGATATTCTTCACATTTAACTCGTCTAAGATGATCGCTTCGTCATAATCTGGCAGAGATGCTTCTGCTTTTACATACATCTGTCCGATTGGCTGACGGTTCTTGATCGCTGCTCCATTACGGCATGCACGTCCTAATACGACGATCTTTAATACGAGATCCATATCTGCTTCTAATTTCTCATCGACCTGTTCTGCATTGTATACAGGGAAGTCGCATAAGTGGATACTTTCTTTTGCAGATGCATCAACACTTCTTACGATGTTCTGGTAAATCTCTTCTGTCATGAATGGGATCATTGGAGCTGCTGCTTTACATACAGTAACTAATGCTGTGTATAAAGTCATATATGCATTTACCTTATCCTGTTCCATTCCTTTTGCCCAGAAACGGTCACGGCAGCGTCTTACATACCAGTTACTCATATCATCTACAAATTCCTGTAATGCTCTTGCAGCTTCTGGAATTCTGTAGTTTCCTAAGTTATCATCCACAGATTTGACCATTGTGTTCATCTTAGATAACAGCCATTTATCCATTACAGATAATTTATCATATTCTAACGCATGTTTTGTTGGGTCGAACTGGTCGATCTCGGCATATAATGTGTAGAATGCATAAGTATTCCATAATGTTCCCATGAATTTACGCTGTCCTTCTGTAACGGCTTTCGCATGGAAACGGTTTGGCAGCCATGGAGCACTGTTTGTATAGAAATACCAACGGATCGCATCTGCTCCATGCTCTTCTAATGCATCGAATGGATCAACTGCATTTCCTTTGGACTTACTCATCTTCTGTCCGTTTTCATCCTGAACGTGTCCTAATACGACAACGTTTTTATATGGTGCTTTATTAAATAATAAAGTTGAAATTGCCATTAAGGAGTAGAACCATCCACGAGTCTGGTCTACAGCTTCTGAGATAAAGTTTGCTGGGAAGTTATCTTCGAAGATTTCTTTATTCTCAAATGGGTAATGCCACTGTGCGAAAGGCATAGATCCTGAATCGAACCAGCAGTCGATTACTTCTTCTACACGATGCATTGGTTTTCCACAATGTGGACACTTAATTGTTACCTGGTCGATATATGGACGGTGAAGTTCAATATCGTCTGGACAGTTATCAGACATACTCTTTAATTCTTCGATAGAACCGATTGAATGCTGATGTCCACATTCACATTCCCAGATATTTAATGGAGTTCCCCAATAACGGTTTCTTGAGATCCCCCAATCCTGTACGTTCTCTAACCAGTCTCCAAAACGTCCTTTACCGATGCTCTTTGGTACCCAGTTAACTGTATTATTATTTGCGATCAGCTGATCTTTTACATCTGTCATCTTGATGAACCAAGATTCTCTTGCATAGTAGATCAGTGGTGTGTCACAACGCCAGCAGTGTGGGTAGCTATGCTCGAATTTTGGAGCATCATATAATAATCCACGGCTCTCTAAATCTTTTAAGACTTCTGGATCTGCTTTCTTAACAAATAATCCGGCAAATGGTGTTTCTTCTGACATATTACCGCGTTCGTCTACTAACTGTACAAAAGGCATCTCATATTTGCGTCCGACTTTCGCATCGTCTTCACCAAATGCTGGTGCGATATGAACGATACCTGTACCATCTGTTAATGTTACATATCCATCACATGTTACATAGAATGCTTTCTTGTGCTGTTTCTCTGCAACTTTTGCTGCACAGTCATATAATGGTTCGTATTCTTTGTATTCTAAGTCTTTTCCTTTGTATGTTTCTAAGACTTCATATGCAGGTGTTCCTGCTTCTTCGTCTGCTAATCTTCCAAGAACTGTATCAAGCAGTGCTTCTGCCATATAGTATACATATCCATCTGCGGCTTTTACTTTTGCGTATGTTTCTTCTGGGTTTACGCAAAGACCGATATTAGATGGAAGTGTCCATGGTGTTGTTGTCCATGCAAGGAAATATGCATCTTCATCTACTAATTTAAAGCGAACGATCGCTGAACGTTCTTTGACATCTTTGTATCCCTGTGCCACTTCCTGTGCTGATAATGGTGTTCCACAACGTGGGCAGTAAGGTACGATCTTAAATCCTTTGTAAAGTAATCCTTTATCCCAGATCTGTTTTAATGCCCACCATACAGATTCGATAAAGTTATTATCGTATGTGATGTATGGGTTCTCCATATCAGCCCAGAAACCTACTGTATCTGAGAAATCTTCCCACATACCTTTGTATTTCCAAACGCTTTCTTTACATTTCTTGATGAATGGTTCCATACCGTATTCTTCGATCTGTTCTTTTCCATCAAGACCTAACATCTTCTCAACTTCAAGTTCGACTGGAAGTCCGTGTGTATCCCATCCAGCTTTACGAATGATCTTATGACCTTTCATTGTCTGGTAACGAGGGATCATATCTTTGATAACACGAGTTAAAACGTGTCCGATATGTGGTTTACCATTAGCTGTTGGTGGTCCGTCATAGAATGTATATGTCGGATCGTCTTTTCTTTCTTCGATACTCTTTTCAAAAATTTCGTTTTCTTTCCAGAACTTTACGGTTTCTTTCTCTCGATCGACAAAGTTCATGTCAGATGATACTTTCTTGTACATCTTCATCTCTCCTTTTACTTCTTAGAAAATCTAATGAAATAGGAAAAAATAAGAAAAAGCGCTGTCCAAAATAGGACAACGCTGTTGCTTCTAAACCACCTATTTCACATACTATCATATGTTATCCCGTTAACGGAGGATACCGGCACAGCTTACTTCATTCAGCCTGCAGCTTGGGAGTGATCTTCCTTCTTATCTTACTAACACCCGGCTTCCACCGCCCCGGACTCGCTCATGCGTTCATGATAGAAGTACTGTCTCCTTCTTCGCTTTTATCATACTAAGTTATCTTAACACTTAAAATGGCGATTCGTCAATATTGAATTGTATGTTTTCGCATTTCTTTTTGTTTATTTTGTATGGAATACTTCGTAATAATGTTTCAGGCAATCTTTAAATCCATCTTTTGCAAGTGTTACACTATCATAGTAACTTCTTTCGGCATATCCATCTTTTGTATTATCTCTTGCTGCATTTAATAAGTCTGTACAGATATTTACTTTCGCAATTCCAAGTTCTACTGCTTTGGATAAGTTTTCATCTCCAGAACCAGATCCTCCATGAAGTACTAGTGGAATAGAAACCTCGGTTGCAATTTCTTGTAATCTTTCAAAATTCAGATGTGGAATTCCTTTGTATTCTCCATGAGCTGTTCCAATAGATACTGCAAGGGAATCAACTCCTGTTTGTTCTACAAATTTCTTTGCTTCTTCTGGTGTTGTTAACATTGTATTTCCTTCAACATGATAGCTGTCTCCTTCTCCTACGTGTCCGATTTCAGCTTCTACCGTAACATTTCTTTCATGTGCATATGCTACGATTTCTTTTGTCTTTGCCACATTTTCTTCAAATGGAAGGCTTGATCCATCAATCATAACGGAGGTAAATCCGACATCAATAGCTTTCTTAACCAACTCGATCGTAAATCCATGATCATAATGAAGCGCGATATCTTGGTTACTTTTTTCTGCGTAATATTTTACGATCGCTGCTGCTTCTTCAATACCTAATGTCGGTGTATGTACCTCCGCCAGACACACCATCAATGGGTGTTTTGTTTCTTCTGCCGCCTCGATCACTCCTTTGATATTCTCAAGGTTTACAATGTTGGCTGCTGGGACTGCGTAATGTCCTGCTTTGGCTTCTTCTAACATCTTTTTACTGTTTACTAACATCTGTTTCATCCTCCCGAAAATTCATTCTAAAATTTTACTTTATAAGTTCCACTTGTATCATTTTTAAAAATTAGCTAACAGATAATCTTCTGCTTCTTTGGACCATAATCCATTATGTTCTTTTGTAATCTTAGCTAATTCTTTAAATCTATCATCTGTTTTTCCTTTTTCTTCAAAATCTTCAATTGCTGTTAGTTCAAGATTCTTTCCAAGATACATCAGTTTCTTTCCTCCTGGAATCTTTGGAAGATTCAATATCGTATTGATCTGTGCATCAATTCCCCCGATATGCGTGATCATAACAGCTGGATCTAATCTTCCTTCTCCTGCAAGTTTTAAACATTCTTTCATATCATCGGTATTCCCACCGCTTGATCCTACCAGATGGTGCATCTTATAATGTACGTCAAAGAAATTAAACATCGCAGATAATTTTGGATCCACTGGTCCTGCGAAGAAGTTTAAGCATCCATCAAATCCTAAAATCTCATCTGCCATCTCGATCACTGGTCTAACTGGTGCATATACAGATACATCATCAAATCCTGTTCCACCAGTTAAATCTCTTAATGTCTTCACTGGGTCATCGACTTTCGCAGTATTGACAAAATGGATTTCAACACCTCGTTCTTTGGCATATTCTTCTGTAAATAATTCACTAGCTCTTTTTAATCTTACTTCATCAATGTCTGTGATCACCAGTAAAGAAGGTTTACGATCACAATTTAACATATAACTGATCGCTCCTAATCCCATTGGACCGCAGCTTGCAAGAAGTGCACTCTTTCCACCTTCTACAATTCCCATCTTATGTTCATAAACACCACGTTCACTGTGGTACATAGAATGGAATGCCCCAATGATACAGCTCATAGGCTCCGCCAGTGATGCCTCAAAAAATGCACTGTTTTCATCAAAAGGTAATAAGCAGTCTTTTTCCATTACAATTGGCGGAACTTTGATAAAGGTTGCTGCTCCTCCGCAGTATTCATAAGAATATCCGATGGCTGCCATAGAACCTTTGATATTGATCGCTGGCTGCATGGTATATTTTGTTCCAACTTGATATTTATCTTTCCACTTCGCCCCAACTTCACGAATGATTCCTGCAAATTCATGTCCTACGATGATCGGATGTTCGCTGATATCATCGTTGACTCTCTGATGTTTTGCTCCCTGAATAGATTCTTTGTAAGTAGACATGCAGACACTGTCAGTGATCAGTTCCATTAAGATCTCATCGTCTTTCAGTTCTCCCATATCAAATTCTTCTAATCTTAAATCTGATTCCCCATAAAGTCTGACTGCTCTTGTCTTCATAGCTTATCCCTTTTCCTTTCTGTTTGCGTCGTGTGGTCATATGACCATGTACATTGTCATTTGATATTTTTTATTATAGATTCGACGTTTTTATTTGTCAATACAATTTTTTATTTTTCCATCACACAAAAAGTGCTGATTTACAAGATTTTTACAATAAAAAAGAAGCTGATATGCTTACTTTTATTTGCATATCAGCTTCATATTCTTATCTCTATATTATTTTAATAATAACTCTGCCGTCGGCACATCTGTTACCAACACATTCACTAATCCACCTGCGATCGCACCTTTGATTGCTTCAATCTTATCTTTTCCATAAGACATTCCGACTCTGACTGGTATCTTTGCGATCTTATCCAATGAAATTCCAACCATTTTTCTTTTCAGATCCTCATCAACCGTCTGGCCATTCTTGTCATAAATCCTTCCAACGATTTCTCCAACGGCACCTTTTCTCACTAGTTCCTTGTATTCTTCCTTTGTCCGTATTTCTGCCTTGATAATCGAAGAATCGTCCTGCATCGATCCGATTCCGATCAATGCAATGTCCGCTGTTTCTGCCATATGAAGAACTTTAGCGATTTCATCAATACTTTCGATCAACTCTTTTTCTTTTGTACCTTCCACATACATTGGTGCAGACAAGTTATAACTTGCACAGTGTAATAAATTTCCGACTTTCGTTGCAAGTGTATTGGAATATGTTGTTGTATTCCATGAATCTGACTGTATCGCTCCCGGTGTTCCAAGAAATGGAACAACTTTTACATTCTGAAATGAAAGAGATCTAAGACGTTCATCTTTCGCCAACTGCTCCACAAATTCATGCATGGCTCTTCCCCATGTCATTCCAAATACCATGTTTTTTTTCAAAACTCTTAGAATATAGTCTACCGCTTGAAACGCTACTTCTTGATCCGATGACTGTTCATATGCCGGAACAGCGATCAATGCTTCTGTCAATCCATATTTTTCTTCTAATTTCCGTTCCAATGCAAGATCACTTTGTTCAGGATATTGAATCCTGATCTGAACATACCCTTCATTTCTCGCCTGGATCAATGCTCTGGAAATACTGGTTCTTGATGTATGTAATTTTTTCGCAATCTCTTGTTGCGATAATCCATCACGGTAATAAAGTTCTGCTGCTTTTATTAAAAAACGATCACTTTTCATCTGGCTTCCTCCGTCGTGAATACGCCACATTTCATATGTGACTTTCTATATTTATATTATCTGGTTTTTTATTTATTTTCAATGCACATTTTTATATTTTCTTAATCTGTTTTATCGGATATTTTGATTGTACGAAAACAAAGATCATGATCTTATCTTTTTATCAGATTTTACGCTTTCTTAACGTTTTATTTACTAAATTTTATAATTTTTGTATATAATTATATGTTAAAATAGTAGTTAACTAATGTTAGATGGTTTAAATACAAATATAAAACCAGAAGGGAGATAAATTCATGTTAAGAATTGGAATTTTAACCAGTGGCGGCGACTGTCAGGCATTGAATGCTGCCATGCGTGGTGTAATAAAAGGTTTAAGTGTAAAGAGAAATGATCTGGAGATCTATGGTTTCCGCGATGGATATAAAGGTCTGATCTACGATATTGCTGACCGTATGACACCAGATGATTTTTCTGGAATCTTAAACCGTGGAGGTACAATTCTTGGAACTTCCAGACAGCCATTCAAAAAGATGCGCATCCCTGATGAAAACGGTCTTGATAAAGTCGAGGCAATGAAAAGTAATTACCGCAAATATAAATTAGACTGTCTTGTAGTTCTTGGCGGTAACGGAACTCACAAAACTGCAAATATGCTTCGTGAAGAAGGTTTAAATGTTGTAACACTTCCAAAGACAATTGACAATGATCTTTGGGGAACTGAAATGACATTCGGATTCCAGAGTGCCGTTGATATTGCAACTGATACGATCGACCGAATCCATACAACAGCTTCTTCTCACAGCCGTGTATTTATCATCGAGGTTATGGGGCATAAAGTCGGACATGTTACCCTGCAATCAGGAATTGCTGGTGGAGCTGACGTAATCCTGCTGCCTGAAATTCCTTATGATATTGATAAAGTAGCCGAAGTTGTTGAAAACCGCTTTGCAGCTGGAAAGAAATTCTCGATTATCGCAGTTGCTGAAGGTGCTATTTCAAAAGAAGATGCGAAGTTAAAGAAGAAACAGTATAAGGCAAAACTTGCAGAAAGAAGATATCCTTCTGTTGCTTATGAGATTGCAGCTGCACTAGAAGAAAAAACAAATCGTGAGATCAGAGTCACCGTTCCAGGACATACACAGCGTGGTGGTGCTCCTTGTGCTTACGACCGTGTACTTGCTACAAGAGTTGGAGCATATGCCGCTGAATTGATCCTTAATAAAGAGTATGGCTATATGGTTGGTATCGTTGATGGAGATACAAAAAAGGTTCCATTATCTGAAGTTGCCGGAAAATTAAAATATGTTGATCCGAAGTGCCAGATGATTAAGGACGCTAAGACGATTGGTATAAGTTTTGGTGAGTAAATTGTAGTTTGATGACGGAAATTATTGGTGGAATATTATAAAAATGGTTATATGTCTGCGACGCGCTCTCGCTCGACTCACTACGCAGCTGTACTAAGC
>ENA-OPZZ01000581-OPZZ01000581.1-human-gut-metagenome-genome-assembly--contig:-NODE-581-length-28121-cov-3.691398_pt1 | contig 28121 bp, 25 predicted proteins | sample MGYA00242487_ERZ504511 | MGnify/ENA primary metagenome ERZ504511 (study PRJEB26092, sample SAMD00036241) | human gut metagenome | host: Homo sapiens | study: EMG produced TPA metagenomics assembly of... | reverse complement strand
AGAAGATCACCAGCCTGTCCGTCCATGGCTTCTACCAGACGGCTCATCTCGTCTTCTGTCATGAATTTTGCGAAAGAAGATTTTACAGTTCCGTCTTCATGAATGGCGATATAAGCCAGACCCTTTGCACCATAGTCTTTTGCAAACTCAACCAGTTTGTCAATTTTCTTTCTCGGCATACCGCCCTGTCCCTTGGCATTGATACCACGGACAGTTCCACCTGCTTCCAGTGCATTCTTAAATACAGCAAATTCACATCCGCGGACAACCTCAGATACATTCTGCAGTTCCATACCAAAACGCAGATCTGGTTTGTCAGAGCCAAAACGATCCATCGCATCCTGCCAGGTCATCCTCTGGATCGGCAGTTTCACATCCACATCCAGTACCTGTTTGAACAGGTACGCCAGCAGACGTTCATTTACATCAATCACATCGTCCACATCTACAAAAGACAGCTCCATATCAATCTGCGTAAATTCCGGCTGACGGTCTGCACGAAGGTCCTCATCACGGAAACAACGTGCAATCTGGATATAACGGTCATAACCGGAGCACATCAGCAGCTGTTTGAACAGCTGTGGAGACTGTGGCAGTGCGTAAAAGTTTCCCGGATGGATACGGCTCGGTACCAGATAATCTCTTGCACCTTCCGGTGTGCTCTTTGTCAGCATCGGAGTTTCAATCTCCAGAAATCCCTCATTTGCCATAAACTGACGGATCAGTGTTGTTACCTGAGAACGCATCATCAGGTTTCTCTGGATATCCGGTCTTCTCAGATCCAGGAAACGGTATTTCAGACGCAGATCTTCTTTTGTCTTGCTGTTTTCTTCAATCGGGAACGGCGGTGTTTCTGCCTCTGCAAGAATACGCAGACTGTTTGCACGCACTTCGATCTCACCGGTCTTTAAGTTATTGTTTACCGCACCGGAACGTGCTTCTACCACACCGGTCACTGCAATAACAAACTCACTTCTCAGTTTCGTTGCTTTTTCGAATCCTTTCTCATCGATGCTGCCATTTTCAAAAATCAGCTGTACGATACCGGAACGGTCTCTTAAATCTACGAAAATAATACCGCCTTTATTTCTGCTCTTCTGTACCCATCCCATCAGTGTTACGTTTTCTCCGATATTTGCTGTGGAAATCTCGGTACAGCGATGGGTCCGTTTTAACCCTTTCATTGATTCTGCCATTGTTTCTTCCTCCAATATTAACACTCTATTCGTAACAGTGTGTTGTCACACCAATTACATTCTGTCTGCAAAGAATTCTACGATTTCTTCGTATCCCTCTTCTTTGAGAGCTGTTCCTTCTGGAACTTCTTGTTTTTCTTCATAACCGCAATCGTAACAACAGATCCATTTTTCCGGTCTTCTTCTGCCTGTTTCAGAACTTTCATCATGCCCTCTGCCGGCATATTTTTCTCAATCAGAAGTGCTTTCTTTGTTCCGATCTGTGGAATCTGGAAACCACGTTCCATCAGCAGCATGATGATACGCTCGAATCCGATAGAGAATCCGCATGCACAGGTGTTATTTCCTGTGAATTTGCCAATCATCTCATCGTAACGTCCGCCACCGCCGACGCTTCCGCCAAACTCATCCATGGAAATCTCGAAGATCGGTCCGGTATAATAAGACATACCGCGTACCAGGGTCGGATCAAACGCAATCTTAAAGTCTGTAGCTTTCACAGCGTCCACACTGTTCATGATCAGTTCCAGACCGTCTGCATATTCCGGTTCCAGCACACCTTCCAGTTTTTCTTTTACATAACGTACGCCCTGTACATCATTGGTGATTTCTTCGAACATGGCAAGATATTTATCTACGCAAGCTTTGTCAAATCCTTCTTTTTCCAGTTCTTCCCGGACACCTTCCAGACCGATCTTATCCATCTTGTCAAGAATAATAAATACGGTGTCATAAGATTCCGGTGCAAATCCGCTGTAAGCAGCCATGGCCTTCAGAATTCTTCTGTCGTTGATACGGATGGTAAAGTTCTTAAAATCCAGTTTTCCAAGCAGCGTTGTAGTTGCCAGGATCAGTTCGATTTCTGCCAGGTTAGTCGGCTCACCGAGAATATCGATATCACACTGCATAAACTGACGGTATCGTCCTCTCTGAGGACGGTCTGCACGCCATACATTTCCCATCTGCAGAGCCTTGAACGGCGACGGCAGTTCGTTGGCATGGTTGGAATAATATCTGGAAAGAGGAAGTGTCAGATCATAACGCAGTCCTCCGTCCACCAGGTCTGCCTCTGTTTCAGCAGTATCCAGTTTCAGTTTTTCTCCTCTTTTTAAAATCTTGAAGATCAGTTTCTCGTTTTCTCCACCCTGCTTACTGGACAGGTTTTCAATATGTTCCACGCATGGAGTCTCAATAGATGAGAATCCAAACGTACCGTAAGTTTCCTTTATCAGTCGAATCACATAATCACGGATTGCCATCTCTGCTGGCAGGATGTCTTTCATACCTGTCACAGGTTTTTTCTTTAATGCCATAATGTAATCTCCTTTTCCTTATTCTTATGAATCATTCTTTGAAAGGCAAGAAATACCTTTACATCAAAATCTTTTATCTCTTCGATCATCAGCTGAACCGCCGACTGGCTTTCAAAAGCCTGACGGTACGGCCGGTCTGAAGTCAGTGCCGCATATACATCACAGACACGGATGATACGGGCCCCCAGCGGAATCGCTTCTCCTGAGAGATTATCAGGATAACCGCTGCCATCATAATTTTCATGGTGATGGCGCACTGCAAGAAGAATGGTCTCTTTGTACCCTTCTTTCTTAAGGATCTCATAACTCGCCTGTGCATGAAGTCTGACGTAATGAATTTCCTCCACGATCAGTGGGGCATCCATATCATCCAGATCCCCTGAGACTGCTTCTTTTCCAATATCGTGAAGCATCCCCGCCACCGCAAGGTCATGACAGAATTCCTCCGGTTCTCCCAGTTCTTTGCCACCTGATACGCCAGATTGCTGACCCGCATTCCATGTATCAGCTGTTCATCTAGGCTGTATTGTAACAGATGCTGCCGATTGACATACTTATTCACCGCAATCATCCTTTTCCTCCGCATGTTTCTATTTGGTGTCACCCGTTCAGATATTTCTGTATTCCCACTCTTTTGCGTTCCAGCATCTCATCTATCCGGAGAATATAATTATTCACATCTTTTACATTCTCCACCCGTTCGATTCGGGTTCCATGCTCAAACACAAATTTGGTAGACGCTCCTGCACCCGCCGCAAGAATGGTCTGTTTTTCTTCCATAATCAGTATATTGTAAATTCCCGCTTTGTCAACCTTTGCATATCCAACATTTTCAAAATTTCCCGCAATATTCTTCTGGCGGTACAGATAATACGGACCCATGCCCATATTTCTGGCACACTGCTGGGTCATCTCCATGATCTCCTGGCTGTTCTCAAACGACATTTCTTCGTATTTATCTTTGAACAGATTCAGTCTTGTCGCACGTTTCAGTGCCAGAGAATGGATCGTCAGGCTATCCGGATGCAGGTTTTCTACCTTCTGCAGCGTATGCGCCACTTCTTCTTTTCCCTCTCCCGGAAGACCGATAATCAGATCCATATTGATATTGTCAAATTCCAGTTCTCTTGCCATATGGAAAATGTTGATCGTATCTTCCACTGTATGTTTTCTTCCAATCACATCCAGGGTTTTCTGATTCATGGTCTGTGGATTCACAGAGATTCTTGTCACGGGAAATTCTTTCATCACCTGCAGTTTTTCTCTTGTAATACTGTCCGGTCGTCCGGCTTCCACTGTATATTCTTTTACCCAGGTAAAATCAAACGTTTCCTGAATGTGAGAAAGCAGTCTGCGCAGCTGCTCCGGCTCCAGTGTCGTCGGTGTACCGCCTCCGATATATACCGTTGTCAGCTTTCTTGTTCCCATCTGTTCCCGGATAAAAGTCAGTTCCTTACACAGTGTATCCAGATATTCGTCTACACGTTTTGTCCACCGTTCCAGCGGATGCGAACCAAAGGAGCAGTACAGACAGATGCTCGGACAAAAAGGAATTCCCACATAGAGACTGTATCCGTTTTCATAGTCCAGATCCTGTAACAGTGCCTTCTCCCTGTTGGCAATCGTGATCGCCAGGGCAGTTTTTTCCTTGCTTACCTCATATGTTTCCCTCATATACCGGGCAATCTCTGTATTTTTCCAGCCTTCTTCCAGAAGTTTCATCGGAATCTTGGTTGGCCGGATTCCGGTGAGATCTCCCCATGGAAGCGTTCTTCCGGTCACCTGACAAAGTGCACCATACACCAGACGTTTCAGCACATTTTTCGTTTCCGGACGATCCTTTTCATATTCTACAGCCACCTGTTGTCTGAAAATCTCTGTACCATCTCTTTCCACAGCCAGACAAATCTCCTGACTGCCATAGGCAACCAGGAGAAACATCTCGTACTCTCCCTCTGCGTCTTCCTCTCCCTCATAAAACATCGTGATCTGTGCCTGAGGATAAAAGGCTTTCACCAGAGAATATACATCATATTCAAAATCTTTTTTATTAAATCGAATCGCAATATTATTAAGCAAAGGGATTATACCTCTTTTCATATCCTATTGTTGTTTCTTCGTTATGTCCCGGACAGACTCTTGTCGTCTCCGGAAGTTCTTTTAACAGCCGCTTTACACTCGCCTGCATATCTGTGCCGCTTCCTGTGGGAAAATCGGTTCTTCCCACACTCTGTGCAAATAAGGTATCACCGGAAAACAGAACTTCTTCTTCCGGCAGATAATAACAGCAACTTCCCGCTGTATGTCCCGGTGTATGGAAAACTTCGATGGAAAATCCGGCAAGTTCCAGTTTTTTTCCATCGCAGACCCACTGATCTGCCAGCAGGACATGTGCACTTGCCCAGCTTCCGGACAGATTCTTTATGGCATCTGTAAGCACCTGTTGTTCGGCTGCACAGGCGATGATCGGGATACCGTATTCGTCCCGCAGATCATCTGCTGCCAGCATATGATCAAAATGTCCGTGTGTCAGGAGAACCGCCACCGGTATTCCTCCCATTCGGTCAATTTTTTCTTCAATCCGCGCACTCTCATCCGCCGGATCGATGATCAGCAGCTCATTGTTTTCTTTATTTTTGATCAGCCAGGTATTGGTTCCTACCATTCCCAGTACCAGCTGTTCGATCATTGCTTTCTTCATATTTCCGGATTACCCCTTCTGTCAGCCGGTAGTACGTTCAATATCAAGTACGCTCTCTACCTGACGGATCTTTTCTACAATACTGTTCAGTTCTTCCGTACTGTGTACATCAAAAGTCATGGATATCGTCGCACGTCCCTGTTTGCTGGTCCGGCTGTTGATCGTTGTCAGATCGATCTTACGTTCTGTAAAGATCTTCGAGATATCCACCAGAAGACCTGTTCTGTTATTGGCGTACACATTGATTTCTGCCGTATAAAGTCCACTGGTCAGATTACTGCCCTGCCACTCCGCATCGATTAGACGCACACGTTCTGATTCAGAAAGATTCATGACGTTTACACAGTCTGTTCTGTGAATCGTAACTCCACGGCCTCTCGTTACAAAACCGACAATCTCATCCCCGGGAATCGGACTGCAGCATTTTGCAAATCGTACCGCTACATCGTCGATACCTTTTACGACGATGCCACCTTTTTCTTTTTTTACAATCGGCAGTTTTTCTTTTGCTTCCGCAGCTGCCTCCAGAACTTTCTCATCGGTAATCTCTTTTTTATGTTCTTTCTCATATGCTTCAATCAGCTTATTGAGAATCTGTCCCTCTTTTAAGCCTCCATGTCCCAGCGCGGCAAGTACACTTTCCCAGTCACGGAATCCGTATTTTCGCATCACAGCTTCCAGATATTTCGGCTTGGTCAGTTCTCCCAGTGTTCTGCCTTTTAATTTGGCATAATTTGCAAGCATCTCTTTTCCCTTGAGGATATTATCTTCTTTCCGCTCCTGCTTGAACCACTGATTGATCTTATTTTTTGCCTGTGTACTCTTTACAATTTTTAACCAGTCACGGCTTGGTCCTTTGGAATTCTGTGATGTGATAATTTCCACACGGTCACCATTTTTGATTTCATACTCGATCGGAACCAGTTTTCCGTTGACTCTGGCTCCAACCATTTTATTTCCCACAGCACTGTGCACACTGTATGCAAAATCTACGGTGCTGGAACCACGTGGAAGGGTTTTCACATCTCCCGCCGGACTGAAACAATAGACATTTTCGTTAAACAGATCCAGATCGCTCTTTAACAGACTCAGGAACTCTTTATTATCCGACATATCCCGCTGCCATTCAAGGATCTGACGAAGCCAGCTTAATTTTTCTTCTTCCTGCTGTTCTACCGGTTTCTTTCCATCCGAAGCCTCTTTATACTTCCAGTGAGCTGCAATACCATATTCCGCAGTACGATGCATCTCAAAGGTTCGGATCTGAATCTCAAAAGGACGTCCCTTCGGTCCGATCAGAGTCGTATGGAGTGACTGATACATATTTGGTTTCGGCATGGCGATGTAATCTTTGAATCTTCCCGGAATCGGTGTATACATTTCGTGGATCACACCGAGGGCAGCATAACAGTCTTTTACCGTATCTACAATGATACGTACCGCAAACAGATCATAAATCTGATCCAGTGTCTTGTCCTGATTGACCATCTTCTTATATATACTGAAGAAATGCTTTACACGTCCATTGACTTCTGCTTCGATATCTGCCTCTTCCATGCGGGTTTTGACCTCATCCACAATAGACTGCACAAAGGCCTCCCGTTCTCCTTTTCGGAGATTGATCTTTTCCACAAGATCATAATACACTTCCGGTTTCAGATATTTTAAAGAAAGGTCATCCAGTTCAATCTTGATCTTGGAAATACCAAGACGCTGTGCTATCGGCGCATAAATATCCATGGTTTCTCTGGCTTTTTCTTTCTGCTTTGGTGCCGACCAGTACTGTGCGGTACGCATATTATGCAGTCTGTCTGCCAGTTTTACCAGAATCACACGGATATCCTTTGCCATGGCGAGAAACATTTTTCTTAAGTTTTCCGCCTGCACCTCCACCTTGTCCGCAGAATAATTCAGCTGACCCAGTTTAGTAACGCCATCTACCAGAAGTGCTACCTCACTGCCAAATTCACGAGTGAGGTCTTCTGTCGTCATCACCGTATCTTCCACTACATCATGTAAAAGTCCGGCAACAATTGTTTCTTTATCCAACTCCAGATCTGCCAGAATGATCGCCACACACAGCGGATGAATAATATAAGGTTCCCCAGACTTTCTTTTCTGACCTTCATGTGCTTTAGAAGCAATCTGATAGGCCTTTTTAATCATAGAAATATCGGTGGACGGATGGTATTTGCGAATACTGCGGATTAATTCTTCATACAGCTGTTCCGGACTCGTAAAATCTTTCATACATTTTACATTGGCCTCTACCGCCTCGATCTCCTGCATCCGTTCCTCTTCCGTTTTTATTTTTCCATCTTCCATAGATTCACCGCCTGTTTTTGTTTATTTACCCTCGTAACAGATGACAGATTCCACATCATACTCTTTCAGTCGTTCTCTGCCCTTTAAGCCTGCAAGTTCCATCAAAAATACAATTTTAACGACTTCGCCGCCCAGACGTTCCACCATCTTTGCAGCTGCCTCTATGGTGCCGCCGGTAGCAACCAGATCGTCGATCAGAACAACTTTCTGTCCAGGTTTCACAGAATCTTTATGCATCTCGATCGTTGCACTTCCATACTCAAGATCATAATCCTGGGAAATCGTCTCACACGGCAGTTTTCCTTTTTTCCGTATGGGTACAAACGGCTTATGTAAATTATATGCCACCGGCACACCGAAAATAAAACCTCTCGACTCAGTACCTGCAATCACATCCACGTCCACATCCTTGAGTTTTTCCTGAATGGAATCGATTGCCAGCTGCAGTCCGTCTGCGTCCTGCAAGATACTGGTTACATCACGAAAAATAATTCCCGGTTCCGGAAATCCGGAATACTTCTCACATATTCTTCAAGCTTTTTCATAACAATCTCCCTTCTTTATATGAACTTTATCCCCTTCGGGTAAGCAATATCGACAATTAGCGACTACATTATACCATTAATCACGATTCATCGCAAATTTATTTTACCTGAATCGCTTTGTGCGGACACATTTCCTGACAGCAAAAACACCGGATACATTTATGATAGTTATAAACCGGCGGCTTTCTTCTGCCGTTTTTAAATTGCAGGGCTTTTCCCTCCACCGGACAGGCTTCCACACAGACTCCGCATTTTTTGCACTTGTCTGCTTCTATATACGGTTTTTTCTGAAAATATCGTAAAAAACCGTTATTAAACCGGTTCCACAGATTCCCGCTCTGCTTTTTACGGTCTACATTGAAATCCGGATTTCCGAAACGTTCCACTGCCTCCTGCATCGTGATCTCACCACCGTCCGTTAACAGCCGGATATTTTCTTCCCTCCAGGTACCAAGTCCCATCGTCTCTCCATGTACATTTGTCGGAACCATCTGTGGATCAAGATGTACCAGATGACAATATACACTGTCGATGGCCACCGGATCATTGCCCAGAAGCAGCACTTTCATCTTCACCGGATCTCCGGAAGTCGGTCCGTTTCCATCCATCGCCACGATCCCGTCCATCACGCAAAACCGCGGTTTGATCAGCTGATTCAGATCGATCAGCTGTCTTGCAAAAATGTCTGCATTCGTATATTTGGTATGCCCTTTGGCTTTATGGAGTCCGCTGATGCAGCCATACAGATTTTTTACCCCACCGGTTACTCGTTCGAGAGCATGTGTCTTCATCTTACAAAGATTGATCAGCGCATCCGTTTCCTGCACCGGTTTCGCCAGAAAGAATTCTTTTGCCGTGTGTCCCTGCGGATAAGATACCGTACTTCCCTCATTAAAATCAACGATCGCGACACCATAATCTTCCAGCATCTGATCCATGCCGGTGCCTTCCATGACTTTCTTCGCTGACCCCACACCGCAGGAATCACCGCAGCTCAGATGCACATAGCCTTCTTCTTGCAACAGTCTTACGATACCTTTGACCACTGCCGGATGGGTAATGACTGCCCGCTCCACTTCCGTTTTTCGTACCAGATTTGGTTTCAGCAGAATCTTTTCTTCTTTTTTCAGGAAAGTTTCCCATCCCCCTAGTAAAGCTATTCCCTTTTTCAGTGTGCTGTAAACCAGTTCTTCCTCATAACTTTCGCAGGAAAGAATCACAACTTCACTTTTCATTCTTTTTGTTCTCCTGTATATGTATTCTATCTGCTTGTTAAGCACTGTTCCTGTCTCCGGCTGTCCCGTTTTCACATGTTGTTTCCGCCATCCTGTTTACCATATACTCTCTCATCAGATCAGTCCCATACTGCGAAGCAGGTACAGCCAGAATGTCAGTGTGAATCCGCTGAAAAATGTCGTCAACATCACAATGCTCGACGCCAGTACCCCCTCATGTCCCATATTTCTTGCCATGACATAAGAACTTACCGTTGTGGCAGAACCAAGCATCACAAGAATGGCGATCAGTTCCTTCTGCCGGAATCCAAGCATCACAGCAACCGGCAGAAATACCGCACACCAGACCACCAGTTTCAATACCGTAGCAGTAACCGCCGGTTTGATCTTTCCGAATGCTTTTTTTGCATCGAACGCAGCGCCCATCGCCATCAATCCCAGTGGAGTTGCCAGTTTTCCCAGATTATCTACTGTCTTGATAAGAATCGGCGGACAGGGAAGTTTACATCCTGACCAGATCACCCCTGCAAGGATTCCAAGAATAATCGGATTGGTTGCAATCCCTTTTAAAGTCTTCTTTATCAGTGTTCCGTCCAGTCTTTCTCTCTCCGGTTTCAGAAAAGCCAGTACCACAACGGCCATCACATTATAAATCGGCACCGAAGCAATGATCATCAATGGCGCCATGCCTGATGTTCCATATATATTCTGGATAAATGCAATACCTAGGATTGCAGCGCTGCTCCGATAAGCCCCCTGAACAAATTCTCCCTGGATACTTTTGTCTTTCCACAGACAGGAAATCAAAATCGAGATCACGATACAGATCATCGTTGTCAGTGCGCAGTATGCCACAAAGGTACCGTTCCACACGTCCCGAAAGTTTGCCTGGGAAAGATCGGAAAACAACAGGGCCGGCAGTGCCGCCTGAAAAACAAACTTATTCGCTTTATTGGTAAATTCTTCATCCATCAGCCCCACTTTCCGGAAGACAAATCCCAGGATCATCGTAAAAAAGATTGGCACTGTGGCATTCAGACTGAATATCAGATTCTCCATGTTATACTCCTACACCAGACCGAAGCAACGCAGCACATACAGCCATGCTGTCATAGTAAAAGCACTTCCCAGCGTAGTAAGCATGACCACACTCGAGGTAAGCGTTCCTTCGTGTCCCATATTTTTTGCCATAATAAAACAACTGACTGCGGAAGAAGAACCTGCCACTACAAGTGCTCCTACCATCTGTTCGTTTCGTAATCCGCTCAGGGCTGCAAGCGGCAGGGCAATCATGGCAATTCCTGCCAGTCGCAAAAACGTTGCACCAAGTGCCGGCCGGATCTGACCGATTGCTTTCTCTCCCTCAAAGGAGCCACCCATCGCCATGAGACCAAGCGGTGTGGCCAGACTGGTCAGATTGTGCACTGTCTTGCTGACGATCGTCACCTGTGGCACATGGCAGACAGACAGAAGCATTCCTCCGGCGATACCGAGAATGATCGGATTGGTCAGAATTCCTTTTACAGTCTCTTTTGCCAGATTTCCTGCTGCCTTCTTTTCCCCATCCGGCTTCATAAAAAGCAAAATGATCACAGCCAGAATATTATTAAACGGGACATTTCCAATCAGCATGAGAGAAGCCATATCGGATTTTCCGTAAATATTACTGATAAATGCGATTCCCAGCAGTGCAGAATTACTTCGAAACGCCGCCTGAGCAAACTCTCCACGGATATTCTCATCCTTCACCAATCTGGAACACAGGACACTGACCAGTCCGCCGCCAATCGTGATAGCCGCACAGAAGCCGACAAATTTTCCGTCCCACAGTGTCTGAAAGTCTGCACTCCAGAGATCTTCCAGCAGCAGCAGAGGCAACGCCGCCCGGAAGACAAATCGGTTGATTTTCTTTATAAAACTTTCATCCAGCAGTCCGATCTTACGAAATCCATATCCCAGAAGCATTGTAAAAAAGATCGGCAACGTGGCATTTAAACAAAAGAACAGATTTTCCATAAGTATGTAAAAGGAGCCATAGCACGATCACTCATGCGACAGCTCCTGTCTCCTTATTCAAAAATTTTATTATAAATCGGGAAACAATCCAGTGTTGCAAAATAGTCTCTTGGAGTCTCTGCTCGGCGGATCATCTCAAAACTGCCGTCTTCTTTCAGCAGGATTTCCGCTGATTTCAGTTTGCCGTTATAATTGTAACCCATCGCATAACCATGTGCACCAGTGTCATGGATTACCAGATAATCTCCCATATCGATCTTCGGAAGCATCCGGTCGATGGCAAATTTGTCATTATTTTCACAAAGAGATCCTGTGATATCATACTTATGATCACATGGCTGATCTTCTTTTCCCATGACCGTAATGTGATGATATGCTCCGTACATTGCAGGACGCATCAGATTTACTGCGCAGGCATCACAGCCAATATACTCTTTATATGTGTGTTTTTCATGAATCGCTTTTGTAACCAGGCATCCATAAGGTCCTGTCATAAAACGTCCCATCTCCGTATACAGTGCCGCGTCACCCATTCCTGCCGGAACCAGCACTTCTTCGTACACTTTCCGCACTCCTTCTCCGATTACACGGATATCATTCGGCTCCTGATCTGGCTTGTAAGGAATTCCCACGCCACCGGAAAGATTGATAAATTCAATATCAGCCCCTGTCTCTTTTTCCAGTTTTACAGCAACTTCAAACAATACTTTTGCCAACATCGGATAGTACTCATTGGTTACAGTGTTGCTTGCCAGGAATGCATGAATACCGAATTTCTTTGCTCCTTTTGCTTTCAGGATCTTAAATGCTTCAAAGAGCTGTTCTGTGGTCATACCGTATTTTGCATCTCCCGGATTATCCATGATATCATTGCTGATTTTAAAGAGTCCACCCGGATTGTAACGACAGCTGATGGTCTCCGGAATATATCCGATAGCTTTTTCCAGAAAATCAATATGGGTAATATCATCCAGGTTGATGATTGCTCCCAGTTTTGCTGCATACTGATATTCCTCTGCCGGTGTGGCATTGGAAGAGAACATAATATCAGCTCCCTTGCATCCCATCGCCTTAGAAAGCATCAGTTCGGTCATGGAAGAACAGTCACATCCACATCCATATTCTTTCATGATCTGAATCAGTGTCGGGTTCGGGCATGCTTTCACCGCAAAGTACTCTCTGTACCCTTTGTTCCATGCGAAAGCTTCTTTTACTGCTTTTGCATTGTCCCGGATACCTTTTTCATCATACAGATGATAAGGGGTTGGAAATTTTGCGGTAATCTCATCCAGCTGTTCCTTTGTTACAAATGGTTTCTTGTTCATTTTTCATAATCTCCTCTGTTGTGTTCTGTTACATTATTTTGCCTGAATAACCTGCATGATATTGGTCACTGCACCTTCTCCGTTTACCATATTGGTAGCCGGATCTCCTGCGGTAAATACCACAATGTCGCCTTTCTTCACCAGATTTTCTCTTCTCACAATATACATGGCATGTGAAATGATATTCTCTGTGGAATCTTCTTCATAACCTGCTACGGAAGTGACTCCCCAGTAGATCTGCATCTTTCTTCTGGCCCACTCATTCGGGCTTACGGCATAAATCGGCACTTTCGGTCTGAAGTTAGAGATCAGACGGGCGGTCTGTCCGGAAATCGTAGGTGTTACTATACAGTCTGCTCCCAGATTTTCCGTGGTCTGTACTGCTGCCACACCAACCGCACTGGAAACATTTTTATTACCCCGCAGCGCACGGTAGTCCAGAAAACGTTTGTGTGTCATATACGGCTCGGTAGATTCAGCGATTTTCACCATCATCTGTACCGCCTGTTCCGGATATTTTCCCATTGCGGTCTCACCGGATAACATGATGGCATCCGTTCCATCGTAGACGGCATTTGCAACGTCAGTTACCTCTGCTCTGGTCGGGCGTGGTGCACGCATCATGGAGTCGAGCATCTGTGTGGCAGTGATAACCGGTTTGTAGGATTCGTTACATTTGCGGATAATCATTTTCTGGATATGTGGAACCTTATGTGCCGGGATTTCCACACCCAGATCGCCTCTGGCAACCATCACGCCGTCCGCAGCTTTAATGATCTTGTCGATATTATGTACGCCCTCTGCATTTTCAATCTTGGCGATAACATCGATCCGCTCTCCACCGTTTGCACGAAGCAGTTCTTTAATCTCTTTGATTGCTTCTGCATTTCTTACGAAAGAAGCAGCGATAAAGTCAATTCCCTGTTCGATACCGAACAGAATATCTTTCTTATCCTGCTCAGTGATCGCCGGAAGTTTCACTTCTACATTCGGAACATTGATTCCTTTTTTCTGACCCAGTTCTCCACCATTGACAACCCGACAGACTACATCGGTATCTGTTACGTTCTCAACAGTCAGCTGAATCAGTCCGTCATCGATCAGGATCGTATCTCCCACTTTTACATCCTTCGGGAGATTTTTATAGGTCTGACTGCAACGAGTCCTTTAAATTCTGTCCAAACGCCAGTCCGGAGGATGGTTTACTGGATGTGATCGTTATTGAAGGAATCTCCAAGCTGAAAATGCTGTTCTGCCTGCCGAGCGCTCTCTGGGGAAAACATACCCGCATTCGCGGTGTACATATTTTACAGTGCAGGAACGTACATATTACAAGTGCCCATTCCCTTCCTGTGCATAAAGACGGAGAATCCGGCGGAATCCAGCGTGAATTTTCTGTGACCATTGAAAAGAAACCTTTAAAAATCATAATGCCTGTGTTATAGTAGCAGGTAGATACTTAACAAAAAAGAAGCTTAAGGCTGACATCAGCCATACCTCAAGAAAAGGAGCGGCAAAATGTTGAGTAAGATAAAAAAATACAGGCACGGTTTTATCATAGCGATCTATTTCGTTGCCTATCTTATCCTGTTTGGATATCTGGAGCACCGGCCTGTACGAGCCTACCATGTTGTACATACTGTTTTTGATGATATGATCCCGTTCTGCGAGATTTTTATTATTCCGTACCTTTTGTGGTTTCCATATGTGATAATGACGGTTGTGTATTTCCTGTTTCGCAATAAGAATAAAAAGGAATATTTCCAGCTGATCTTCAACCTGATGATGGGAATGACGGTTTTCCTTGTTGTTTCCTACATCTATCCGAACGTTCAGCATCTCCGTCCTGCAGTATTCCCCAGAAGCAACATCTTTACACGACTGGTGGCTGAAATCTATCGGACAGATACTCCCACCAATATCCTGCCAAGTATCCATGTATTTAATTCCCTGGCTGTTTATTTTGCCATTCATCACTGCCAGGCACTAAAAGACAGGAAATGGCTCCGGCGAGGAGCTCTGATCCTTTCAGTTCTGATCATCCTGTCCACCATGTTTATCAAGCAGCATTCTGTGATCGATGTATGCCTTGGTACCACACTGGCACTGTTCGGCCATCTCCTGTTCTATCCACAGAGAGTGGATGACTACGAGGAACAGCGCTCCCTATCCCGTATGCGTAAGAAGAAGCCGGAACAGAATTTATAAAAAAAGCCCCGTTGGGGCTTTTTTAATTAAATCCATAAAACTTCTGACAGATCTTATATGCTGCCACAAACATCTTTCTTCCACCTCTTCCGGGAAGATTGGACACTCTTCCGAAGAGACTTCTCCGAAGCTTCCGGTACAGTCCCATATTCTGGTCCTTGATGTAATCCTGCAGCTCCTGTTTTTTATCCAGGCATTCCTGCGTTGCAGCTCTTACCAGCATGATCGAAGAAACGGTTGTGATGATATCCAGATAGCTGAACATATAAGCACGAAGCCTGCGGTTGCTCACATTAGCCTTCAGATAGGCGTCCACCATCAGTTTGTTTACACGGATCTGCTGATCGATACGCTTGATCATCACTTTCTCATTGACAGACTGATCATCTCTTCCAATAAAATACCGATAGAAATTCACATCCAGATAATAGAGATTTTTCACATAGGGAAGCGGCTCAAACGCAAACAGGTTATCTACGTAGAACGTATGCTTCGGAAGCTCCATTCCACAGTCATGGAGAAGTTTTGTACGGTATATCATGGAATGCATAAGGAGATACTGGCCTTTTTTCATGTGGCGTACCTCATCCCATCCAAAAATCTGGTTTGTCGGAAAACAGTGTCTGTACTGCATGACCTTTTTGCGGGTAGCTCCCTGCTTCTCATAAACGAAATTACTGATGAGAAGATCCACGGTCTCAGCCCCACGTATCAGTTCATAAAGTGTTTTCAGGACCTCATAGTAGGCGTCCTGATTTACCCAGTCATCACTGTCCACAACCTTGAAATAAAGTCCTGTTGCGTTTTTGATTCCTGTGTTGACTGCCTGTCCATGGCCGCCATTTTCCTGATGTATGGCTTTTACGATAGTTGGATATTTCTCGGCATAATCATCTGCGATCTCGGCAGTACGGTCACTGGAGCCATCATCTACAATGATGATCTCTACTTCCTCTCCTCCGATCAGCAGGGAATTGATGCATTTTGACATATAAGCCTCTGAATTATAGCATGGTATTGCTACGCTCAAAAGTTTCATGTGTTTTCCTCCTTCATATATCTGGTGTATGCGCGAAACGCAGATGGTATTGCATATTTTTTATCGGATTCACTCTTATCCACAAACAGAAACTCCCCTTGCGGTGCTTCTTCCAGAGAGGATACAGCGATACGATAAGCACACATCCTCCATTCAATATGGGAAAAAATGTGCTTCGCATCTGGCAGTGCTTCGATTCGCAGTGGTTCCAGCCCCATGGCTTTTACCCGGGAAAGTGCTGCCTTCTCCGTCAGATGGCCTTCCACATTTGGAAGCTCATAAAGGCCTGCCAGAAGTCCTGTATCCGGACGTTTACGGATTGCTGTGCCTGCTCCGTCCTGGATCACAAGGACTGTTCTCTGTTCTGTCGTTCGGGATTTTTTTTGTGCTTTTACGGGAAGTTCTTCTACAGTGCCATGCTTTCTGGCAAGGCAGAAATGCCCCAGCGGACATTCTTCGCACTTTGCTTTTCCGTTTGGAACACAGACTACAGCTCCCAGCTCCATCATAGCCTGGTTGAAATCCCCGGGTCTGTCCTCTGACATCTGCTCTGTAAGGTCATTTTCCACCGATTTCCGTACAGACTGTTTCATGATATCTCCACGGTTTTCGGTAAGTCTTGCGTATACCCGCAGCACATTTCCATCTACTGCAGGGACTTTCTTTCCGTAGGCAATGGACGCAATGGCACCTGCCGTATATCTTCCTATTCCTTTTAACGAGAGAAGTGTCTCAAAATCCTCAGGGATCCTGCCTCCATATTCTTCCATGACCTGAACAGCCGCTTTCTGCATGTTGCGGACACGGCTGTAATAGCCAAGGCCTTCCCACAGCTTGATGATCCTCTCTTCCGGTGCCGCCGCAAGGGCTGCTACATCCGGAAGTTCCTGGATAAAGCGCTGAAAATAAGGTTTCACAGCTTCCACTCGGGTCTGCTGGAGCATGATCTCAGATACCCAGGTATAATAGGCATTGTCTTTATCTCTCCAGGGCAGGATCCTTTTGTTTTTATCGTACCATTTCAGAAGGGGTTCTGCAATGTTTTCAGGCATATCGTTTCCTTTCTATAATCTTACAGGTATCGGATCACAGATCTTTATGGAATCTTCCGTGACGGCACAGTCATAGGCCAGGATGTGGACACCGGCATCTGCTGCCGCCTTAAGTGTTTCTCCGAATTCCGGATGTGTCTCCCGGTTTGGTTCAAAATACCTTACATCCTTCATCTGGATCACCAGAAGAAGATACGCCTCATAGCCGTCAGCTGCTGCATGCATAAGCTCACAGAGATGCTTGATCCCCCGTTCTGTAGGTGCGTCCGGAAAGCGCACGATATTATTTTCTTCCAGGGTGACGCCTTTTACCTCGATAAAAGCCTTTCGCTTCCCGGATTCCACATACAGGTCAAAACGGGAGTTTCCATATGTCTTTTCTCTCCTGACAGTCACTTTCTCCGGAAAAAGATTTCCGGCCGCCACCCACTCTTCTGCTGCTTTATTCGGGGCCTGGGAATCCATATTGATCCAGCGGCCCTCCTTGTTCACACTGATCAGATCGTATTTCGTTTTCCTGGCAGGATTATCACTCTTTTCCAGGATCACTTCTGCTTCCGGAACAAGAAGTTCCCGGCATCTGCCTGTATTCTTCACATGGACCGTTTCCAGCTGATCCCCGATCTGCACATGAGCGATAAAACGGTTAGGCCTGTCTTTGAATATACCTCTGATCGTATTCTTATAATTCATAGTTTTTCCCTCGTAACCCTTACTATAACATAAAATCTTCAAAAGCGCAGTTGCTTTTTTTTCTTTTCTCATATAGAATTGTTTTGATAACTGTTCACTGGTAATATTCCGCGAGGTGTTTTTTGTGAGCGAAGGTCACAGAAAACCCGAGACATACCGCGCGAATTTATGCGATTAGCATAAATTCTGTGCATCGCGAAGCGTGTTGCTGAGAACGGAGTGAACAGTAACTTGTTTTGTACTATGTCCAGTACAAAGGGTTGCTTTTTTTACATATCATAGTTTTTTGGGGAGGTTTTTCTGATGGACAGTATTATTTTTGATGTTGACGGTACGCTCTGGGATTCCACCGGGATCGTAGCTGAGGCCTGGAGTGATTACCTTATCCATACGGAGCACATGGATACCGATGTAAGCGCCAAACGACTGATGGGGCTTTTCGGCCAGCTGCTGCCGGATATCGCAAAGGCTCTTTTCCCTGAGCTTCCGGAAGCAGAACAGCTTCGTATCATCGACGGCTGCTGCCAGGCAGAGCACGAAGCACTGCTTCGCAAATGTGCTCCGCTGTATCCGGATCTTGAGGAAACACTGAAGATTCTTTCCAGTCGTTTTCCTCTTTTTATCGTCAGTAACTGCCAGGCCGGATATATTGAAGTGTTCCTGAAATCCACGGGCTTCGGACACTATTTCAAGGGCCATCTCTGTCCCGGTGATACCGGCATGGCCAAAGCGGAAAATATCATGAAGATCCGCGGGGACAATAATCTATCCGATCCGGTTTATATCGGTGATACCTTAGGAGACTTTAATGCCTGCCGGAAAGCAGGAGTTCCTTTTATCTTTGCTGAATACGGTTTCGGTCAGGTGGATAAACCGGATTACCGGATCACCAGGCCTTTTGACCTTACGGAGATATGCAGATGAGTATGAAAAAATCAAAATCCATAGACCTTACTTCCGGTCCGATCCTGAAAACGCTTTCAGAGCTTGCTCTTCCTATCATGGCATCTTCCCTTCTCGGAACTGCCTATAATATCACAGATATGGCCTGGATCGGGCTTCTGGGCTCCAAGGCAGTTGCCGGTGTCGGTGTGGGCGGCATGTATGTGTGGCTTTCCCAGGGACTGGTAGCCCTTCCACGAATGGGCGGACAGGTAAACACCGCACAATCCTGCGGCCGGAAGGATTATAAAGAGGCACGTTCCTACGCGGCCAGTGCCCTGCAGATGACCATTCTCTTCGGTCTCTTATTTTCTGCAGCAAGTATTATATTTCTTGATCCTCTGATCGGATTTTTTAATCTGACAGACCCGGAAGCATATTCTTCTGCCAGATCTTATATGCTGATCACCTGCGGACTGATCATTTTTTCCTTCCTGAACCTGACTCTCACCGGACTTTTTACAGCCCAGGGAGATTCCAGGTCTCCGCTGATGGCCAATTTTCTTGGACTTGTGGGAAATATGCTCCTGGATCCGCTCCTGATCCTTGGCATTGGACCTTTTCCACGGCTTGAAACGTTAGGTGCTGCCATTGCCACAGTAACTGCACAGTTTCTGGTTTTTGCAGTGCTGGTTTTCCGGATCTTTACTTCCGGGCTGGAAACAAATGTACTTCGTGAACTTCATCTTTTTTCACGTTTTCCGGGAAAATTTTATAAAAATATCTTCCGCATTGGTTTTCCAACCGCTATCCAGAGCATGATCTACTGTATGATCTCCATGGTACTGACAAGAATGGTTTCCGCCTTCGGTGCTGCTGCCATTGCTGTCCAGCGTGTGGGCGGACAGATCGAATCCGTTTCTTGGAACACCGCGGACGGCTTTGCCTCTGCCTTAAAATGCTTTTACCGCACAGAATTTCGGTGCAAAAAAATACGACCGCATCCGCCATGGCTACCGTATTTCCTTTGGTATCCTGGCAATCTGGGGCCTTATCATAACTGCAGCCTTTGTGCTGCTCCCACGCCCAATCTCCGGTTTATTTTTCCATGATCCGGAATCCCTTGGGATTTCTGTAAATTACCTGATCATCATCGGCTTCTGTGAGGCTTTCATGTCCATTGAGCTGATGACCATCGGTGCACTGTCCGGCCTTGGTATGACCAAACTCTGCAGTATCATCAGTATTATCCTGACAGGGGCCAGAATCCCGCTTGCCATGCTGCTGACTCATGCGGGAATGGGACTTAATGGTATCTGGTGGGCACTTTCCCTTACTTCCATCGTAAAGGGAATCATCTTTACTCTGACATTCCGGCAGACCAGCCGAACGAAATTAAAATAAATACAGACAGAAAAACTCCCCGAAAATACCGGAGCCTGATCAGACAGGTTACCGTTTTACGGGGAGTTCTGATATTTTTGATCATTTTTTGATACATTTTGTTCTGAGTACAAACAGAAATACCGCAAGTATCACAAACAGAATTACTACATAGGCGATCTTTGCTGCTACACTTGTGGTGAATGCGTCAACTCCTGTAGCCACTCCGATAAGTATCAGACAGATTCCTGAAGCCTTTTCCATTTTTTTCTCATCATACTTCTGGTTTCTGGCCTGTGTGTTTCCGCCTTTCATAAAAAAGGAACCGTGTCCGGTAAAAAGCATAAAGCCTACTACCAGTGCTGCGATTGTAAGTATAAAGCTGAATGACTGATCAAACATAATATTTTCCTCCTGTTAAAGAACAGGAGCCACACACCGGATCACCGGCTGGCTCCTGTTTGTTTTTTGACTACAGATCCGATCAATAGAAACAGACGATCGGAACGTTATACTGGATAATGTTGTAAAGCTCTCCCGCTTTATCCGGCGGCATATTGATACAGCCGTGGGAACCTCCGGTCAGATACCGGTCGCCTCCAAAATACGGCTGCCAGTCTGCATCATGGAATCCAATGCCTCCGTTAAACGGCATCCAGTAGGTTACCGGCTGTTCATAGGAATAGGTTCCGTCTGCTTTCTTGGTGCCACGGAGCACATCCGGGCTCTTCTTATAGTACAAGGTGAAGATTCCAGGAGGTGTTTTTCTCTCCGGATCACTTGCAAGTCCGGATACGATATCTGATTCAAAGATCACATTTCCATCCTGATAATACCACATATACTGTTCTGTAAGGTCCACTTCAATGTAGGTATTTCCCAGATCATTCACACCATAAGAATTGGCTCTCATGGAATAAACCGGCTCTCTGGTCGTCTGAGCTCCGGACTGGATCTCCTGGGTAAGCTGTGCCACCTCTCCGTCCTGATCGATTTTCCAGCCATATGCAGAACCGGAAACCGAAACAGTTCTTCCGCTTGTTGTCTGGAACTGACGCTCTGTACCTACTGTATCATGATCCGCAGCAAGCTGTGCCACATAATCCACGATATGCTGTTTGAAGGATGCATCATCCTGGATCAGCTGCCCCTTTTTCGCCAAACTGCAGCCAGTTTTTGATGGTGCTTCCATCAAGTGTTACTGTCTCATCTCCAAATGTGTAGGTGATGCTTGCCCTCGCAAAGTTATTATATGCATCCACCGTTGCCTGCAGATCTGCATTGTCACTGGTCACATCTGCCTTCACGTAAGCATCCGGGTTACTGCCGAGATCCACTTCACCTTCATCGTTGCTGATAGCATCACTGATCATCTGATAGGCTTCTTTTACCTTCAGCTGACTTCCCTCTGTATCCGGCACGATCGTAAATTCGGAATCATTAAAGCTTACGTACGCATTCTCCGGTGCTACCTGATTCTCTTTCCGGGCACAATTCAGTCCTTTCACTTCTGTCTCCAGCTTTAACTTGTCAAAAGCAGTCTGCTCACTGGCCGTGTAAGTCGTCTTTTCAAAAAAATCCTTTCACCCATTCGTAGGGCTTCTGCTCTTTCAGAAACTTCAGAACTTCACCACTGGATATATAACGATAATCAATATCCGCTCCCTCTATGGTCTGCGTATCCTGATTTCTGGCCTTTACCTGGATGGAATAGCCTTCCATTTTTTTTGCGATTTCCTGCTCCACCTCATATGCAGTCCTGTTGGAGCTGTCAATCCCGTTGATCGTTGTGCCCCTCAAAGAAATGACTGGTGTAATAATAGGATAATCCTGCATATGCACAGCCCACCACTACAAAAACCATGGCAGCGATCATTCCGGTCACCTTCAGTGCCTTATGCTTTTTCTTTTCGGGTATAACAATAGGTTCAAATTCAGATTCATCGATAGGTACGTAGGTGATCTTCCTTGGCCTTGCTGATTTCGAGGTCGTGCCGACTTGTGAGCAGCTGATCTGTTATTTTTATTTTCAGGCTGAGGCTCTCCTGCAGTATCACTGACGATCTTTGCCATGGCATCATTGATCCTGTCCTCGATATCCCTCTTTTCATCGTTGCTCATATTTATTCACCTCTATGTTCATGTGCCTTCAAAAAAGGCATCTTTCCATTGATACTTTCTGGTCTTACTCACCAGCTTTTTCATTATATCATACTTTCCGGAAATTGCATCTCATTTCACGGTTTTTTTATAACTTATTTGTACCGTACAGCTTCCGCGCCATATCTTTCATAACATAGACGTACATTACCCAAAGGAGCACTGACGCAAAGATCCAGGCCACCGGACTTGCAAGACAGGTACCGATATAGCTGCTTTTTCCGGCTGCAACGGTAGCGGTGATCCCTCTTCCTGCAAGCTCAGCCACACCGGCCATCATAGGAAGAAGACCATATCCCATTCCCTGGATCCCGTTTCGCAGTACATTGACAAAATACAGAGGAATAAAAAACAGTGCCACACATTTTACATAGATTGCTACCATAGGAAGCACTTCTTCAATGTTATCTGAGATAAACAGATATGCAAAATATTTTCCCGCAAAGAACAGAAAACTACCAACAACAACAGAATATACAATTCCTAGAAAATGCGAAGCCCGGAAGCCTTCCCGCACTCTCTCAAGCTTTCCGGCTCCGATATTCTGTGCATTGTAGGTAGCGCTGGCAGTTCCCTGTGCCACAAATGCCTGGGTGAATATCTGCTCGATCTTACTTCCTGCTGTAAACGCCGCCACCGCATAGGAGCCAAGCATATTTAAGGCGGACTGTACCATCATGGTTCCGATCGCCGTGATAGAATACTGCAGTCCCATTGGGATTCCCACACCGATCTGCTTGGCTGCGAGGTTACGTCTGAAATACCAGTCTTCTTTTTTCATACGGAGCTCCGGCACAAACTTCCAGATATATACCAGACATAAGACTCCAGAAACTCCCTGGGAAATAATGGTAGCCCAGGCTGCTCCAGGTGCTCCCAGCTTAAACACGATGATAAATACAAGGTCAAGCACAATATTCAGCATTGCAGATAAGATCAGAAAATACAGTGGTACCTTACTGTTTCCCAGTGCACGGAGGATACTGGCCAGGATATTATATAATGCCTGGGCAAAAATCCCTCCGCAGATGATCATAACGTAAGCATATGCATCCTTGAAAATATCATCCGGCGTGTGCATAAATTTCAGAAGTGCATGCATACCTGTCATGCTGACTGCTGTCATCACTGCCGAGATCAGCGCTGTCAGGATCAGTGCATTTCCCACGGTCTGACGCATCTCATCCATTTTTCCCGCACCGTACTTCTGTGCAGTCAGTACGGTAAAACCGGCAGTAAGTCCCAGAAGAAAGCCTATGATCAAAAAGATGATAGTTCCTGTTGAGCCAACTGCCGCCAGTGCCTTTGTTCCTACAAATTTTCCTACAACCACCGCATCTACCATATTGTAGAACTGCTGAAATACATTACCGATAAATACCGGGATCGTAAATCCCAGAAGCACTTTTACCGGTTTTCCCTGCGTCATGTCTGTTTTCATGAAATCTTCCTTCCCCACATTTAATTTGATCGTTCATAAACTTTGTGCTGCTTTTTGTTATTCTTTTTATTATTCTTTCTGTAACTTTACAGTTACTCAAAAGTTACCTGTTTTTATGTATCAGAGGGATTATAGTTGAAATGGAATGATTTTACAAGATGATTTTGAAAATTTTTTTCATGTGTGGAAACAGAAATGATCGGATGAAAAAACCCCGGCAGATCCGTAAAAATCTGCCGGGATTCCGTGAATCTTATTTATTTCTCAACAAGAAGAGACTCTCCTGTCATTTCCTTCGGCTGCTCCATACCCATAAGCTGGATCAGGGTCGGAACGATATCTGCAAGACATCCGTTCTCACGAAGTGTGTATTTCGGATCTGCGTTTACAAGGATAAACGGTACCGGGTTAGTTGTATGAGCTGTCCATGGCTCACCTGTTTCATAATTTACAAGCTGCTCTGCGTTACCATGGTCAGCGCAGATAAAGAGCTGTCCGTCAACCTCTTTGATCGCCTCTACAGCCTTACCGACACACGCATCAACAGTCTCAACAGCCTTGATCGCAGCTGCCTCAACACCTGTATGGCCAACCATATCCGGGTTCGCAAAGTTGATGATGATCACATCATACTTGTCAGACTTGATCGCCTCTACAAGCTTTTCACAAACCTCCGGTGCGCTCATCTCCGGCTGCATATCGTAGGTCGGAACCTTCGGGGATTTTACAAGGATTCTGTCCTCTCCTTTGTTTGGCTCCTCAACACCACCGTTGAAGAAGAATGTAACATGTGCATATTTCTCTGTCTCGGCGATACGTGCCTGTGTCATATCGTGAGCTGCAAGGTACTCACCGAAGGTATTGTGAAGAAGAACCTTGTGGAATGCTACCAGCTTATTCTGGATGGTATCATCATACTCTGTGAAGCATACGAATGTGGTATCCAGTCTCTTTGCTCTCTCAAAGCCCTTAAAATCGTCATCACAGAAAGCTCTTGTGATCTCTCTTGCACGGTCCGGACGGAAGTTGAAGAATACAACGGAATCCTTATCGGAAATAGTTGCAACCGGTTTGCCGTCTTTCTCGATAACAGTCGGAAGCACAAATTCATCTGTCTTGTCAGCATCATAGGAAGCCTGAACTGCTGCTGCAGCATCTGTTCCCTTTACGCCTTCGCCCTGTGTAAGAGCTTTATATGCAAGCGCAACACGATCCCAGCGGTTATCACGATCCATTGCATAATAACGTCCGGAGATCACACCGATCTCACCAACGCCGATCTCTTTCATTTTGGCTTCCAGCTGCTCTACAAACTCTTTACCGGATGCAGGCGGTGTGTCACGTCCATCCAGGAAGCAGTGTACGTAAACTTTCTTAAGTCCCTCTCTCTTTGCCATCTCAAGAAGTCCATAGAGATGTGTATTGTGGCTGTGTACGCCACCGTCAGAAAGAAGTCCCATAAAATGGATCGCGGAATCATTGTCTTTTGCGTTCTTCATAGCAGCAAGAAGTGCCTCATTCTTGAAGAAATCGCCGTCCTGGATCTCTTTTGTGATTCTTGTAAGCTCCTGGTATACGATACGGCCTGCGCCCATGTTCATATGACCAACCTCGGAGTTACCCATCTGTCCGTCCGGAAGACCTACCGCAAGACCGCTGGCATTGCCTTTTACAAACGGATAATCTTTCATGAGTCCGTCCATAACCGGTGTTTTTGCCTCATATACAGCATTTCCGTCATGTCTGTCATTGAGTCCGTATCCATCAAGGATCATTAAAACTGTTGGTTTTTTGCTCATAATTTTCCCCTTCTTATCTTTGATCGAAAATCTGTCCGGCACATCTCTTCAATGATTCTGAAACCCTCTGTACCATTCAGGATTCTTTTGTTTTCCATTTTATATAGTACCAAAATCCAGAAATTTTGCAACGTTTTCTTTGACAAAAATTTGTCTGTTTCCAATTTCCTGACAACTAATGCGGCTGATCTGTAAATTTACGCGAAAGATATTATTTCTGGTATACACGGATCATAGAAGAAATCTTTCTTACAGATGCGCTATTTTCCAGCTCTTCCTTAACCTTAAAGAAAGCGCCCTCACTTACAAGTTTAGTGATCACAACAACCTCTGCAGTATCCGGTCTCTTGCTTTCTTTCTGCATGATCTGTGCCACGCTTGCCTGATATTTTGCAAAATGCTCCAGGATCTCAGCCAGCACACCGCAGCGGTCCTCTACCTGCAGGCGGAGAAAATAGCGGTTATGGGTATCTGCCATATCTTTTACCGGAAGTGTCTTATAGCAGGTGCAGCCTACTCTTCCGCAGCAATCTGCCTTCATATTACGAACTACCTCAAATACATCACCGGCAACCGCACTTGCTGTAGGAAGCTCACCTGCTCCACGTCCATAGAACATGGTATCTCCTACTGCATCTCCGTGTACAAAAACCGCATTATAAGAATCATTGACGGATGCAAGGGGATGCTCTGCCGGAATCAGCATCGGGCAGACATAGGCCTCAACGCCGTCCTCCTGACAGCGTGCAACACCCAGAAGCTTGATCTCGCAGCCCATTTCTTTTGCGTAACGGATATCCTTTGCCGTGATCTTTGTGATTCCTTCTATATGAACATTATCAAGGGTAACTCTGGAATTAAAGGCAACTGATGCAAGGATGGCAACCTTTCTTCCTGCATCAATTCCTTCGATATCTGCGGTAGGATCTGCCTCTGCATATCCAAGCTCTGTAGCAAGCGCAAGTGCATCTGAAAATTCCATTCCTTCCTGGGACATCTTGGTAAGGATAAAGTTCGTAGTTCCGTTTACGATTCCCATAACTTCCGTTACATGGTTGGCCTCAAGACTGTTCTTCAACGGGCTGATGATCGGGATTCCTCCGGCAACTGCTGCCTCAAACAGAAAATCCTTCTGCGCTGCCCTGGCAGTTTCCAGGATCTCTTTTCCGTGGACTGCGATCAGATCCTTGTTTGCAGTTACAACGTTCTTGCCAGCTTTCAGTGCTGCAAGGATATAAGTACGTGCCGGCTCGATCCCGCCGATCAGCTCGATCACAATATCAATGGAAGGATCTCCCTCAATATCTGCCCAGTCTGTTGTAAGAACAGAAGGATCGTCTACCTTCCCGGACGCTTTCTCAAGGTTACGCACCAGGATCTTTGTGATCTTTACCTGGCATCCAAGCTTGGCTGTCATTTCCTGCTCCTGGCTTTTGATCACTTTATATACACCGGTTCCTACTGTTCCGAGACCAAGAAGGGCCGCATTTACGACTTTTTCGTTCATTTTCTGATGTCCCCTTTCCGTTTTTTCCAATTTTTATCAAAGTAACTCCTATGTTATGGCAGAAAACGCTTTTTGTCAAGTTCCGGCAGAGGAAGTAATTCCAGCCAGCTGCCAAAAAGTCCGGTGATCAGTTCCTGCACCATAGCTTTTGACTGTGGATCCAGTTTATCCAGCTGGCGCACCATGGCAGCCAGACTTTTCAGACCACCTTCCTGGATTTGGGAAATGGTATCTGCTCCGGTTGCTTCCAGCACAGAAAAAAGTTCCCCGATGAGATGCTCTCTCTGCTTTTCATCCATATGGTCGATCCATTTATGAAGACTTCGGTCTGACACCGCAGCTCTTCTTGTCAAACTTTCTTTCTCTATAAAGGATGGCCCCATTACCTCCCAGGTAAAAGCATCATGCTGCAGGATTCCCTTCTGTGTACTGGCTACGATCAGCGGATCTTTCTGGTGGCTGAGCAGCATACCGATCACAGATGCCTCGGGAATGATACGAGTGACTTTTGGCAAAACCCTTTCCACTCTTCCGGGACTGAAAAAAGTCTTCCGGAAAACCCGGACCATCATTATCATAGACAGAAAGAATCTTTTCCTGCAGGATGTCACTGCACTGCAGCGCTGTATACATAGCCAGATTTCCTCCTTTGGAATGACCGCCGATCCGCAGCATGGACTGTATATAAGTTCCATGCGTTTCCAGATATTCCAACGCCTTTCTGTGCGAAGGAACAACTCCGTTGCTTAAGTTAAAATCCTCCTTCCATCCCACAATGGTATCATCGGTTCCCCGAAAGGAAATATATGTGGTTCCATCATCCAGTCCTATAGTCACTGCCGCAAACTGCTGAGCCTGACTGGAAAGGATTTCATTGACAAAGCCTCCTACTGTACATTTCCGGAATCTCTCCGCACAGGCCATTTTTTCAAGGAGCACCGGTGTATTCTGCAGAAATGCGCTTTCTGCTTTCAGATCCTTCTTTATTTCCCGTCTGGAAAAAGCCGCAAAGAGTTCTTCTACAGAAAGAGTATTTCCGTTTTTTACTTCTGCCATCTCATCCAGATCAAGATAGGAAAAACACGCCAGTATCAGATTGTCAACTTCATTAAAGGGTGACTGCTCAAAGGTAATATCTCCTCTCCAGTCAAGATAATCCAGAATATTCCCCATGTGATAAGACATATCCGTTTATTAAAGTGACAGTAAATGAAGACTTTCCGAGAGTGATGCTGGCAAGAAAAATGCTCAAAGACAAGGCAAAATATTTCGGACCGTATACAAGCGGACAGGCAGTCAGA
>ENA-OPZZ01000577-OPZZ01000577.1-human-gut-metagenome-genome-assembly--contig:-NODE-577-length-28287-cov-3.348153_pt1 | contig 28287 bp, 26 predicted proteins | sample MGYA00242487_ERZ504511 | MGnify/ENA primary metagenome ERZ504511 (study PRJEB26092, sample SAMD00036241) | human gut metagenome | host: Homo sapiens | study: EMG produced TPA metagenomics assembly of... | reverse complement strand
GCTCACTCCCCTCACGCGGTCATGCCCGCGAACGTTGCCTCGTTCTGCTTGGCGATATCGTCTTTCGGTTCGCCTTCGGTTTTGCCCGGCAGCGGCGGCTGCTTGCCACGCGCGCCGGCCGGTCGCGCATCGAAGCCCTTGCCGAAATGCTTCTCCAAGCGAGACTGCAGCACCATCAGAATGGAGGTGATCACCAAATACCAGATGCAGGCCACGATCAGCAGCGGAATCGGCTTGTACAGTCGGGTTGCGATTGCGGTGGTGGCGAACTGCAGTTCCAGCGTGAACGGCACGGCGTTGACCAGCGAAGTGGTCTTCAACATGCCGATGAACTCGTTGCCGGTCGGCGGAATGATGATGCGCATGGCCTGAGGAAGCACCACACGACGCATGATCATGGAACGCTTCATGCCCAGTGCCTTGGCCGCTTCGGTCTGACCCGGATCGACGGCTTCAAGACCCGCACGCACGATTTCAGCCAGATATGCCGCTTCGTTCAATGCGAGACCCAGCCATGCCGCGTTAAACGCGGTAATGACGGACTGCGAGTCAATGCTCCAGAATTCAATGGAAGTGAACGGAATGCCCACGCCGATGCGAGGCACCAACACGGCGAACAGACCCCAGAACACCAGCTGCGTATACACAGGGGTGCCACGGAAGAACCAAATGTAGAACCAGCTCACGCCACGCAGCACCGGATTGATGGACTTGCGCATTACGGCCAGAATCACTGCCAGAATAATGGCGATGACCATGGAGATGACCGTCAGCAGCAGCGTGTATTTGATGCCTTCGAGCACATTCTCGTTGAACAGGTACTTCCAGACCACATTCCATTCGAAACGCGGATTGGTAATCAGGCCCTGCAGCAGCATGGCGGCGAGCAGAGCGACGATGACCGCCGCCACAATCGGGCCCGTACGCTTAACCGGCAGCGCCTTGATGCGATTCGGAATATCGAGGCCGTCGCCGTCGATTTGTTTCTTCGCCATGATGCTTCAGTTCCTTCGTTGTTGATGTAAATAGTGGGGATGAAATCAGTCGAGATCGGTCGGGTTGATCTCAGCCTTGTCGAGAGCGCCGGATTCCACACCCCAATGCTTGAGGATCTTCATATACGTACCATCGTCCATCAGCTTCTGTACGGCCTTCTGCACGGCTTCAGCAAGCTGGGTGTTGCCCTTCTTGACAGCGATGCCCTGCTTGGCCACACCTTCGACGTCGCCCAAGGCTTCAAGCTGTCCGTCGGTCTGGGAGATGGCATAGCCAGCGACCGGCGAATCAGCATAGAACGCATCGGCCTTACCCGTAGCCACTGCGGTGGCCGCTTCGGCCTGACGCTTGTACGACATCACTTCGGCCTTGTTATCGGCCTCGCATCCTTTGGCGATGGTGTTGGCTTCCTCTTCCTGCACGGTGCCGGTCTGCACCGCGATCTTCGCGCCGCACATGTCAGAAGTGTCAAGCTTCTTCGGATTGCCCTTCTTCACGGCCCACGTGGAACCTGCACGGTAGTAGCTCACGAAATCCACGGACTGCATACGCTCTTCAGTGATGGTCATGGCGGTGATGCCCAGATCATACTTGGAGCCAATGGAAGGAATGATGGTGTCGAACATGGAAGACACGATGTTTGGCTTCAAACCAAGCGTCTTGGCGATGGCCTTGGTCATGTCGATATCATAGCCGACCGGAGTCTTGCCGTCTTCGGCATAGAATTCAGCCGGAGCGTACGAAAGCTCCATACCGGCGGAAAGCTCGCCGTCCTTCACCAGATCGCCGGACGGAACCAGCTTGGCCAGCTCGTCATCTTTTTTAATGGTGCTGACATCGTAACCGGTGGTAGCGTTCGACGAATCCGACGAATCGCCGGAATTGGACGCATCGGAGGTGCCGCAAGCAGCAGTGGGAAACAACATCGCCGCACTCAGCGCAAGCGCCACAACGGACTTGATCTTCAAAGACATGGTACGCATATCCTTCTTCTTATCCCTTCATTGCCATACCGAAAATCTCAACGCCATTCGGTTGCAGAGAACCTCAGTATCTCAAATAGGCACGATAAGAGCGCAATGCTACATGTACGTTACATTGCGCAACCCTTACGTATCAGCCAAGAATCGCGCAATGTAGCTCCGTCGAATCACGGAAGATCCATATACGAAAACGGAAGACACGCGGATTTGACCCGCATGCCTTCCGTCATATCGGCTTAACAGTATCGCCGTGTGCGATGCCTGCCTTACGTCTGATCGTTCAGCCGAGGTCAGTCGGATTGATTTCGGCTTTGTCGATCGCTCCGTTCTCCACGCCCCAATGCTTGAGGATCTTCATATACGTGCCATCATCCATGAGCTTCTGCAGTGCGGTCCGCACCGCCTTGGCGGTATCGGAATCGCCCTTTTTGATTGCCACGGCCTCCTTGGTCACGCCGACATCCTCGCCGAGGGCTTCCAACGTGCCTTCGGTTTGCGGCACGACCTCAAGACCGAACATATTGGCGAGCGCCTTCGCGATATCAACATCGAAGCCGACCGGGGTCTTGCCATCCTCCGCAAGGAATTCGGCGGGAGCGTACGACGTGTCCATGCCGACGGTGAGCTTGCCGTCCTTGGTGACTGATTCCGGCAGCATCGCGGCTATATCGTCATCCTTCGTCACGCCGGAAACGTCATAACCGGTGGTGTTCGACGACGACTCAGAATCACTGGAAGCCGCGGAATCGGACTTTTCCGATGTGCCGCACGCACCCAACGAAACGATCATGGCGGCGCTTAGTGCAAAAACAGCGAGTTTCCTCAGATTATTGAAAGCCATCGCGGATCCTCTCTTCATTCCCAACCGTATGAATACGGCCGAACCGAAGTCCTGCAGGCACCATAGAAAACGATTGCTACGGCCACGTTAATAGTACGCAAACTCTATTCGATATGCCGTTTTTCCTTACGAAAAAGCGGGTTTTGCCATATCACAATATGATCAAAACCCGCTTTGTTCCCAGCACGTCGCCAGTCATGCGATCATTGAACCGTCTGATCCGTGGACGGTTCAATCATGGAATTATTCGGCGCCCGGCGTATTGATTTCCGACGTTTCGATGGCACCGTCCTCGACACCCCAATACTTAAGGATCTTCAGATACGTACCGTCGTCGATGAGCTTCTGCACGGCCTTCTGTACGGCCTCATCCATCTGGCTGTCGCCTTTTTTGATGACGATGCCTTCCGGAGCGACGCCTTCGACCTTGCCCAGCATTTCCAGCTGTCCATCGGTTTGCGCGATGGCATAGCCCGCAACCGGCGAATCGGCATAGAACACGTCGGCCTTGCCGGTGACAACGTTCGTGGTCACATCGGTCTGCAGCTTGCTGGAGATCACTTCAAGCTTATCCTTGCCGTCGGCCTCGCATTGCTTGGCTATCTTGTTCGCTTCGGTCTCCTGCATGGTGGCGGTCTGCACGGCCACCTTCTTGCCGCACAGATCGGACGTGTCGATCTTGTTCGGATTGCCCTTCTTCACGGCCCATGCCGATCCGGCATCAAATGGCTTACGAAATCAACCGCTTCCAAACGTTCCTTGGTCACGGTGAACGACGAAATGCCGATATCGTACTTGGATCCGACCGATGGAATGATCGAATCGAAATTCGCGGTTTCCGGATCCGCTTCAAGGCCGAACACCTGCGCCAAAGCCCTTGGCGATATCGACATCGAAGCCGACCGGGGTCTTGCCGTCCTCCGCAAGGAATTCGGCGGGAGCGTACGACGTGTCCATGCCGATGGTGAGCTTGCCATCCTTCGTCACATAATCGGGCAACAGTTTGGCGATGTCATCGTCTTTCTGCACCGACGAAACGTCATAACCCGTCAGTTCGCTCGATTTCGAACCGCTATCGGACGAAGCCGCATCGTCGCTTCCATCACTGGTGCCGCATGCCGCTCCAGCAAACAGCATCGCAACGCTCAGCGCACACGCGGCAACCGCCTTCAGACTTTTCTTTGCTTCCATATCCTTCTCCTATGTCTCGCTCGGTCTATTCGACCGAATCTGAACCATACACTAGAGAGGGCAAGCTACAAAAAGATTACGGCCACCGCTGTATATCAGTATGTGAAACCGGAAATTTTCCGGTTACCACTTATCGCACCTGCTTGTTGGCATATCGCATGGCACGCAAGGCCTCACGCTTGTCTTGCTCCTCGCGCAATGCCTGACGCTTGTCGAATTCCTTCTTGCCTCGTGCCAATGCGATTTCCGCCTTGACTCGACCGTCTTTGAAATACAGGCTCAGCGGAATGATAGTGAAACCCTTGGCTTGGCTTTGACGAGCCAGCTTGTCGATCTGCGCCGCGTGAAGCAACAGCTTACGCTTGCGCTTAGGGGCATGATTGTTCCACGTTCCGTTGAGGTATTCGGGAATATTGGCTCCCTCAAGCCACATTTCACCGCGACGGTCGATGGTAATGAACGATTCGGCCAGCGATGCGCGGCCTTCTCGAAGCGACTTCACCTCAGTGCCGGTCAACACCAGACCGGCTTCATACTTGTCTTCAATGGCATAGTCGTGGCGTGCCTTCTTGTTTTGCGCAATCGGCTTCACGCCTTGCTCCTTGGCCATGTCGGACCTCCTTTCCGGTTCTTCAAAGAAGTGTTCTGCAACGCAACAATCGACAATATCATGGGAGCGCGCCGCCCAACGATTCAGGCGGCGCGCTCCCGCGACACAACGCTCAAGGAAAGCTCAAACGCTCCTTGATGAATCAGTGCACATACCAGAACTGGGACGCGTTGTACAGTGTGCGGTACGACACCACATATGGGCCACCAGCCGCGTTCATTCGGAAATGGTGATGGTGTTGCCATTCACCGCTTCCACCACACCCACATGACCGTAGAAGCCATCGGCACCAGCCTGACCGGGCAGGAAGGAGATTGCCGCACCGACCTGCGGGCTATGATCCACGCGAAGACCATACGACGGTGCGGTAGCGTACCACTGGCCACCGTTACCCAAGTACGAGGGGGTTCCGATACCCATCTGTCTACGACGTTCGTACGCCCACCACGTGCACTGGCCGGCCACGTAGCCATTGCCGTAATCGCCATTGGAGGTTCCCTGACCGGAATTGTTATTGGTACTCGGCGCGGGAGCAGGCGTAGGAGTAGGCGTAGGCGTGGGAGCAGGCGTCACATTGTTGCCGCCACTATTGGTATTGTTGTTGCCTGGCCGGGTCTGCCCTTGATTGCCACCATTGTTTTGATTAGCTGCTGCGGCCTGCTCGGCTGCATACTGGCGGTTGAAGGAATCGACCTGTGACTGCAACATAACCGTTTGCGCCGCCTGTTTGGCCACGCTGCCGTTCAGCTGCGACTGTTGGCTTTCCAATTCGGCACGGCGGGTTTCGCCTTCTGCACGCAACTGGTCAAGCGAGTCGCGCTGGGTCTGTGCGGAAGCAGCAGCCTGCTGTGCGGAAGCGGCTTTTTCGTCAGCTGCGGTTTTCAGATTGGCGATCTGCTTCTCGATTGCAGAAAGACGCTCGCTACGATTCATCGACGTGTTCAACGTATTCGCCGCATCACTTGCCGCATTGGCTTCGGTACGGCTCAACGCATCACGAGACTGCATGGAATTAATGAATTCCTGAGTGCTCGTGGAACCTGTCACCACGCTCATCACAGTGGATGCATCGGAACCATGCAGGTCTTCACGAGCCATCTGTGCCACGGCCGCATGCGCGTCATCATAATCCTTGCCGGTCTGTTCGATCTGCGCTTCGAGGTTTTCCTTATCTTTTTGCGCGGCCTCCAAACGGGAAGCCGCAGCATCAGCTTCACTCTGTGCCGAAGCGGCAGTAGCATTTGCCTCATCGACTGCAGCTTGAGCTGCAGGAATTTTCGTATTTGTCAATTCATCCAGCTCGACGATCTTGTCGGCCAAATCAGACTTCACACCGGAAAGCTGTGAACGCAACTGGGCTTCACGCTGAGAGCTGGCAGCCTTCTTATTCTGGGCATTCACCAGATTGCTGTATGTATTGGCTTGCGCCTGCGGAACCGCAGACGAGAACGGGGCAATCGCCATCGTGGCGCACAAAGCCCCCGTTGCAAACACCGCGACGGCCGGTTTTAGAGCTTTCTTGCTTGTCATTCGGTCACTTGCCTCCCATCATTGGTTCCATACCATAGCATCCCATGCTTAAAACGCGACACAGATAAACGTATCCAATCCGTACAAAACGGAATGTTCTCAGGCTTTCAAATATCTATGCAACGACACTGTGGATGCAATCACCGACAACAGCACCGCTCCCGCAACCAAAATCGGCGAAATCCACAATACCGTCATCTGATTCACATATGGAATCCATTTCACGGAGGCTGCAAGCCAATCAGTGATAAATACCTTCACCAATGCCGATAAAGTGACGCAGGAAAGCAAGGAGCCGACCATTGATGCGATCGCCCCTTCAAGAATGAATGGCAGCCGAATGGTCCAATTCGAAGCACCCACCAAACGCATGATCTCCGTTTCGGTTCGACGTGACGCAGCAGACATGCGAATTGTGGTACCGGTCAGCATAATGGCGACGACCACCATCACCGCGGCCAATGCGGCGGTTGCAATGGTCGCACGATTCAGCACTGCGAACACCGGCTCAAAAATCTGCCGTTGATCACTGACGGTATCGACGCCCTCCTTGCCAGAAAGCACTTCGGAAACGACTTGATATTTCTCAGGATTCTTCAGTTTCAGCCACAATGAATCCTGCATATCGTCGGCAGTGAGCGTACGCCCCTGATATTCACCGTTCGGATATTGTTTGAGGAAAGTGTCGTTGTAGAAATCTTCCTTGCTTACAAAAGTGATTTGCGATACATCATCGGCAAGCTCGTTGCGAATGGTTTTCTGCAAGTCATTGATCTGAGTCTGCGTTGCAGCGGTTCCCGCGGTGCAGTTCACGGATTGGCTGGTGCCATCGGGACACATCCACACCACCACTTCAACCTTGGAATACCAATCGCCTTTGGCTTTGGTGATCTGCGCCTGAGTGAGCACCGATGCGCCGATAAACAGAAACGAGATGAAGGTAACGAGCATCACTGAAAGCAACATGGGCACGTTGCGCTTGAGGCTGCTCCAGGTTTCGGAAAGGATGAAACGCAAACGCATCAGTCGTTCTCCTTGCTTTCGGACGTTTCATGCTGTTCATCGGATTGTTCGACGGATTTCGCCTCGCCACCGGCAGTCACGGCGGGCGCTGCCGGAGGAGCCGGAGGCGCGGGCGGAGCGGGAGGCATCGGCAGTGCCGGAGGAGCGGGAACCGTTGACTCCGCGGATTGCTCGTTTTCAGCCGCTTTGCTTGATTCCATACCTGTATCAGGCGAAGAGCCAGTCGCGTCGGCATTGGCTTCGGTCTGCGAACGTGCAGCCGAATCGGCATGCTCCTGTTCGGCAAGATCCTCAAGTTTCAGTCCCTTGCCCCAGGTCAGCGTAGTCTCCACCGGAGCGAACGCCTCGCCATAACGACCGGTGCGACCGGAATGCACGGAATTGGCGAGACGCGCGATGCCCGCATCACCATTGCCGCTGTGGATGGCCGCAGCTACGGCATCAACCGCGTTTGCTGCGGTTTCGGCTCGCGTCGCACCTTCCACGTCCACCGTCTCATCGGAAAAATCAGACATTTCAAGCGCGCCTGGCGCACGATATTTCGCGTCGACGTCGCCGCCGTTCAACGCCTGATGCGATTTGGATTCGACTTCGGCATCCGGGAAGTACAGTGCGGAATCGTAGGATCCCTGCTGCTCGTCACGCACGATTTTGCCGGTATGCAGTTCGACCACACGCTTGCGCATGGAGTTGACGATTTCCTCGTTATGCGTTGCCATGACGATGGTGGTGCCAGTGCGGTTGATGGCGTCCAGCACTTCCATAATGCCCAGCGATGTGGTCGGATCGAGATTTCCAGTAGGCTCGTCGGCCAGCAGAATCTGCGGATGGTTCACATACGCTCGCGCAATGGCCACACGCTGTGCCTCACCGCCGGAAAGCTCGTGCGGATAGTTGTTTTCCTTACCGGTGAGACCGACAGTCTGCAGCACTTTCGGCACTAACGATTTGACGGTGGAACGGCTTGTGCCAATCACTTCAAGCGCGAACGCCACATTCTCCCATACCGTTTTGTTGTTGAGGAGTTTGTAATCCTGGAAGATAAAACCGATGGAACGACGGTAATGCGGCACCTGCCTTGACGACAGGCGCCTCAAATCATTACCTGCGACGCGAATCTCGCCATCCGTGACCTCCTCCTCGCGCAGCAACAGGCTCAGCAATGTGGTTTTGCCGGAACCTGAAGCGCCCACGAGGAACACGAAATCCCCTCGATCAATGTCGAGATTGATGTCATCCAAGGCAGGCCTGGTGCCTTTCGGATACACCTTGCTCACATGTTCAAGCGAAATCAGCGCCATCGTCGTACCCCTCCACTATGTGCTGTTCTGATTACGGTAATCGTGGTTTTTAGGCGTCCGCCTCTTCGGCCGCCGCGCGACGCTGCTCATGACGCCAACGGATGCCGGCCTCAATGAACGCGTCGATATCGCCGTCGAACACGGCCTGGGTCTGCGAAGTCTCATAGCCGGTGCGCAGATCCTTGACCATCTGGTACGGATGCAGCACGTAGGAACGCATCTGGTCACCCCAGCTGGCCTTGATATCGCCGGCGAGTTCCTTCTTCTTCTTGGCTTCCTCTTCGTGGCGCAGCACCAACAGTCGGGACTGCAGCACGGCCATGGCAGCGGCACGGTTCTGGATCTGCGAGCGCTCGTCCTGCATGGTCACCACGATGCCGGTCGGAATGTGGGTGATACGCACCGCGGAATACGTGGTGTTCACGCCCTGGCCGCCGGGGCCGGAGGAGCAGTAGGTGTCAACGCGGATTTCGGAATCGGGCACGTCGATGTGATCGGTCGCCTCAACGAGCGGCACCACTTCCACTGCCGCGAAGCTGGTTTGGCGACGGCCTTGGTTGTCGAACGGGGAGATGCGCACCAGACGGTGGGTGCCGCCTTCCACGCTCATGCGACCATACGCATAAGGGGCATCCACCTGGAAGGTGGCGGACTTGATGCCCGCCTCTTCGGCGTAGGAGGTGTCCATGACCTTGGCCTTATACCCATTGCGCTCCGCCCAACGCAGGTACATGCGCAGCAGCATCTGAGCGAAGTCGGCGGCATCCACACCGCCCGCGCCGGAGCGGATGGTCACCACGGCGGAACGTTCGTCATATTCGCCGTCGAGCAGGGTCTGGATTTCCATGTCGGCCAGATCGTTCTGAATGCTTTCGACTTCGGACTGCGCTTCCGCCAACGTGTCGGCGTCTTCTTCCTCCTGACCCAATTCCACCAACGTTTCAACGTCGTCGATGCGCTGGCTTGCGGAAGCGAGACGCTTCAGCTGGGACTGCACTGCCGACAGTTTGCTGGTCACTTTCTGCGCGTTTTCGGGATTGTCCCACAATCCCGGTTCGGCCGCCTGAACTTCAAGATCTTTGGCCTGCGCGGTCAGCCGGTCGACGTCAAGCGCCTTGGAAATCGACTCGTATTTGGCACGCGCCTCGCCGATTGCCTGGGAAAAATCAAATTCTGCCATCGTTTACACCATACATTTCTTTATGCGTTCTTTATATTCTGTCATGGAGCCTCATACGGCTTTCGCACAATCCTCAACTTCTTCCACGTACCCACATACTCGTTCCCATCCTGCCGAGCCGCGAACCAGTCTCGTTACGTATGGGATTGCAGGTCCGGGGAGGATCATACCGGACCAAAGGCGTCAAAGACCTGCGTAGATAGCAGGAATAACCAGACTCAGCAGCATCGCCGCAGCGATGACGATGCACACCGCCCGCACCATGGTGCGGCGACGGCGTTCTCGCTGCTCGCGTTCGCTTCTGTAGTCACTCACGGGGTACTAGTATAGGCAAGGCCTTCTACTTATTATCTTTCGGCGATCTCACCATATTTTGCCGCATCGCAATCCTGCCATATCATATTCGCGAAACCTGTGTACGCATTACGCGACATTGATTGCATGTCATTTATGATACGGTTCGCCGGCATTGATTTTGTATGCACGATACAGCTGTTCAAGCAGAATAACGCGCATTAATTGATGAGGAAAAGTCATTTTGGAAAAACTCAGCAGGTAGTCGGCCCGTTTCACAATCGTTGGGTCAAGTCCGAGCGATCCGCCGATGATGAGTTGGATATGGCTGGTGCCATGCACTCCAAGACCGTCGATTTTCTGCGCAAGTTCTTCACTGGTCAGCTGCTGGCCTTCGATGGCAAGCGCGATGACGAACGCATCGTCGCGAATATGCTTGGCGATGCGTTCGCCTTCCTTGGCTTTGATTCGCCGTTCCACTCCCTCACTGGCATGCTCGGGTGTTTTCTCGTCGGCCACTTCTACGATGTCAAGCTTGCAGTATCGGCTGAGTCGTTTCGAATATTCGGCGATGGCGTCACGCAGATATTGTTCCTTGACTTTGCCGACGGTAATGAGGGAGATTTTCATATTTGATATTTAGTTCTTGTGCAGTTTTTCGTTCAATTCGATGCCGGTCTTGCGATAGCGCGCTTCGATACGGCCGGACACGGAATTACGGATGAACAGGATGTTGTCTTTGCCGGAAAGATCGGCGCCCTTGACGGTTTCGAGCGGTTCGCCCGCCGCGACCTTGGCCTTGTCGTAGATGGTCACCTTGGTGCCGGCGGTCACATACAGACCGGCTTCAACCACGCAGTTGTCGCCGAGGGAGATGCCGATGCCCGCGTTCGCGCCAAGCAGGGAGTGCTCGCCGATGGAGTTCTTAAGCTTGCCGCCACCGGACAGGGTGCCCATGATGGATGCGCCGCCGCCGATATCGGAACCGTTGCCGACCACAACACCTTGGGAAACACGGCCTTCCACCATGGAAACGCCGAGCGTGCCGGCGTTGAAGTTCACGAAGCCGGCATGCATGACGGTGGTGCCTTCGGAAAGGTGGGCACCCAAACGCACGCGGTCGGCGTCGCCGATACGCACGCCGGTCGGCACCACATAGTCGACCATGCGCGGGAACTTGTCGATCGACAGCACGTTCACGTCAACCTTCGGCAGTCCCGGAACGCACTGGTTGGCCGCGGCCATCACGTCAAGCTTGCGCAGCGCGAAATCCTCGACCGCGAACGGGCCATAATTGGTCCATACCACATTGTTGAGGGCTGCGAAAATGCCGTCCAGATTCAGGGTGTTTGGCTTGGCGAGACGCATGCTCAGCAGATGCAGACGCAGGTATGCGTCGGCTGCGTCTTCGATCGGTTCGTCAAGCTTCGACACCGTGAACACCGGAATGCGGCGCACGCCACGCGCATCGACGCCCTCATGGGCGAGATTGCCGAAATTATGGTTCGGGCGTGCCACCTCCTCCGGAGCCTCGCCAAGCTTCAGTTCCGGGTACCATACGTCCAAAGTGTTGCCGGCCGCATCCACGCTGGACAGACCCCAACCCCACGCAGTGCGCTGATCGGTCATTCTTCGCTCCTTCACAACAGTGATTGCATTACTTGCATGTTTCCGTGCAATACTTTAGCCGCAGGGCTTGGCGAACAGCATCACAAGTCCATGAAACAGCGAAAAAGCAACTATCGACGGTCGATCGGAGTGTAATCACGTTCGGTATAACCGGTGTACACCTGACGCGGACGACCGATCTTGGTGTTCGGATCGGCAAGCATCTCACGATACTGCGCGATCCAACCGGGAATACGTCCCAATGCAAACAATGTGGTGAACATGGACGGATCGAACCCGATCGCACGGTAGATCAATCCCGTGTAGAAGTCGACATTCGGATACAGGTGACGCGACACGAAATACTCGTCGTTCAGCGCGATTTTCTCCAATTCCGTGGCGACGTCGAACAGCGCACGCTCGTCGGCAGGCAATTTCAACGTGTCCGCGCGTTCCATGATCTTCTGCAGATACGTCTTGGCGATCGCGGCACGCGGATCGTACGACTTGTACACGCGGTGGCCGAGTCCGGAAATACGCTGACCGCTGGTTTTGGCGTCTTCCACGAATTCCTTGACGGTTTTGCCTGAATCGCGAATGGCTTTGAGCTGACGGAGCACCGCTTCATTAGCACCACCATGCAATGGGCCCGACAGCGCGTTGATGCCCGCTGCAACCGCGGAATACAGGTTGGCGTGGGCGGAACCGGCGATACGTACCACGGAAGTGGAGCAGTTCTGCTCATGATCGGCATGAATGATCAGCAGGCGTCCGAGCGCATGCACGTACAGCGGGTCGGAATCGAACGGCTCGTACGGCACCGCAAAGCACATGCGCAGGAAATCGTCGACATAGCCGCGCGAATAATCCGGATACAGCATCGGCTCATCGCGGCGACGGCGGAAAATGTAGCTGACGATGGTTCGTGCCTTTGCCATAATGATGGTCGCAGCCTCGTCAAGCTGGTCGGAATCATTGATATCAGTAGTGTCCGGATAGAAGGTGGCGAGCGCGTTGACCGCGGATGCCATCACGCTCATCGGATGCGCGGTGCGTGGGAAAGAACCCATGAAGGTACGGAAATCCTCACCCACCATCGTGCGATGGTTGATGTCGGAAATGAACCGGTCGTACTGCTCCTGATTCGGCAGTTCGCCATGACGCAGCAACCAGGCGACCTCAAGGAAATCGGATTGCTCACACAACTGCTCGATCGGGTATCCGCGGTAGCGCAGGATCGAGTTCTTGCCGTCGATGTACGTGATTTTCGATTCGCATTGCGCAGTCGTCAGGAAACCAGGGTCGAGTGTGACCCAGCCGTCGTTGCGCAGCGTGGACACCACGATGCCGTCCGCACCCGCCGTGGCTTCAACCACCGGCAGGGTGAAGTCTTTGGATTCCACACTCAGATTGGCTGTGGCCATACTTGCACGCTCCTTAACCGTTCGGAAGTATCGAACACTATATGGCATGCGCGTTTCCAAGCATGGTTTCGTCTCAAAATCAATCGATTGACATCCGATACTTCATTCCTGCAAGGCAAATAATTCGACTATTTCCGCGCGAAATTACGCATATAAAAGGCCGATGCCCGAATAATCGTGGGCATCGGCCTTCTTTTCGTACGCTTCGCTCCGTCGTATTGGAGCTTTGCCGCGTTTTACGCTACCGTCTGATCACTTGTCGCGAACGGTGAGGATCACCGGACCGTTGTCGGTGATGGCGATGGTGTGTTCGCTATGCGCGCCACGGGAACCGTCGGAGCTCTTCAGCGTCCAACCATCTTTCGGATCCTGGTAGATTTCGTCGGTGGTCTTGAGGAACCACGGTTCGATGGCGATGACCAGGCCCGGACGCAGCTTGTAGCCGTGGTGCGCGCGGCCATCGTTCGGCACATGCGGATCGCCGTGCATAATACGGCCGACGCCATGGCCGCCGAATTCAAGATTGATCGGATAGCCGTATTCGCGGGCCACATCGCCGACTGCCGCGGAAACATCACCTAAACGGTTGCCCGGCTGCGCAGCGGCAATACCGGCCGCGAGCGCCTCTTCGGTGCACTTGATCAGGCGCAGATCCTCAGGATCCTTATGCTCGCCGACCACGAAGCTGATGGCGGAATCGGCAACCCAGCCATCGACGTTGATCGCCAGATCGAGGCTGACCAAATCGCCGTCCTTCAGGTTGTAATCGAACGGAACGCCGTGCAGTACGGCATCGTTCACGGAAACGCAAATATAGTGCGCGAACGGGCCGGTACCGAAATCCGGAGCATAGTCGACATAGCAGGATTCGGCACCCTTGCGATCGACGATGCGCTTGTGCACGAATTCATCGATTTCCAGCAGATTGGTACCAACTTTGGTAAATTCCTTGAGATCGCGCAGAATGCCGCCGACAAAACGGCCGGCAGGCTTCATCTCTTCGATCTCTTTCGGTGTTTTCAGTTCAATCATGCCTCTAACCCTACTTCGTACGCCCTACAGTGCTCGGCTCTCCCTGGCTTTTCTTACGATTATGCAAATCTCACCTTATGCATGCCGTTGCGGAATGATGATTATTCGTTTCAGATACACTGTTTTGTCACCAAAGATGGATAGTGTGAAGCCATGAGTACCACTTTGAATTCGGGTATCGATCCGGCATCGTTCTCCGCCGTGACCGGCCTGCGCAAGATCTGTTCCGCTATGTCAACGGCCCATGGATCGACATGTATCGTCTTCCTGATGATCGTTCCCGTTATGGTTCGTTCGATAAGCTCGCTGAAGATGCCGAAAACCAGATTCGTGAGATTCTCGAAGACGACGACTGCCCTGCCGAGAAGTCCCACGCCCGTATGCGAGTTTCCTTGACGTCGACGCCATCAACGCTTCCGGACTCGCGGCCATTGAAGACCAGTTGAAGGCTATTGACGTCGCTGCCGACAAGGCTGAACTCACCCGCTCTTTGGGCGCGATGAACCCGGCTGGCGGCCCTGACCTGATCGGCATTGCCGTGTATGGCGATCCGGGCGCTCCCGAAACCAACATCATCCATGTTGAGCAGGCCGGTTTGGGTCTGCCCGATGAGGCGTATTACCGTGAAGACCATTATGCGCCGATTCGCGAAGCGTACGTCGATATGGTGGCCAAGCAGTTGAAGAACGCGAAGCTCGCCGCCGATGACGAGCAGGCCGAAGCTCAAGCCCAGCGTTTCCTCGACGTGGAGACACGTATCGCCGCGAACCATTGGGACAATGTGGCAACCCGTGATTCGGTGAAGACCTATAATCCCACCGATTATGCGGAATTGAGCGGAATGCTCGCCGATTATGATCTCGACACATGGATCGAATCCTGGCAGTCCGCATATGATCAGACTTCCGCCGCTCAGGTGCAGCCGCTTGATTTCCGAGGCATTTTCAACCATGTGGTGGTGCATGAGCCCAGCTTCCTCACCGGTCTTAACGCATTCTGGAAGGCCGCGGATCTCGACGATCTCAAGCTGTGGGCACGCGTGCATGTGATCATCGGCTCCACCTTGGAGTTGCCGCACGAATTCGATGAGACGAATTTCGAGTTCTATGGCAAGACGTTGTCTGGTCAGAAGCAACAGCGTGTGCGTTGGAAGCGCGGCGTTTCGCTGGTCAACGGCATTTGCGGCGAGGATGTGGGCCGCGAATATGTGAAGAGGCACTTCCCCGAGTCGTCGAAGCAGCGTATGGAACAGCTGGTCGGCAATCTGATCGATGCCTACCGCGTGTCCATTTCCAACTCCGCCTGGCTTGGCGAAGAAACCAAGCAGAAGGCGTTGGAGAAGCTCTCCAAGTTCGTGCCGAAGATCGGCTATACGAACCATTGGCGTGACTATTCCGCGCTTGACGTACATGAGAATGCCGGTTTTGCCGAGAACATGCGTGCCGCCAACTTGTATGAGACCGGCTATCAGCTGGCCAAAGTCGGCAAGAGCGTCGACAAGGACGAATGGCTGATGAATCCGCAGACGGTGAACGCCTATTATGAGCCGACCATGAACGTGATCGTGTTCCCGGCCGCCATCCTGCAGCCGCCGTTCTTCGATCCGAACGCCGAAGACGCCGCGAACTATGGCGGTATCGGAGCGGTGATCGGCCATGAGATCGGCCACGGCTTCGACGATCAGGGTGCCCAGTACGACGGCGACGGCAAGCTCAACGACTGGTGGACCGAAGAAGACAAGGCCAATTTCGAGCAGCTCACGCAGAAACTCATCGACCAGTACAACGCGTTCGTGCCAACGCAGCTTGCCGAAAAATACGCCGACGATCCAGCTCAGGCTCCACATGTGAACGGCGCTTTGACCATCGGCGAGAACATCGGCGACCTGAGTGGCGTGAACATTGCGCTCAAAGCATATGCGTTCGCTCTTGACGAGGCGGCAGGCCGTGAGAAGAACGGTTCCATGGAGTCCATTGAAGCTTCGCTGTCTGAAGCGCCGGAAATCGATGGTTTCACCGGTTTGCAGCGTTTCTTCCTCAGCTACGCGTCCATCTGGCGCACCAAGAATCGTGACGAGCTGGCGGAGCAGTATCTGCAGATCGACCCGCACTCCCCCGCCGAATGCCGCACGAACGGCATCGCACGCAACGTGGATCTGTTCTACAAGGCGTTCGACGTGAAGCCGGAGGACGGCATGTGGCTCGATCCCGATCAGCGCGTGCGCATCTGGTAACAAACCACATCATCGGCTGGCAATCGGAGCCAAGCATGCAAGGCATCGGTGCCGCCTAATATATGTCGCCGTCGAATTCCCCGGTATCTCCCGAGAATTCGGCGGCTTCGTCATCTTCGGGAACCACGATTTCGACCGGCGCCACACTGCCCTGCCTGACGAACGGATCGGCTCCCACACGCGGTTCCGTTCCTTTCGCTTCCGGCTGGTGCTGGTCGTTCGGCTTGACGAACTTACGCAATGTGGTGACTCCCCGGTTAAGGTCGTGCCCTGCGGCGCTGGCTTCCAGCACTATGCGTGACTGCGGTTTGCCGTTCTGATCGGCCCACGTTTCCGTGGCGAGCGCGCCCATCACGATAACCGGCTCGCCTTTCTTCAGAGATTGGCAGATGTTCTCGGATAGGTTCCGGTACGCTTTCACCGTGATCCATGTGGTGGGAAGATCCTTCCATTGCTGTGTGCGATTGTCGAAATACCGTCTGGTGCTCGCCATTCTGAACGAACTGGCATGGGGCATGCCATCCTTGTTGAATTGCGTGGGATTGGCGCCCACATATCCGGTGATGGTGATGAGAGCTTGCTGTTGTGCCATGATCGGCCCTTTCTGTCGCATTGGTAATAAAGGGGCCGCGGAAAGCACCGATGAAGGTGCGAAAGCAACGCGCAGTCGGAGAAATGGGTTGCGAGAGAGGGGTTCTGCACGCCTTTCCGCTTCCTTGCGTTTCCGCGGTAGAACCACTATCCCCGATTCGACCATACTGGTACAAGCGCAACCGGCAAATGTGGATAAAGGACGCCGTTTCGGGCGAGTCGTGGATAGTCGGTGGATAAATCTCACTTATCCACCGCAATGCACTGCCGATATATGCATGGTTTTTCGTTTGTTTTCCCCATAAATGTTTTCCTCACAATCATGCTTCCTCCTACCTGTTTCCAGATAAAAAACGGAAGATTATGGCATATCCATATCTCGTTTATATGGTGAAATAATCAGAAAAAATACGATTATTACTTCAGCAGCGCGGCGACACGATCGGCAATCACCCGGGCTGCGTCGGCGACAGGCACGGCTTCGGCGTTCTCGACATTGCGGTCACGCACTTCAATGGTGCCATTGTTGACAGTGTCGCGGCCTGCGACGGCGATCAGCGGCACGCCGATAAGCTCGGCATCCTTGAACTTGACGCCCGGGGAAACCTTCTTACGGTCATCGAAGATCACTTCGATGCCCTTGGCTTCCAGATCGGCGATCAGTTGCTCGGCGGCTTCGAATGCAGCCGCATCCTTGCCGGTGGCCACCACATGCACCTGGGCGGGAGCGATGATGGCCGGCCATGCCAAGCCCTTCTCGTCATGGTGGGTTTCAGCGATACAAGCCATCACACGAGACACGCCAATGCCGTAGGAGCCCATCCACACCGGCACGGCCTTGCCGTTCTGGTCGAGCACCTTCAGGCCGAGCGCGTTGGAATACTTCAAACCGAGCTGGAACACCTGGCCGATTTCCACACCGCGTTCGAAGCTCAGCGGGCCGGAACCGTCCAGGCTCATGTCTCCGTGGCGAACCTGCACGGCTTCCACCACGCCGTCGGCTTCGAAGTCACGACCGTACACGAGATCGTAGTAGTCGACTCCGGCTTCATCGGCACCGGTGAACCATGCGGAACCGCGGGCGATATGCGCGTCAATGAGGTAACGCAACGCTTCGCCGGTTTCGTTGGCGTTTTCAGCCTTTTCACCGCCGCGAGCCTGCGGGCCAAACGCCATCGGGCCAATATAGCCCTTGACGAGTTCCGGATGCTTCTTCAGATCCTCGTCGGTGGCCTCTTCGATTTCAGCCGGAGTGAACTGCGCTTCAAGACGCTTCATGTCAACGGTACGATCGCCAGGCACGCCGACGACCACCAGTTCGCGCCACGGCTCGTCATGCTCGTCATCCTGCGGATGCATCACGGCGATCACCACGTTCTTCAGAATGTCGGAGGCCTCCCACGCGCGGCCATCGGAACGCGGATGGTTGGCATTGGCAAATTCAACCATCTGATCGATGGTTTCAGCATTCGGCGTCGGACGCTTTTCAGCGGCCGGAGTGTTGCTGAAGTCGATGGCTTCCGGTTCCGGAGTGGTCAGCGCCTCAACATTCCAAGCCTTGCCGCTCGGCGACTGTGCGAAGGTATCTTCACCGATTTCCATCGGGGCAAGGAACTCTTCGGATTCGAAACCGCCCATCGGACCTGCCATGGCGTGCACCGGCACATACTTCAAATCGAGACGGTTGAAAATACGCTCGTAGGCGCCACGCTCGTCCATATACGCCTTGACAAGGCCTTCCTTGTCAAGCGTGAAGGAGTAGGCATCCTTCATGATGAATTCACGGCCACGAATCAGGCCTGCACGCGGACGGAATTCGTCACGATACTTGGTCTGAATCTGGTAGAGGGTAACCGGCAGATCCTTGTAGGAGGAGTACAGGTCCTTGACCAGCAGGGTGAACATTTCCTCATGGGTCGGCGCCAGCAGGTAGTCGGCCTCATGGCGATCCTTCAAACGGAAGATGTTGTCGCCATACTCTTCCCAACGATGGGTGGCCTCATACGGTTCACGCGGCAGCAGACCGGAGAAGTGAACTTCCTGGGCGTCGATCGAAGCCATTTCCTCACGGATGATGTTTTCGATCTTGTTCAGAACATTCAGGCCCAGCGGCAGCCAGGTCCAAATACCCGGAGCGGCCTTGCGCAGGTAGCAGGCGCGCTGCAGAAGCTTATCCGATACGACATCGGCATCGGCGGGATCCTCACGCAGAGTGCGCAGGAACATGGTGGACATACGAAGTGCTTTAGTCATATGCCCAAAACTACTCAGGCAAGGGGACGTAAGCCCAATCCAACCACCCGTTCACCGACGTATGGCAACGCACGGACGGAACACAACAGTCATATCCGTCGAATCCCAAAAATCATCATACATGTCAAACAAGGCAATCGCCATACTAGAACAGCGCGTCCTGCGCGAACTCGTCACCGTCGGGAACGGCAATGTTCTGCCGGAACGCGGCGATGCCATCATGAGCCAACATATCGGATGCCTGCGCCGAGGCGAGACGCAACTCACCATCCAATCGCACCGCATCGGGCGAAACCAAGAACATGCGTTCGTTCACACCGTTCAAATACAGGCCTTGCAGGCCTTCCACGCGAGACAGCGCCACATACCCCATGCCAGGCGCGAAGGTGCGCCGCAAATCCATCACCGCACGCTCGAGCGTCATACCTTGCGATTTGTGGATGGTGATCGCCCACGCACAGCGCAACGGCACTTGGTTGACGCTGGCGAGCACTGTGTCGCCGTCCATCATTTCCCAGCAATTCGGCTTCATGGTAACGATATTGCCGTTTTCAAATTCAACGATCGGCCATCCGCCCTTGTTTTCGGCGGCAAATCCGCGCACGGTACCCAATGATCCGTTCACGAATTGGTGGTCGGTGTCGTTGCGTACGGCCATCACCGCAGCCCCGGTTTTGAGCTGCAAACGTTCGGGGGCAAGCATGTTTTTCTTCAAACGTTCCACCAGATTGACTGGTCCTGCGGCTTCGGCGAAATATTCGTGCGGCTCCTCGTTGATTTCGAACAGGCGCATGTCGTTGAGCGTGTCCGCCTGCTTGTTGACGGGAAACAGATTGACGGCCTGTTGACCAGGTTCGGGGATTGTGCCCAGTCTGGTGAGGAGCACATTGCGATCGTCGTCGTTCACGCAACCGTTGCGAATATCGGTCAATACGGTGAGCAGACTGCCGTCATCCTGACGATGCTGTTCGGTCAGGTAACAGATTGCGGGATTCAATTCCCGCCATACCAATGATTCGGTGACGAAACCATCTGGATTGAGTCCCGCTTTCGCATATCGTTCGCGGGAAGCCACGAATTCCGGGCTTGGTGTGACCAAATCGTGGTTGCGCCCACTCACACTCACTGGCGGAAGCTGGAAGAAATCGCCGGACAGCACCACTTGAAGCCCGCCAAACGGGCGTTGGTCACGTCGAATGATGCGGCACACCTGATCGACCATGTCAAACAGCCACGCATGCAACATGGAAACCTCGTCGATGATGAGAATGTCAGAGACCTGCAGCTTACGTTTGCGTCGGGTACGTATGGTTTTGATCAGATTGTCGGTGAGCGCGTTGGCAAGTCCGACACCGCTCCATGAATGAATGGTCTGCCCGTTGATATGCGTGGCCGCGATACCGGTGGACGCCGTCACCGACACCGCCGCACCTTCGGCACGGGCCTGACTCACGAACTCATTGAGCACGTAGGTCTTGCCAGCACCCGGCGCACCCGTCAGGAAGACGCTCGCGCCACTTTGCAGAATCGCCAATGCCTCAGCCTGCCGCATGCCGCACCGCCTTTCCTGTTCAATCGACCATCAATTTCGAAGAAACGGCTTCCTTACGCAATCAGTTTGTCGACAACCTGAAGAACCCCGTGATCGGCATTGCTGGGAGCCACAAAATGCGCGGCTTGTTTCAACGCGGGGTGCGCATTGCCCATGGCGAACGACCACTGCCCTGCCGAGAGCATCTGCAAATCGTTGAGATAATCGCCAAATACCGCCGTTTGGGCCGCAGTGACGCCAAGCACGCGCTGCAACGCTTCGACGCCCTGTTTCTTATTGGTTGTAGCATTCATGATGTCGACCCACAGTTTGCCGGAAACCACCACCTGATAATCGTTCTTCAGTGGCGTCAGCTTTTCCGCGGCCATCGCTTCGGCATCGTCGAAATCGAGAATCGCCAGTTTGAGCATGGTGTCGCTTTCGCCGTTTGATGCGATCACATCTTCAAGCACGCTATGCAGATCGTCCACAATCTCCAGTGCCGCATAATATTTGCCGACTTCATCAAGGAACGGCTTGTCCGTGCGCTGCACGTATGCCGTGCGCAGGCCACAAAGCACCAGTCCCATATCGTATTCGCCAGCCGCGGCAGAAGCGTTCACCGTGTCGATGGTCCAGCGGGTCACATCGGTATCGACGCCGTGCACTTCGGCGATATTACCGTCAATGGCCACGACATTGCCGTTTTCCGCGATATACGAAAGTTCGCCGCCGTCAAGCACCTGCGCCGCCTTATCGGCGAACATGGCACGCAAGGTAGCGTACTGGCGTCCGGATGCCGGCACGAATTCAACGCCTCGTGAGCGCAACCGGGCAAGCATCGGCCAGAAACCTTGCGGAATCTCGCTATGCTCATCAAGCAGGGTGCCGTCCATATCGGCAACCACCAAGCGAATGTCTTGCGGGATTTCGATGCTGGTCCAATCGGCTGCGCTCACTGGAGTCCTTTCCATGTTTTCGTTGGAATATCAGATTTTCCAACGATTGTGCGATATGCGGAATCAGTTGTTGTTCAGAATGCTGGTTGCCACGATCTGATCGGCGATCGCCTTGGCTTCGGCTGCGTCAGGACCGGGCGCCGCTGCCATGAACGCCTTACGGTAGTAGCGCAGTTCGTCCAGGGATTCGATGATGTCGGCGAGCGCGCGATGTCCACCATTTTTCGGCGGACGGTTGTTGTATACGGCAGGATACCAGCGGCGGGCAAGCTCTTTGAACGTGCTCACGTCGATTACACGGTAGTGCAGGTGTTCCATGAGGTTCGGCATGTAACGGTCGAGGAATTTTTTGTCTGATCCGATGGAGTTGCCTGCGAGCAGCGGCTTGACGCCGTCCGGGGTGAAGCGGGCCACGTATTCGGTGACTTTCCGTTCGGCCTCTTCGACGCTCAGGCCGTTCTCCCATTCGTTGATGAGTCCGGAACGGGTGTGCATGGCACGCACGAAATCGTTCATATTGGCAACGGCCGCATTAGACGGCTTGATCACGAAATCAATACCCTCGTCGAGCACATTGAGGTCGAAGTCCGTCGGTACCACGGAGATCTCGCACAGTTCATCGTGGAAAATATCCAAGCCGGTCATTTCGCAATCGATCCAGATCAGTCGCGAACCTTTCGCCGTATACGTTTCGCCGTCATGTGCGTCAACCATTTTGCCTCGTTTCCTTTGCGTGTGCGCGTGCCGCTTGGCACGCTTCAGCTGAACATTCGAAGATACCGCGAGGTAGGGAGATTGGAAGGCCTACGCACCGGGAAGTCACACTTGTTTTAGCGATTTGCTTCGTACATCAAACACCGCTACTTGGCGATAGGGCGACGTTCGGTTATAAATATTCACGTTGCAGATATGAGTAAAGCCTCTTACTTTCGGTCTTTTCCGAGAAGTAAGAGGCTTTTACCGATTTTGATTACTGGAATTCAGCAATCACTGGCGGCCGGAGTAGTTCGGAGCTTCGGCGGTCATGACGATGTCATGCGGATGGGATTCGCGCAAGCCAGCGTCGGTGATACGGATGAAACGGCCACGTTCCGGCATTTCGGCGATGTTGTGAGCGCCGATGTAGAACATGGACTGGTGCAGGCCACCGATCATCTGGTACAGCACTGCGTTCAGCGGTCCGCGGTACGGCACTTCGCCTTCAACGCCTTCCGGAACGACCTTGTCGTTAGAGGTGACGTCGGCCTGGAAGTAGCGATCCTTGGAGTAGGACTTCTTGCCACGCGGAGCCATGGCGCCGAGGGAGCCCATGCCACGGTACAGCTTGTACTGCTTGCCGTGCAGCAGCACCTTCTCACCCGGAGCTTCCTCGCAGCCTGCGAGGGTGCCGCCGAGCATGACGGTGGAGGCACCGGCAACCAGAGCCTTGGCGATGTCGCCGGAGTAGTGAATGCCACCGTCGGCGATGCACGGCACGCCAGCGGCACGGCAGGCCTGAGCGGCCTCGTACACTGCGGTGAGCTGCGGCACACCGACACCGGCCACCACGCGGGTGGTGCAGATGGAGCCTGGGCCCACGCCGACCTTGACTGCGTCAACACCGGCGTCGATCATGGCCTGAGCGCCCTGACGGGTGGCCACGTTACCGCCGATGATGTCAACGCCCTTGAACGCGGAATCGGACTTCAGACGGCGAATCATGTCGAGAGCCAGCTTGGCCTCACCGTTGGCGGTGTCGACCACGAGCACGTCCACGCCGGCTTCCATCAGAGCGGAAGCACGGTTGTAGGCGTCACCCAGGAAGCCGATGCCGGCGGCAACGCGCAGACGACCCTGTTCGTCCTTGGTGGCGTCCGGATACTGCTCGGTCTTCACGAAGTCCTTCACGGTGATCAAGCCGGTGAGGCGGCCTTGCATCGTCAACCAGCGGCAGCTTCTCGACCTTGTGCTTGGCCAGCAGGTCGTGGGCGTCTTCCTTGGAGATGTTGGACGGGCCGGTGATGAGGTTCTCGCGGGTCATGACCTCGGAAACCTTGAGCCGGTCGTAATCCTCGGAGGCGATGAAACGCATGTCGCGGTTGGTGATGATGCCGACGAGCTTGTTGTCGTTGTCAACGACCGGCAGACCGGAGATATGGAAACGGCCGCACAGCTTGTCGAGATCAGCCAGCGTCACATCCGGGCTGACGGTCAACGGATCGTTGATCATACCGGATTCGGAGCGCTTGACGATGTCAACCTGAGCGGCTTGGTCGTCGATGGAAAGATTGCGGTGCAGCACGCCGATGCCGCCATTGCGAGCCATGGCAATGGCCATGTCGGACTCGGTGACGGTGTCCATTGCGGCGGAGATCGCCGGGACCTTCATCGTGATGTTGCGGGTCAGATGGGTGGTGGTGTCCACTTCGGACGGAATGACATCCGTCTCGTTCGGCAGCAGCAGCACATCGTCATAGGCGAGGCCAAGCTGTGCGAAAATCGGAGGAAGTGGAGCGTACGTGGAATCTGCATTCATATCAGGAATTGTAGCCATAGACCCACTATATGAACGCGGGCTGACTTACCGCGACACGGCAGAACAAGCGGCAAACAAGGGTGTTATGAAAGTTAACTAATACCGCAAGGCAAAGCGTTTAATCAGTTTTTCCGACGCTTCGACGACCGCACCGACGCATGTCTGCCGCCATCCGCAGCGTCCTCCTCCAGCATCTCGGGAATCCTATGCTTCACATACGGATACATGGTGGCGACGGTCAGCACCACGGCCGCAATCAGGAATCCAACAAGCACGTATTGGGCCTTGAAAAACAGCGTCATAATCGAGCCGAATGCGATCAGTGCCGCCCAACCCCACAGAATCAGCACAGCCCCCTGCACGGAATGACCGATGCGCAGCATGCGATGATGCAAGTGCATGCGGTCCGGATGCATCGGAGACTGTCCCTTGCGCAAGCGGCGCACAATCGCAAGACACATGTCGAGAATCGGCAGGAACAATACCAGAATCGGCAGCAGAATCGGCATGAACACCGGCAAGTAAATGCTGGCATGAATACTGGCCGGGTCAAGGCGGCCCGTCATCACAATCGACGCGCACGTGATCAAATAGCCGAGCAGCATGGAACCGGAGTCTCCCATGAACAGCTTCGCCGGATGCCAGTTGTGCATCAAAAAGCCCACGCACATGCCGACCATGGCAATGTCGATCAATGTCGCCATCGAAGCGTACGAAGGCGAGTTGCGGGCGATGATGTATGAATAAATGGCGAATGCGATGCCGCCGATCGCCACAATGCCCGACGACAGACCGTCCAACCCATCCACGAAATTGACCGCATTGATGGACGCGACGATCAAAAACGCGGTGATGGCCATCGACAGGCTCGGCGACGCCGTCACCAACGAGCCAAGCGGAAGCGAAATGATCTGCAGACCGCCCCATGCCACGAACACGGAAATCAACAGCTGACCGGCAAGCTTGAGCATCCAATCAAGATCCCACAAGTCGTCGGCCATGCCAAGCAGACTGATCATAATGGCGCCGGCGAGAATCACCCACGCCTGTTGCGATTGCGCGAACAATCCTTGAATGAACGGAATGCGGGATGCGAACAGCATCGACACGGTGAAACCGATCAGCATGCCCAAACCACCCAGTCGCGGTGTCGGAATGGTATGCACGTCTCGCGCACGCACTTCGCCGACGGCGCCGATCTCAATGGCGATATGGCGAATCAACGGCGTGATCAAATAGGTGACGCCGCCAGCAATCGCAGCAATGAACAGATAGATTCTCATACGCCCAAAGCACCGCCATTCAACGTCAAGGCCTTTCGGATAACCGGCTCGTGAATCACTCCCTCTCGAAGAATCGCAATGCCATCACGCCCATGAGGGTCAGCCGCCACAACCGTGGAAGCCACATGACCGGGAGTCGCTCCCCCGTCCAAATACAAATCAACCGCATCGCCAAGCGCCTGCACGGCCTCGTCAACGGTTTGCGCGCTTTCATCGCCGGAACGGTTGGCACTGGTGGCGGCCAACGGTCCGGTAGCGCGCAGCACACGCAAGGCAGCCGCGGAATTCGGAATGCGCACGCCCTGCGTGACCTTGCCGGTGGCGGGATCGGTACGTACCGTGGCGAGCGTGCAATCGTCATCGGCCACGGCGATCGGAGAGAACGCGCCCGGCATGAACATGGCGGACAGGCGGTTCAGCGGCACCGGCAGATCCAAATGCAGCTTCTCCATGCTTTCAATAGACGGCAATAGCACTTGCAACGACTTGTATTTCGGGCGTTGCTTCGCCGCGAACACCTTGCGGATCGCCTCAATGTTGCGCGGATCGCACGCAACGCCGTAGACCGTGTCCGTAGGAATCACAATCAATCCGCCGTCACGTACGATTTCGACAGCCTGGGCAAGGGATTCGTCTGAAATAGCGCGAATCTCGCTCATGACACCTCCCTTTTCGGCTTGCTGACCCCACCATTGTAAGGCAGGATTCTTCAACTGCGTTGAAACTGACCTTATGCGCCCAGATACGCCTTGCGCACCTGCTCGTTGTCCATCAGCTCCTTGGCGTCGCCTTCCATGGTGATGCGCCCGGTTTCGAGCACATACGCACGATCGGCGATCGACAGGGCCATATTCGCGTTCTGTTCGACCAGCAGTACGGTAATGCCCTGATCGTGCAGCTTGCGAATAATGGCGAAGATCTCTTTGACGAGTTTCGGAGACAGACCCATCGACGGCTCGTCCATCAGAATCGTGTTCGGGTGGCTCATCAGGGCGCGGCCCATCGCCAGCATCTGCTGTTCGCCGCCGGAAAGCGTACCCGCCTTCTGGTTGCGGCGTTCCTTCAGGCGTGGGAACATGTCGAACACCATGGCAAGATCGTCCGCCATGTGAGACCGGTCTTTGAGACTGAACGCGCCCATTTCAAGGTTTTCCTGCACGCTCATGCGCGTGAACACGTGGCGTCCTTCGGGAATATGCGCCATGCCGAGGGTCACGATCTTATTGTTCGGCGTTTTCAGCAGGTCCACGCCGTTGAACAGCACCTCGCCGGAAACCGCCGGAGTAAGACCTGTGATGGTATGCAATGTCGTGGTTTTGCCAGCACCGTTCGCACCGATCAGCGACACGATCTCGCCGTCGTTCACCGTCAGACTGATGTTTTTGACCGCTTCGATGGCACCGTAGGAGACGGAAAGATTCTTGATCTGCAGCATCAGGCGTCCTTCCTTTCGGTCGTTTCAGACGTTTCGACGGCATTGTTTTCAGCATCGTCCGCACCAAGATATGCGGAGATGACCTGCGGATTGTTGGCGATTTCCTCTGGCGTTCCGGAGGCGATGGTACGCCCGTAATCAAGCACTTGAATACGCTGGCACACGTTCATCACCAGGCTCATATCATGTTCGATCAGCAGAATGGCGATGCCGAAACGGTCGCGGATCGTGTTGATGCAGTTCAGCAGATCCTCGGTTTCCGTAGGATTCATGCCTGCCGCAGGCTCGTCAAGCAACAGCAGTTTCATGCCGGTCGCCAACGCTCGTGCGATTTCCAGCTTACGTTGCGCTCCATACGGCAGATTCGCGGCTTCGGTTTCGGCCAATCCTTCCAGTCCGAAAATACGCAGCAGGTCTATGGCTTTGGCATGCATGTCGCGTTCCTGCTTCCAGAAGGTCGGCGTGCGGAAGATCGCACCGCCCAGCCGGTAGGTGAAGGATTCGTTGAACGCCACAAGCACGTTCTCTTCGACCGTCATTTGATCGAACAGTCGAATGTTTTGGAAGGTTCTTGCGATTCCCGCACGCACGACCTGATACGTTTTCTTGCCGTTCATGCGTTTGCCGTCAAGGAAGAACTCACCTTCCGTGGGCTGGTAAACGCCGGTCAGCAGGTTGAACACAGTGGTCTTGCCTGCGCCGTTCGGCCCGATCAGACCGACAAGTTCGCCCGCATTGATGGTCATGTTGAAGTCGGATACGGCTTTGAGGCCTCCGAAGGTGATGCCGAGATGCTCGGCCTTCAGAATCGGCTCGCTCATGCCTGCACCTCCTTGTCTTCGCTGGATGTGTTGATTTCGCTAGATGCGGTAGTCTCGCCGGTTTCCTTGGTTTTCTTAGATGCCGATTGAGACGCACCCGATTTGCCGTGCATCTTCACGCGTACCGGATAGAACCACTTGTTGACGAATTTCGGCAGCGAGAACTCCCAACTGCCGAACAATCCCTGCGGACGGAACACCATGATGATCACCAGCACCACCGAATACACGAGCATGCGGTATGCGGAGAACGCACGCAGCAATTCCGGCAAAATCGTCAGACCAACCGCGGCGACAATGGAACCCGTCAGCGAACCCATACCGCCGAACACCACCATGATCACGTAATTGATCGACTGCAGCCAACCGGCCATGCTTGGCGTGAGCGCACCGATATATTGCGCGAAAATACCACCCGCAATACCCGCGAAGAACGCGGAAATCGCAAAAACGAGCACTTTCATATAGGTGATGTTGATGCCGGAAGCGCCAGCCGCGATCTCATCATCACGAATCGCCTTGACCGCACGACCATAACGGGAACGCGCGAACATGAACAACAGCACCACGGTCACGACGGTGATACAGAACACCACATACAGATTGGCGAGACGGTCGATGCCGATCAGTGCCTGCCCCTGCTGGCCGTCCGC
>ENA-OPZZ01000573-OPZZ01000573.1-human-gut-metagenome-genome-assembly--contig:-NODE-573-length-28425-cov-4.274931_pt1 | contig 28425 bp, 23 predicted proteins | sample MGYA00242487_ERZ504511 | MGnify/ENA primary metagenome ERZ504511 (study PRJEB26092, sample SAMD00036241) | human gut metagenome | host: Homo sapiens | study: EMG produced TPA metagenomics assembly of... | reverse complement strand
TCAGCAGTTTCAGAATGTTAAGGGAGAAGAGAAGGCTACGACGCATAATGATGAAGCCTTTTGGATTCAGACAAGAGTACTGGAGTGGGCAGGATATCCTGAAGTAAATACTTTGGATGAATATTTTCATCACCGGCATGGGCGCTGGCAGACCACGCTATCATTACAGAGATCAATCTCAATGAAATGGGATTTAACTCCTTCTCATGCCTCTATTGTCTGTTTGACAGTATTGTTGCAAAAATCCGAAAAACCAGGTGCAAATCCATCAGTACACGACTTCATGACCTGGAAGAACTTTATTCAGACTTTGATCTTTTTTACGAATAATAATTTCAGGGGGGATTATCATGCATGAAATTTTAGATATTTTCCTGGAAAAATCGAAACAGCATCATTCCAATATTATCTATGCCCAGATATACAAAAATGACGTTTTAAAAGAAGAATTCAGACTTTTTCCGGTAAAAACCCGATTAAATATATGGTCTGTCAGCAAGCCCTTTGTTGCAATGGCTGCAGGTATCGCAGAACGTGAAGGACTGATCACACTTGATGAATATATTTATCCTTGGTTTGAAAAATATTTTCCGTCAAATCCTTCCGAAAATCTTTACAAAATAAAGATTCGTGATCTTCTTACCATGTCATCCGGTCAGAACGATCCGCTCTTTTTCTGCGATGGACCGGAACGATACAGGGAAACGGACTGGGTAAGATATTTCTTTCAGAATGATTCTTTTCCCTATACACCCGGTACTCATTTTGTGTACAGCAATTTCTGTTCCTATATTTTGTCTGTTCTTCTGGAAGAGAAATCCGGAACGGGTCTGCTGAATTATCTGCGATATCGTTTCTTTGAACCGGTTGGTATTCCGAATCCTGACTGGACCCTTTGCCCTCAAGGACATTGCATGGCAGCTAACGGACTGTATCTAACAATTGATGAACTGGCTCGTTTTGGACATCTGCTTCTGCATGAGGGTTCCCTGAACGGAAAACAGATCGTCCCAAAAAAATTCGTTATTGATGCCTGTCAGAAACACATTGATTCTTACAATCCACTGACGGAACATCCAGATTACCAGAGCTATGGTTATGGATATTTCATATATATGGGACCTATGGAAGATACTCTGATCCTGTCCGGCAATTACGGCCAATACTGCATCATTGACAAAAAACATCAGATGGTATCCTGTGTCATGTCCCTGGATGGCAATGACCACAAAAAAATCCATGATGACCTGGTAGATTCTCATTGCAGAATATTACGGTGTGAAAATTTCAACATATATAAAAAAATGCCGCTCCCGCGGCCATGTCATATGATATTCGCAATCCGCTTCGCTACATTGCATCATAAAAAATGCCGCTCCCGCGCATTTTTTTATATCACAAGCCAATCCTCAACCATAGCTGTATTTTGTAGCAGCACTGCCTCATTTCCCTTCGTTACAAAAATCCTCTGCACAAACACATCCACAACTTCGCCTTCCAGGACAGGTTCTTCGTCAAGGCTTCTTCTGGCGCTGAGTATGGTGTTTCCTACACGGACTTTCAGTTCCAGGCTGCTGCCGCGGAATGATACTCGTTCTACGACGCCCTCTGTTGCGGAGCTTTTATATTTCTGTTCCTCGTTCTTCTTTGTCACTTTTACAAACTCCGGACGGACGATGGCTTTTTCGCCTCCCGGAACTTCCTCGAAATGATTGAACACCTGGTAATCATCGATCACGGAAGTCTGCCCAAAAAATCCCGCCGTAAACGCAGTATCCGGATTCTGGTAAACCTCCAGTGGAGTTCCCTTCTGTTCAATGCGACCACGATTGGTGATGATGATCTCATCTGCCACCTCAATAGCCTCATCCTGATCATGGGTAACAAAAATGCTGGTGATCCCCAGCTTCTCGATCATATCCTTCAGCCAGCTTCGAAGCTCCGTACGGATCTTCGCATCAATAGCCGCAAAAGGCTCATCCAAAAGAAGCAGCTGTGGATTGGGAGCCAGCGCCCGGGCAAAAGCAACTCGCTGTCTCTGGCCGCCGGACAGCTGACTTGGATATCTTTTTTCCAGACCTTTCAGCCCGATCAGCTCTACCAGTTCCATAACTCTCTGTCTGATATACTTCTTATCCGCCTTCTGTACCTTCAGGCCAAATGCAATATTATCATACACCGTCATATACCGGAAAAGAGCGTAATTCTGGAAAACAAATCCAATGCCTCGCTCGCTGGCAGGCTCATCATTGACCACTCTTCCATCGATTATGATCTCTCCGCTGTCCGGCTGCTCCAGACCGGCGATCATACGGAGAATCGTAGTCTTTCCGCTTCCACTGGGACCCAGAAGACCGATCAGCTTTCCCTTTTCGATACCAAAGCTTACGTTATCAGATGCCTTGTAATCCCCATATGTTTTATTAATATTTTTTAACTCAACGTACATCGCCTTTTTCCCCCTTTCCTTTATGCTCCAGAACATTTCTTGCGATCAGAAGGATCACCGACAGGATCACCAGGATCGAAGAAACCGCAAATGCCGGAACATACTGAAATTCGTTATAAAGAATTTCCACATGAAGCGGAAGTGTATTTGTTTTTCCACGGAGATGTCCTGACAGTACGGACACGGCTCCAAACTCTCCCATGGCCCTGGCTGTACACAGCACAACACCATAGAGGAATGCCCACTTGATATGCGGAAATGTCACTCTGGTAAAAATCGTCCAGCCTTTTGCTCCCATCAGTGCTGCCGCCTCTTCCTCATCGGACCCTATGGATTCCAGAACCGGTATGATCTCTCTGGACACAAATGGAAACGTGACAAAAATCGTTGCCAGGATAATTCCCGGAACTGCAAATACAATCTGGATTCCTGCACTTTCAAGAACAGAATAAAGAGGACTCTGCTTTCCAAAAACCAGGATATAGATAAGACCTGCGATAACCGGTGATACCGTAACCGGAACATCGATCAAAGTGGTAAGGAGCTTTTTTCCCCGAAAATGAAATCTGGTCATTGCCCATGCCGCACACAGACCAAAGATCGTGTTGCATACAACAGCCGCAGCCGTCGCCTCAATGGTCAGCTTCAGCGCTTTCAGCGTGTACTCATCTGTCACCGCCTGCACGTAGCACTGCCAGCCCTTGCTCAGCGCCTGGGTTACAACAACCACCAGAGGCAGTACCAGCATCACAAAAAGAAAGATCACGGAAATCCCGATAAGGATCCATTTCACCGGCCCGGAAGCCTGCTTCTTTTTTTTCATCCATTATGCATCCCTCCCTCTGATACGTTTCGTATTTCTTGCCTGCACCAGATTCACACCAAACAGGATCAGGAATGATACCGCCAGTGTAACCAGTGCGATAGCTGTTGCGCTTTCATAGTCAAACTCCTGAAGCTTTGACATAATGATCAGCGGCGTGATCTCTGTATAATAAGGCTTGTTTCCTGCGATAAAAACAACGCTTCCGTATTCTCCCAGGCAGCGTCCGAAGGCAAGTCCCGCCCCGGAAAGCATTGCCGGCAGAAGCTCCGGAAGAATAACTCTGCGGAAAATGGTGAAGGGTTTTGCACCCATAACACGGGCCGCCTCCTCATAGGAACCGTCCAGCTTCTCCAGAACCGGCTGAATAGCCCTGACTACAAAAGGAAGTCCCACAAAAATCAGCGCTACCGTGATACCGATCCTGGTATATGCGATCTTAATACCGAAATTTGCAAAAAAGCTTCCCACCAGACCTTTATCGGATGTCAGGGATGTCAGTGAGATACCGGCAACCGCAGTCGGCAGTGCGAAAGGCAGCTCGATCATTCCATCCATGATCCTTTTTCCCGGAAAATCATATCTTACCAGCACCCACGCAAGGACCAGTCCCATAATGGCATTGATCACTGTGGCCGCAAATGCGGTGATAAAGCTTACATAGAATCCCGACAGGACCCTCGGCCGTGTGATCACCTCAAAAAATTCCCGAAAACCCAGCCGCGCCGAGTATACTGCCAAAGACGCAAGAGGGATCAGAACTACGATACTCAGCATCGCCAAAGTCACTCCCATTGTCAGTCCAAAGCCTGGTATCACGCGTTTACTCTGTTGTTTCTTCATTTCTGTCTCCCCTCTTTTCTAAGTCTCTGATCTGCTGCAAATCTCTGACTCTTCTACAAATCTCTGATCTGTTACAAAACCTCAGACTCTTCTACAAATCCCGGATCTGCTGCAAATCTCTGACTCTTCTACAAATCCCGGATCTGCTGTAAATCTCTGACTCTTCTACAAATCCCGGATCTGCCGTAAATCTCTGACTCTTCTACTCTTCATAGATCTCATCAAACACTCCGCCGTCTGCGAAATGCTTTTTCTGAACTGCATCCCAGCCGCCGAAATCTTTGATCGTTGTCAGCTTCACCTCCAGGTTAAAAGTATCTGCATGCTTTTTCAGGATCGTCTGATCAACCGGTCTGTAGTAATTCTCAGCGATCAGCTCCTGAGCTTCATCGGAATACAGATATTTCAGATATGCTTTCGCAGCTTCTGCATTATCATGCTTTTTCACATTTTCATCTACAACAGCAACGGATGGCTGTGCCAGGATACTGATGCCCGGCGTTACGATCTCGTAATCATCCGGATTATCCCTTACAGAAAGAAATGCTTCATTTTCCCAGGCGATCAGCACATCACCCTGCCCGTTTTCCACAAAAGAGGTTGTGGCACCTCTTGCACCGGAATCCAGAACCAGGACATTTTTGTAAAGCTTCTTGATAAAGGCTTTCATCTCTGTCTCATTGCCGTTATATTTCTCATTGGCATAAGCCCATGCTGCCATGTAATTCCAGCGGGCGCCACCGGATGTTTTCGGATTGGGAGTGATCACCCCCACACCATCCTTTGTCAGATCATCCCAGTCTTGGATATTCTTCGGATTTCCCTTCCGAACAAGAAATACAATGGTGGAAGTATAAGGAGCACTGTCATCCGGATATTCATCGATCCATCCCTTGTCGATCAGACCGGCATTCCGGATCGCATCGATATCATATTCCAGCGCAAGTGTCGCCACATCCGCAGGAAGTCCATTGGAAATCTCAAGAGCCTGCTTTCCGGAACCGCCATGAGACTGGATCACATCCACACTCTGACCTGTTTCCTCTTTCCAATATTTTGAAAAAATCTTATTATATGCTTCATAAAATTCTCTGGTCGGATCATAGGACACATTGATGATCTCCACATGATTTTTATCCTTTGTATTGTTTCCCGATACTGCAAAAGTTCCTGCCAGTACCACTGCTGCCAGTGTGATACAGACACCTGCGATGCGTTTTCTTTTCATGATCTGTGTACTCCTTTACAACCACATTTTTATTTAGAAATCTTTTTCCCAACAATGTAAATGCTTCATTTCGCTGTCAAATCATACCTGTTCTTTCCGTTTACTGTGGTTCTGTAATTTTTTTATTTGAATTGAATACATTAAACCATATTATTCCCATTAATTAAATAGGAATATTTGAAAACGTTTTCACAGAAAATATTCTGGCCATAGCGCAACCGCATCCTGTCTGTCATTATATCTGCGTATCCGCAATCCTCAGATACAATAATCACTCCACATACTGTCCTCCACACTGCTGCAGCTGTTCCGTATCATCAATCTGCCTTCCAGCTCCATTCGCACAATACCGGAATGCCCGCCCTTCAGCCGGTCCAGCAGCAGGTATAATGCAAATTTTCCCATATCTTTCTTAGGCAGGCTCACCGTCGTCAGCATCGGCCTGGTAAACTGTGCCTCCTGGATATCATCACTGGATATGATCGAAGGCATATAATACCGGTTCCGAAATTTATTCAGACACTTCAGCATTCCGATCGCCGAAATATCATTGGCACAGTAAATTCCGGTCGGCATGTCGTCCGACTGAAAAAACTTTTCCATAGCTTCATAACCCTCGGCCTCAGTCTGCTTTGTTTCGATAACATATTCAGGTATCACATCCAGATCATGCTTTTTCAGTGTTTCCAGATATCCGTTATACCGGTCTTCGCTGTGGCACTGGCCAACATATCCGATATTTTTGTGACCCAGGGAGATCAGATATTCCACTGCCGCTGCTGCGATCTTTTTCCCATCACAAAGGACCTCATCCACTTCATAATTGGTAGAATTCCGGTTCACCGATACTACACTCTTATACTTCTTATTCAGCTTCTTCAAAGCCTCTTTATTACATCTGCCGATAATGATCAGACCATCCCTTTTCCCGTCCACCTCGTCATACATTCCGTCGATCAGCCGGTCCAGATTCTCTCTTCGGCACTTACGGTCATCGGAAAACACAGACATATACCATACTTTGGAAAGAATACAGTTTTTATCATGGATCTCACTTTCGATCACCCGAAGGAGCTCCGCAAAGAACGGATCCGTTATGGAAGAATCGGTTCTTGTCATCAGGATATTGATGTACCAGGTTTTCTCCTGCTTTGCGGAAACGCCTTTTTTCAGATTCCGGGCCGCCTCGTTGGGCACATAATTCATCTCGATAGCTGTTTTCCATATCTTGTCCCGGAGGCCGGAAACAGAACATTTATAATTGGGATTATTCAAAACTCTGGAAACCGTCGCCGGTGAAACCCCTGCCTTTTCTGCAATCTTCTTGATGGACATGTACCCGTCCCCTCCCTCTGAAAAAAAGTCTGCCCGCTGCCAGTCCTGTAAGCTGCTCAACGTCATCTGTGTAACAGAACTTTTTATTATTTCTCATTTCATAGTAATTAAATATGTTTTATATGATAATAAGAGTTTTTAAAAAAGTCAATCTTATTTTGTGAAAACGTGTTCTTTTTTTGCCTGCAATATATAAAACAGACTGAGAACCTGATATATATTCTTATCAAGTTCCAGTCTGTTTTGCGTGCTCAAACATATAAGATGTAACTATGAGTAAATAACAAATGCTGATTACTAATATCCTTTGAATTATTTAACCGTTACCTTACAGGTCAGTTTTTTGGAACCACTCTGAACGGTAATGGTTGCAGTTCCTTTTTTGATGCCTTTTACAACACCTTTGGATGTGACCGTTGCGATCTTTTTGTTAGATGATCTGTAAGTGACCTTCTCATCGGTATTTCTTGGTGTTGCAACGGCTTTGATGGTGAAGGTTTTTTCCCTCTGTTCACGGTCTTTGTTTTTGGTACACCGGTGAGTTTTGTTGTTTTGACTTTTGGCATTACCTTGATGGTAACAACTGATTTTTTGCTTCCGGCTTTTACTGTGATCTTGGCAGTGCCTACCTGTTTTCCTGTGACAACACCTTTGGAATTTACAGTTGCGATGTTCTTGTTGGAAGTGCTGTATGTAACCTTATCCTGACTTGTGATCGGGTCAAGAACTGGTTTCAGAGTTACTGTTTTTCCTTTGTAGATGCGGGTGGATTTCAGGTTGGTGATGTAGCGGGTAGATACCTTGCCTTTCTGAACGGTTATCATTACAGCAACTGATACTCCACTTTTTAAATTAATATCCACATACGTTTTTCCGGATTTGTTTTTTGCAGTAAGTTTGAATGTACCATTTTTGCTGACATTGGACACTGTTACAAGATTCTTATTTCTTGCTGTTACACTCTTTACATAATCTCCTTTTGTAAAACCGGAAGCACGGACTGCAGTTGTGGACTGGCCATATTTCAGGGTAATCTGATCTACATTAACATGGACCGTATAAGTCAGAATTTCTCCAAATTCTATCTGTCCGCACCGCTTACAAGTTCTCTCATTCTGATAAGCCTCTGATGCATCTATCGGGTAGCTTTTTCCAATCTGGTATCCATGAGCACCTGTTGCAATCTCCCGCAATTTCCATTCTGACCATTCATGCCCCAGTATAGGAGTAATCAACTCATCATTCGGATCAAAAATCTCCTTTTTTGCCTCTTTGTCCAGAAAACACTTTCCGCATTTCATGCACTGATAGTATTCACGTCTGCCTGAGTTCCAGCAATTGGCAGCTAATCCCGGAACTAATTCCAGTTCATGGCCTGTTGCAGGATATACTACAGATTCTAATTCATTTCCATTGTATGTATCATCATAATTTTTTCCGCAGGATTCACAATGCCAGTAACCTCTGTTTCCATCTTCCGTACAGGTTGCTTCTTTCCAGTCAACCCAGGTAAATTTATGTTCAAGCTTCTCGATTTTTGTCTCACCGGAAACTACAGTTCCTGCCTCATTGCTGAAATCTTTTCCGCATACATTGCAATGCCAGTATTCGATGTTTCCCTCGTTTATACAAGTCGGCTCAACACTTGCATAATGAGTTAACGGATCTGCGACATTATGGAATGCAAAGCTTTCTCCTGCTGCATAGGTTTCGGCTGTGGAACCTTTATGGCCTATGATCACAAGTGTACTGTTCTTCTCAGTATCTGAATTGTAGCCGATCGCACGTTTCTCGATTTTTACAGAATTTCCTGGAATGTAAACACTTCTGAGCGCCTGACAACCTTTAAATGCATCGGTATCAATCTTGGTTACATTTTCTGGAATGGTGATGTCTTTAAGTTTACTGCAGTCTACAAATGTACCATATACAACATTTGTCAGTCCTTTTGGCAAATGAATTGTTTCGAGACCATAACAGGCTGAAAATGCATATTCCCCAATTTCTGTTACACTATCTGGAAGTTCTAGACTCTTAATGCTACGACACCAGGTAAATGCATGCTCTCCAATTGTTTTCAGATTCTTCGGGAATTTTATGCTTTCAAGATTGTCATCATCATCAAATGTACCGTCTTTGATTTCGGTGATACTGTCCGGAAGTTCAACTGTTTTTAAATTGTCATTACTTGCAAATGCATATTTTCCTATATCTGTTACGGATCCCGGAACTATCATCGTACTGTATTGACCACTTGAAAATGCACTGTCTCCGATTGTTTTCAGACCATTTGGTAATTTGAACTCTGTTACCCCAGTGTTCCTAAATGCGCCAGCTTCAATCGTTGTCATTCCAGCTGGCAGATTAATTTCCGTCAGTCTTCCACAGCCTGAAAAAGCCGCTTCTCCAATTTCTGTGACACCGTCTGGAATTACAATACTGTTCAATCTTCCGCACCCTGAAAACATAGAATTATTTATACGTTTAAGTCCGTATGGAAGTTTAACACTTCTCAAATCTGAACAACCGGAAAATACTCCTGTTCCTATATCTGTCAGATTATCCGGAATTTCAATAGCTGTTAGGCTACTGCAATTATAAAAAGTATTCGCTTCTATACTTTTCAGATTTTTGGAAAGTGTTACATTGCTGAGCTTCTCACAATTTCCAAATGCGTTCTCTCCTAAAGTTGTCAGGCTGTCCGGTAATACAATACTGCTTAAGCTGCTGCAATTCTCAAACGCAGCCTTTCCAATTGATGTCACACTGTTGGGAATATTAATACTGCTCAGACTATTGCAATTATAGAACGTACTTTCTTCAATAGTTGTAAGTCCCTCCGGTAATACAATATTATTCAGCTTTCCACATTGGCTAAATGCTCTCTGTTTTATTGATGTTACACTTTTAGGAATATTAATATTGCTCAGACTGCTGCAATACTGAAATGCACCTTCACCTATAGTCGTTACTCCATCCTTTAATACAACATCTTTCAGATTGCTGCATCCATAAAATGTCTCTCTTTCTATTGTTGACACACTCTTAGGAATATTAATACTGCTTAAACTATCGCAATTGCTGAATGCGCATTCTCCAATACTTGTCAGGTTTTCCGACAATATAATTGTACTTAAATTACTACAACCTGAAAATGTATAATTTCCCAAACTTGTTAAACTTTTTGGTAATGTAACACTGGTTAAATTCTTACAATCCTGAAATATACCATCCCATGACCCACAATTAAGAGAAGTAATTCCTTCTCCAATTTCTATGCTTTTAATCCTTTCATCATTTCTAAACTGCCAGGAAAATGCCACACCACTACCTTCAATCACAAGCCGTCCATCCCCATACAGCTTATAAGTAGCATTACTTCCACAGCTTCCACTGTCAACAACTTCCGAACTGTCGCCCGCACCAGCTATCACAGCTTCTCCATCTGAAAAACCATTTTCCACTTCTGCTTCCAGTTCTACATTCTCAGAGCTGTCTGCTTCTGTCTCTACATTCAGTTCCTCTGCACTGTCGTCAAACATCTCCAGATTACTGGTATCGTCAGCCTGCGCATTCTCATCGGATACTTCACTTTCAATTTCTTCCTCGCCTTCTGCGTCTGACGCTGCAGCGACAGTTTCCTCACTTTCATCCGCTCCTGCAGTTTCATTTTCCGCTGCATCTACTGCAATTTCCGCTGTTGTCTCTGTCGCTGTATCTCCGTTTTCTGTTCCTGCTACTTCTGTTTCATCTGCCTGAAATTCCTCAGCCGCATACACAGACACTGTCTCCACCGGAGCCGCCGCTGTTGTCAGGATCATAGCCGCAGACAGCAGCCATGCAATATTCTTTTTCTTCATAGATTTCCCCCATTTTCAAATTCACATTTATAATAAAATTATAAATTTCCCATCACATTTAATCAAGCTTTGTTTAGAATATTTTTGTCATATTTTGTCTGTTTACAGACATTTTTTAACATTTTTTCTACTATAAAAACCCGGCAGCTGCACATGTGAAAAATCTCCATGTTTCATCTGCCGGGCTTCTGTTTTTATTTTCTTTTGTATTCTTTCACTGTTATGGCGATTTTACGTACGCCTGCTTCATCGTTACTTCACCGTTACCTTACAGTTCAGTTTTTTCGCTCCGCTCTGCACGGTGATCACGGCTGTCCCTTTTCGGATTCCCTTTACAACACCTTTGGAATTTACCGTAGCGATCCTGCGATCCGAGGAACGGAAAAGAATCTTCTCGTCGCTGTAATACGGCACAGTCACTGCCTGGATCGTGTATGTTTTTCCACGAAGTATGGTTTTTGTTTTGGGCACGCCGGTCATCTTTACGGTCCTTACTGCGGCAGTATTGTTCAAAAAACGGAACCCATTTTTCTTTGCGTAAGTCTGAGCAGTAGAACTCTTTTTTCCGGCAATGACAAAAGTTTTATTTTTTCCACTATTGAAATTATAGCCGATCGCTTCTTTTTCTATCACTGTTTTACTGTTGAGGATCGTAATCTTTTTCATAGCCAGGCAATCATAAAAAGCATGGCTTCTGATCTTTTTCACACTGGCAGGTACTGTAATATTCCCCAGTTTTCGACAATTACTGAATACACCGTTCCCGATCTCTGTAAGCTTCTTCGGCAACGACACCTTTCTGAGATCTGGACAAAAAGAAAACGCACCTTCCCCAATAACCGTAACACTGTCCGGAAAGCTTACTCCTGTCAAACCGCAATGCCGAAAGGCCGCTCTTTCTATCCTGGAAACGCCCTGTCCAAGCGTAACCTTTTTCAGCTTCATATCCGCCTCAAATAACGATTCCGGTAATATTTTCACACTTCCCGGAATGATGACAGATTCCAGACTGTTACAGTAACTGAAAGCATATTCATCAATTTTTGTTACAGTTTTCGGTACATCTAGGCTCATAAGCTTACTCTGGTAAAAAGCATATGCACCAATGCTTTTCAGTCCATCAGGAAGCTTGATCCTGGTGATCGCAGTATCTCCAAATGCTCTTACTCCAATACTCCGCAGAGTTCCCGGCAACGAAATCCTCTTCATATTTCTGCAGTCTGAAAAGGTTCTGTCACCGATTCCCGTGATCCCAGATGCAACGGTTACTGTTTTTATCATTGCTGATCTGTATGAAAAATCATCGGTAACCTTAACCTCCCCTTTTCCCTGTATCTGCAGGTTTCCATTGGAGTACAATCGGTAAACAGCTTTGCTTCCACAGGAGCCCTTCGCAACAAGCTTTGCAGTGCTCTGCACACCTGCTGCCGATGCTTCCTGCGCATATTCAGCCGCATAACCAGTCTGTGCATGTACAGCCACAGAAGATACACAGGACCCTGTCAGGATCATTGACGTTGATAACAGTATTGCGATTTTTTTCCCAAACATAAAAGCTCCCTCCCTGAGAATCGATCGGATATCCACGATCTTCTCCCATGCAGCAACAAAAGGACCGACATACATCCGGTCCTCCTGTTCATCATTTAGAATCTGTTGGTTAATCCAACCACATACATATCTTCTTTATATTCCGGGATCTTCACAAGAAGTCCTTCTGCAGTATCTTCAGTTTCTACCTTCACTGCCGGATCAAATGGTCTCAGCTGTCCGTGATAGCCCTTGATCAGGAATTCATTGGCACCTTCCTTCAGATGATCTGCAAACACATTCAGATTTCCGTCTTTCTGTGTATAATGGAGCTCGATTCCACTCTCAAGCAGCTCAGATTCACGGTCACTGCAGCGTGTTCCGTAAATACCGTCATGGTTTACCTTCAGCCATGCACCCAGGATCTTCAGTCTTCTTACCTGCTCCTCCGGGATAGTTCCGTCTGCCTTCGGGCCGATGTTCAGGAGAAGATTTCCGTTATTTGCCACTGTTCCGACAAGAAGTGAGATCAGATCCGGAACAGAGATCAGCTTGTCATCGCCTTCGTTGGCATTATAACCGAAGGATAAGCCCATTCCACGGCACATCTCCCATTTCTCATTTCTGTTTACAGAACCGGCTTTATATTCCTTAGTAAGGAAATCATGATAACGTCCGTTGAAACGGTCATTTACCACACCCTCCGGAACCTTATTGTAATAATGTGCAAAGAAATACGGCATCATCTCTTCACTCTGTGTCGGCCATCCGATATCATTCCAGAACACACTCGGTGCATAATCATCTACAAGCTCTTTCATCTGATTATAGGAATAATCTGCATATGCAAATGTCGGACTGGCTGTTCCAAACAGATCATCATCCTCAAAAATAGGATCGTTTGCATACTGCCAGTCGATCAGTCCGGAATAATACAGGCCCATGCGGATTCCTGCGTCACGGACAGCTTCTGTCAGCTCACCGGTGATATTTCTCTTCGGTCCCATTTCTACGGAATTGAAATGTGTATATTTACTTGGGAACAGGCAGAATCCGTCATGATGCTTGGTTGTCAGAACAACATACTCCGCACCTGCTTCTTTGAAGATCTCTGCCCACTGCTTTGGATCCCAGTTTTCAGCTTTCCACATAGGAATAAAATCTTCATATTTGAAATCTTTTCCGTATTTTTCTATATGATGCTTATATGTAGGGCCTTTTCCAATGTTCAGAGAATTGTAATACCATTCTGCATACGGATTATCCGCAAACCATTCCTTGGAATCAACCTCTCCCAGTTCCCATGTATGCGGTGCAAAAGCCGGCACGGAATAAATTCCCCAGTGGATAAAAATTCCAAATTTACAATCATCATACCATTTTGGAACTGTGTGTGCATTTACAGAGTTCCAGTTTCCTGTGTATCTTTTGTTTTCCATAGTGTAATCCCCAAACCCTTTCTGTTATATATAAGTTTATGCTGATTTCCTGAATTTTTCTTCTGACGGAACAAATCCAATTTCAACAATATTTCCCATTTATACTTGATATATGGCTTTTGTCCAATCAGCTGTGTTTATCCGGTTTATTCGAAACAGAGCCGTCTTTCCCGGTCGCTTATTCTATCGTAATCTTTAACACAACCGGCATATCCCCTGCATCAACCGTACCTCTTCCGCAGGAAATATCCAGTTCTTTATTTCTCGCAAATGCCGGATGCAGATCTGTTCCGAGGATCTCAATATCCCGGATCGTGGATTTCAAAAGCTTCATATCATTGCCAAGAGCTTTGATATGGATCTCTCCATCCTCCGGCCAGTGCAGAACAGTCGCATAAATATGATTGCTCTTACTTGTAAAACGGATATCCTCAGAAGTAAGTGCTTATCATAGGTATCCGTGAAATGTCCTTCCGGAACCACCGTCGGTCCCTCTCCGAATATCTTCCAGTATCTGGTTCCGTATATCGCCTCTCCGTTTGCCTTCAGCCATTTTCCCATTTCTCTCAGGATATGTGCATCCTCTTCCGGAATTGTTCCATCCGGCTTCGGTCCGATATTAAGAAGAAGTGCACCATTTTTGCTGACTACATCGATCAGATCCAGCACTACATCGGAAGGCTTCTTATAATCATTTCCAATGGTATAGCCCCAGGAGTTCTTAGCTACAGACGTATCATTCTGCCACAGATCCGGCGTGATATGGTCTAACTGACCTCTTTCCAGATCATTGACTGCGCTGCCATAAACATATGCGTCAAATTTGGCATCAATGGCTGTTTCTTTTCCCCACTGTGCAGAACGGTTGTAATAATATGCTGCAAATTTACGAAGATACGGTTTCCATGCATACTGCTGTATCCACCAGTCAAAATATACGATGGATGGCTGATATTTATCTACGATCTCGCAGGTGCGGACAAGCCAGTCCTGCATATGCTCCTCCGTCGGAGGATTGTCATAAATATCAGTCATATCTCTGGTGATTCCTGCTGCCGGCCCATAAAGATCCGCATATTCCGGATCATTGACATCAGCCTCCGGAATCTGACGACCTCCGTTAAAGAACCAGTAATGCTCTGCTCTGTGAGAAGAAGCACCGAGAACCAGTCCCTCTTTCTCAACCTCTGTCTTCAGTTCTCCGAGAATATCTCTCTTCGGTCCCATCTCAGCGGCGTTCCAGCGACAAAGGTCACTGGCATACATCTGAAATCCATCGTGATGCTCCGCTACCGGAACTACGAACTTCGCCCCCGCCTCTTTAAATAATGCCGCCCATTCCTTCGGATCAAACTTCTCAGCCTTGAACTGAGGAATAAAATCCTTGTAGCCGAATTTATCCAGAGTTCCATATTTTTCTGTATGATGCAGGTTCTCCTTAGAGCCTTTCATATACATATTTCTGGGATACCATTCGTTTCCGAATGCCGGAACACTGTAAACACCCCAGTGGATAAAAATTCCGAATTTATCTCTTGCATACCACTTCGGCGTAGGATGCTCACAGAGAGAATCCCAAGTATCCGTGTATGGTCCCTGTGCGATCACCTCATCGATCAGAGAAAGGTAGTCTTCTTTTTTCATCTGTTCGTCCTCTTTACATCTTTTATTTATATTGTATGGATGCCTCTATGTTATCATCAAACCTTTTGGTTGTATATGCCAAACAATTCACAAATAAAACGTTTCGTTTTTATACAAAACATACAACAAAAAAAAGACCTTGATGATGTTTTTGTTCCAACTTCATCAAAGTCTTTTCTTTTTTACATAATATTCTCTTCGATCACCTTTTCGATCCGTCTCTTTACTTCTTCTGCGAGCTCTGTGGTATGCATATCTTTGTATTCCTCATAATACATCGGAGGAAGGATATGCACCTGTACAGTGATCCTCTCTGTAGAGCCGGTATCAAAAGCCTTAAAGGAATCGATCAGTGCAACCGGAACGATCGGGCATTTCGTCTTGGTGGCAGTCTTGAAGCTGCCGCCCTTGAACGGCCCCGGATGATTTCCGTTTTTACTTCTGGTTCCCTCCGGAAAGATCAGATAATTACGACCAGCCTTCACTTCCCGTATTACATTGACAATAACCTGCATGGACTGCTTCAGGTCTTCCCTGTCAATGATAAAGGCTTTCATACAGGCAAAAACCTGCTTCAGAAAAGGAATCTCTCCAACTTCCTTCTTTGCAACCACCGAAAAAGGAACCGGGCATGCCCGGATGATCGCCAGCACATCAAACAGTCCCTGGTGATTCGGAAAAAACATAAATCCCTTTTCTTTTGGGATATTTTCAGCTCCATGCACATCAATATGGATATTTCCGCCTTCAATGGCACGCTCATCTACCTGTCTCAGGAATGCGTATTTCTTCTCTTCCGGATAATCATCTGTATGCGCTGCATACCAGCAAAGTTTGATCCACCAGTAAGGAACAAAGACTATATTTCTGAGCACCATCAGTAAAATCCGCTTCATTCTTACATCCTCCCGCCTCTGCTTTATCCGTTCAGTTTCCCTGCGATCTTATCCTCGTATCCCGGATTCTTTTTCAGAAAAACCTCATAAGCCTTTGTATAATCTGTATAGGTTTTCGTAGTCATAAATTTCTGATAGTCTTGGGCAACCTGCTGGCTGATCTTATCTGAAATCTCAGAAGGCGCATACAGATAATACTTTTTGTCCTGGACCTTTACAAGATAGGTACTGATACATGGATATTCCTGCTCGTTCTCCAGAACAAGATTATAGCGGATATAAACATAAGAATAATTTTTGTTTTCAGAAATGGAGCCACAGCTGTCGATATTTACATCCTTTACTCCATGGGCCTGGAAATATTTTATCGTGGAGGAAATCTCTGTTTTCGCCTCATCCGATAGCTTATCCGCACTGTAACAGCTCTGCATCTTTTTATTCTTGCCTGCTGCTGCCGCTTTGATGTAGCCTTCCACAACTCCCTCCGGAGTTCTGTGGCTGATCTTTCCGCAGCCTCTGGCCGCCAGAACGATCACCAGCAGGATCAAAATGATCCCCGCCAGTGTCGCAATGTGGACAAAATTCAGTTTTTTATTAGAGTATTTCAGCTTCTTTACAGATTTTTTTCTGCGTTTTTTCTTTGTCGTCGTCATGACTTATCCTCGACCTTATTCTTCTTCACTGCCTGTGACAGCTTCCTCTGCAGAGCCTTCTTCGTTATCGCCAGTTTCTCCGTCAGCTTTTTCGGCATTTGTATCTGCTTCCGGATCTTTATCTCTTACCTTGGCGATACTTGCAACGGTTACACCCTCTGTAAGATTGATCATCTTCACACCGGAGGTGATCCTTCCAAGAACAGAGATATCCGCACACTGCAGACGGATAATGATACCCTCTGTAGTGATCATCATGATCTCGTTCTCTTCGTTGACAGCCTTGGCTCCGACAACGTTTCCGGTCTTTTCGGTGATCTTGTAACACTTCACACCCTTACCGCCACGGTTCTGGACGACGAACTCGCTCATTGCTGTACGTTTGCCCATTCCGTTCTCAGAAACTACCAGCAGATAATCTCCCTGGGTATTCAGCTGCATGGCAACAACTTCATCACCATCAGTAAGATTCATACCTCTTACTCCCATGGACGCACGGCCTGTGCTGCGGACATCCGTTTCCTTAAAGCGGATACACTGTCCGTCCCTGGTCACAAGAATAATATCCTTGTTATTATCAGTAGCCTTAACCTCTATCAGCTCGTCATCATCACGGAGAACGATTGCTGTAAGACCTGTCTTACGGACATTCTCGTAATCCTTGATCGGAGTTTTCTTCACAAGACCTTTCTTGGTGGCCATCATCAGATAGTGACCCTCTTCATATTTACGAAGCGGGATCACAGCTGTGATCTTTTCTCCCGGTGCAAGCTGCAGAAGATTGATGATCGCAGTTCCTCTGGCTGTACGACCGGCCTCCGGGATCTCATATGCCTTCAGTCTGTATACACGTCCTGTATTAGTAAAGAACATGAGATAATGGTGCGTTGTCGTCATCAGAAGCTCTTCGATATAGTCATCCTCAATAGTCTGCATACCCTTGATTCCTCTGCCGCCACGGTTCTGGCTGCGGAAGTTGTCAACGGTCATACGCTTGATATAACCAAGCTTTGTCATTGCGATCACTGTATTTTCTCTCGGGATCAGATCCTCTGTAGAGATATCATATACATCGTATCCGATGGAAGTCTTTCTGTCATCGCCGTATTTCTCTGCAATGGCAAGAATCTCCTCACGGATCACCCTGAGAAGGAGCTTGCGGTCAGCAAGGATTGCCTGGAACTTGCGGATCTTCTCCATAAGCTCTGCATACTCAGCCTCCAGCTTCTCTCTTTCCAGACCTGTCAGTGCACGGAGACGCATATCCACGATTGCCTGTGCCTGCACATCTGTCAGCTCAAAACGGTCGATCAGCTCCTGCTTGGCGATCTGTACGTTGCGGGAACCGCGGATGATGCGGATCACTTCGTCAATATTATCAAGTGCCTTCAGAAGACCCTCCAAAATATGGGCTCTCTCCTGTGCCTTATTAAGATCATACTGTGTTCTTCTGCGAACTACATTCTCCTGATGCTCCAGATAGTACTCCAGCATCTCTTTCAGATTCAGAACCTTCGGTTCCATGCTTCCATGATTTGGAACAAGAGAAAGCATGATCACACCAAAAGTATCCTGCAGCTGTGTATGCTTGTAGAGCAGATTCAGGATCACGTTGGCATTGGCATCCTTACGAAGATCAATACAGATTCGCATACCCTCACGGCTGGAATGATCGTTCAGGTCTGTGATCCCGTCGATCTTTTTATCACGGACAAGCTCTGCGATCTTCTCGATCAGACGTGCCTTGTTTACAAGGTACGGGAGCTCGGTAACTACGATACGGGATTTACCGTTTGGCAAAGTTTCGATATTCGTCACCGCACGGACACGGATCTTGCCACGTCCGGTACGGTAAGCTTCCTCGATACCTCTCGTTCCGAGGATGGTCGCTCCTGTAGGGAAGTCTGGTCCCTTTACGATCTCAAGAAGCTCCTCCATAGCTGTTTCTCTGTCTTCTTCCACAATGTTGTCAATGATCTTAACAACTGCATTGATAGTTTCACGAAGGTTATGCGGCGGAATATTGGTTGCCATACCTACCGCAATACCTGTAGTACCGTTTACCAAAAGGTTCGGAAAACGTGCCGGAAGCACAACCGGTTCACGCTCTGTCTCATCAAAGTTCGGCTGAAAATCAACCGTATCCTTGTTGATGTCAGCAAGCATCTCCATGGATATCTTGCTGAGACGTGCCTCTGTATATCGCATGGCAGCCGCACCGTCACCATCCACAGAACCAAAGTTTCCATGTCCATCGACCAGCGGATATCTTGTGGACCATTCCTGAGCCATATTAACCAGCGCACCATAGATGGAACTGTCACCATGCGGATGATATTTACCCATGGTATCACCGACAATACGCGCACATTTTCTGTGTGGCTTGTCAGGACCATTATTCAGCTCGATCATAGAGTACAGAACTCGGCGCTGTACCGGCTTCAGACCGTCTCTTACATCAGGCAAAGCTCGTGAGGCGATAACACTCATGGCATAATCGATGTAAGATTCCTTCATCGTTTTTTCCAGATCCACTTCGTGGACTTTGTCAAAAATATTATCTTCCATTCTTCTTTATTCTCCTAGATATCAAGATTCTTAACGAATCTTGCATTTTCTTCGATAAATTCACGTCTTGGCTCTACCTTGTCTCCCATAAGAGTGGTAAATGTCAGATCGATCTCAGATGTGGCAGCTTCATCCATGGTCACACGGAGAAGGATTCTCTTCTCAGGGTCCATAGTAGTCTCCCAAAGCTGCTCGGCATCCATCTCACCCAGACCTTTATAACGCTGGATCTTATTGTTTCCGTCACGTCCGATCTCGGTAAGGATATTGTTCAGCTCATCATCGTCATATGCATACCATACCTTTTTGTTCTTCTCCACTTTATAGAGAGGAGGCTGCGCCAGGTATACATATCCCTGCTTGATCAGCTCCGGCATGAACCGATACAGGAAGGTCAGAAGCAGTGTTGCGATATGTGCACCGTCAACATCGGCATCGGTCATAATGATGATCTTGTGATAACGAAGCTTGGAAATATCAAAATCCTCATGGATTCCGGTTCCGAAGGCAGTGATCATTGCCTTGATCTCTTTGTTTCCGTAAATTTTATCCAGACGTGCCTTCTCAACATTCAGGATCTTACCACGAAGTGGAAGGATTGCCTGTGTGGCACGGTTTCTCGCTGTCTTGGCAGAACCACCCGCGGAATCTCCCTCTACGATATAAATCTCACAGTTCTCCGGATTCTTGTCAGAACAGTCTGCAAGCTTTCCCGGAAGTGACATACTGTCCAGTGCGGATTTTCTTCTTGTAAGGTCACGTGCCTTTCTGGCTGCCTCTCTGGCTCTCTGTGCAAGAACAGATTTCTCAACTGTAGCCTTGGCAACTGCAGGATTCTGCTCCAGGAAAATCTCCAGCTGTTTACTTACAACACTGTCTACCGCACCTCTGGCCTCACTGTTTCCAAGCTTCTGCTTAGTCTGACCCTCAAACTGCGGATTCTCGATCTTAACACTGACGATCGCAGTCAGGCCCTCACGGATATCATCACCGCTTAAGTTCGGCTCACTGTCCTTGAGAAGCTTGTTCTTACGTGCATAATCATTAAATGTATTGGTGATCGCATTACGGAAACCGGTAATGTGTGTACCACCCTCCGGTGTATTGATATTGTTTACAAAGCCATAGGTGTTCTCTGTATAGGAGTCATTGTGCTGCAGCGCAACCTCTACAGACACGCCGTCCTTCTCACCCTCACAGTAAATGATCTCCGGGTAAAGAGCCTCCTTGCTTCTGTTCAGGTAACTTACAAACTCACGGATACCACCCTCATAGTGGAATACCTTCTCGCGCTCCTGTCCCTCTCTCTTATCCTCCAGTACGATACGAAGACCCTTAGTCAGGAAAGCCATCTCACGAAGTCTCTGTTTCAGGATATCATAATCATAAACAGTTTCCTCAAAGATCTCCTTGTCCGGAAGGAAATAAACCTTCGTACCGGAAAGCCCCGGCTCACAGTCACCTACCACCTTCAGCGGGTACATAGTCTTGCCACGCTCATATCTCTGTCTGTATTCCTTACCCTCTCGGTAGATGGTAACCTCCAGCCATTCGGAAAGTGCATTTACAACAGATGCACCAACACCGTGAAGACCACCGGAAACCTTATATCCTCCACCGCCGAACTTACCGCCTGCGTGAAGAATGGTAAATACAACCTCAACTGCCGGAATACCAGCCTTATGATTGATGCCAACCGGAATACCACGACCATTATCTGTAACTGTAATGGAATTATCCGGATTGATATCTACATGGATCTCCGTACAAAAACCAGCCAGTGCTTCATCGACTGCGTTATCCACGATCTCATATACGAGATGATGAAGTCCACGGCTGGAGGTACTTCCGATATACATTCCAGGCCTCTTACGTACGGCTTCCAGTCCTTCCAGGATCTGGATCTGATCCGCGCCGTATTCTGTATTCTCTGCGCCCATGTCATTCCTCCTGTTCTTGTCATCCGGACGTATTTGAAAATTCATTTCTGCAGAACCATAGCAGCTTCAGAAATTATTACATCAAATCCTGAGCAAGAAAAACTGATCTGTTAATTTCAGAAAATACTGTATTTTCATTTTGCAGAAAGCAATTCTCAAACCCACTCCGGAAGTGTCATTTATACCTGTAAAATAAATATTTTTTACATACGAATACAGAGTTTATTATAGCACAAAAAAGCCTGTATTTCCACGCAAAATCATAGGAAATACAGGCAAAAAAGTATCTTATTAAATGCAATTTCAAATTACACAGCACAATATGCGCTTAAAATATATGGAATATTCAGCTACTCCAGTAAAAGCCCAAATTCTTTTAACAATTTCTTCTGGTATTCCGGATCTGATGCCGATTTTATAATATCAGACGTCCTGCCAAGTTCAGCAAGACAGAGGATCAAACTGTTAATACTATGTTCTCCCTGTTGCATTCCCTGCTGTATTCCCTGCTGCATCCCCTGCTGCATTCCCTGCTGTATTCCCTGCTGCATTCCCTGCTGCATTCCCTGCTGCATCCCATCCTTTATTCCATCCTGCATTCCAATTCCATAACCTTCATCATAGCCAGCCTGTAAACTTTTTCTTATCTTTTCCTCAATCTGATCCTGTATGATCCGATTTAATGCTTCACACATACAATCCGCCTCCCTGAATTTTTCTTCATTAGCCCTTACGATCATCTGCATGACTGATTCGTACAAAGGATTTTTCTGCTTTTCTCTGTATTCATTGAGAAGTCGTTTCATATCTTCCTTATCTTTTATTCTATCAGTCAGACTTCTCAGCCACAGATTTTTCTTCTTCGACAACTGCTCCGTTACAATAACCTGGATTGGGATCTTAGACCCTGTTACGTAATAAATTCCTTCTTCTATCTTTTTTATCCGGCATTTCCAAAACTCCCTCAAATGCCGGAGCATCTTCCGGGGATATGCCCTGCTTACCAAAGAGATCGTAATCTCCTCAATTGGGATTTCATCCTCAGTTACCGTATCCGCTTTATAAAAAAATGCATATCCACACACCTTATAAAAATCATTGATGCTTATATAATCCGTCGGACTCTTATACTCAATGATATTATATTTCCGGAAAATCCTTCCGATGTTTTTATTAATGGGGATATCGGTCTTCTTTTTGATCACAAGCGCATCGATCTCCATTGGTTTCGTCCCAAGCTGATGCTCATTCTCAAAAATCAGATTCTCCCTTTCTGACTCCAGTTCTATTTGGATATCAGCAAAAAATGCAGGATGCCACTGCCGCAGGTTAGAGCTGTTTGTTCTGTTTTTGTTTACGATCATACACGACTCCTCTTTTTTGATCTCAAGGAGCCTCATCTGAAAACTCCTGCTGAAAAATGGAAAAAAGCATGAATTTTCTGAGATGACAGGCAGCCTGCCTGATATATGAAATGTAATAGAAAAATAAGATTATTTTTAGAAAAATATGCTTTTACAGCATTTCCATAGAATCCCGGAACTGCTTTTTATTTTTGATAAGATTAGCTTACCACAATATGGTCTGTACTGCAAGCAAATCATTTCGACAAAATCCGCACAGTACTTTTTATATTACTGTTCACTCCGTTCTCAGCAACACGCTTCGCGATGCCGGTGAACAGTAACCTTTTTATTACTACAAAAAAAGCCACATACGCTCCCAAAAAAATCCTTGGTCACAGTATGCAGCTTATTCAATCATCCACGATCACGTTATTACGATCCGTACCGCAATTTACACCTGATCATTCAGCAGAACCTTCTCCATCCAGAAGCGCCTTATAAATATCCCGCTTGGAAACACCACGATCCTTGGCAGCAAGCTTCATGGCATCCTTCCTGGAATTCCCCTGCTGCTCATACATCGCCACATGCTCCGCAATGGAAATCTCCTCCCAGGAAGCACGCTTCTCCGCCTCCATCTCACTGCGGCTCCTGCCCTCGATCACGAGAACACACTCACCCAGCGGCTTCTCATCTTTATAAAAATCCATCAGATCATCGATCGTAGTCCGGAATGCCGTCTCATGCTTCTTGGTCAGCTCTCTGCAAAGAGTCATCCGGCGGTTGCCAAGCGCCTCTCTGAGCTCACCAAGGGTCCGTACAAGCCTGTGAGGAGCCTCATACAGGATAATAGTCCTGGTTTCACAGGAAAGCTCCTCCAGGATCGTTTTTCGTTCTTTCTTATCCGCCGGAAGAAAAGCCTCGAAAGCAAAACGCCTGGTATGCAGGCCTGACAAAGTCAGAGCAGTGATGCAGGCAGCAGGACCCGGAAGTGAAGTCACTTCAATTCCGGCTTCATAGCACATGGCGGCAAGCTCCTCCCCGGGATCCGAGATACCCGGAGTACCTGCATCTGTGATCAACGCAATGTTTGTACCTGCCAGCAGCTTTTCCACAAGGACATGGCCCTTATCTATCTTATTGTATTCGTGGTAGCTGGTCATGGGGGTTTTTATATCAAAATGATTCAGCAGTTTTATGCTGTTGCGGGTATCTTCCGCGGCGATTAAGTCCACTTCCCGAAGGGTTCTTAGTACTCGAAGTGTGATGTCTTCGAGGTTTCCTATGGGGGTGGCACATAAGTATAGTTTTCCGTTTTGTTTCATATTTGCCTCTTTTCTCGCTTGACCGCGGGGAGTTTTTTTCCACTTGGCCGTGGGGGATTTCGCTTGACCTCCGGGGGGATTCCGCTCGACCGCAGGGGTTTCCGCTTGACAGCGGGGGATTTCGCTCGACCGCGGGGGTTTCCGCTTGACAGCGGGGGTTTGTTTAAGTTTGGCATGATCGATGACGTATATGTTGCCGGTGGAATCGGAAGCGGGATCAATATGTCTAATGCAGTGCATATCGGAATGTTCCCGGATATTCCTCTTGAGAAATTCCACTATATTGGTAACTCTTCTCTTACAGGTGCTTATCTGATGCTTCATTCCACACCGGCAGAGAAAAAGACATACGAACTTGCATCCAATATGACTTACCTGGAGCTTTCTACAGTTCCTACCTATATGGATGAGTTTGTAGGTGCATGCTTTATTCCGCATACGGACACAAATCTGTTTCCGTCTGTTATGGAAGAACAGCAGAAGAGATAAAGCAGACTAAAACAGCAGAGGTAAAACATGGCTTTTAGTATAAATGACTTGAATTATGAAAAAGACAGCAAGGAAAGAATGCCCTGGGAGCATTATACAGAGGAGTTCGCTAAGGCAGACCCGGCAGAAATTGCCGGACGTCTTTCACTTCCTTATGACGAAGAGAAGAAAGAACTGACTCTGAAATTCCTGGGAAGCGTTTATTATATTTCCTGGCCGGATTTTCAGGTAACTCATGAGGAAGATGATGCGGGATTTTATCCTCTTGAGGAAATGCATTATGCAAAGATCCTTGCTATCCGTTTTCTGCTGAACGGGAATGTATCTCAGGGAAGCGGAAGGTTTAAAACATACAGGGAAATGCCCTGGGGAGAGGTTTATCTCCGTCAGTTTGATGGCAGGTGCATCAAACGCCTGGCTTTCACATACGGAAACAGACTTAAGGATTTCAAGGAAATCATGGAACACATCCATGCGGTTCTCGTGGATCATGGAGATATTGCATACCAGGTGGAGATCTTTCCGGGATATGTAGTTCAGATGATCCTCTGGGAGGGGGATGATGAATTTCCGCCGTCCTCACAGATCTTGTTTTCTGATAATTTTCCGGTTTCCTTTGCGGCTGAGGATATGGCCGTTATGGGAGACGTTATCATTGGGTCTTTAAAGGCATTTCTGAAATGTCTTTAAAAATGAAAAATAGTTAAGAACAGGATGGGACCTGTTTTTATAGAGATGCAGTTTTAAGGGATTAAAAACTGTAAAAATACCTAAAGGGAGGTAACATTATGGGATTTAAAAGTGACATCGAAATTGCACAGGAGTGCGAAATGCTTCCAATCACACAGATTGCAGAGAAGGCAGGTATTGACGACAAATATCTGGAGCAGTACGGTAAGTACAAAGCAAAAATTGATTACAATCTGTTAAAAGAGAGTGACAAGAAAGATGGTAAGCTGATCCTCGTAACAGCTATCAACCCGACACCTGCAGGAGAGGGAAAAACAACAACAACCGTTGGTCTTGCAGATGCAATGCAGAAGCTTGGAAAGAGTGTTATGGTTGCTCTTCGTGAGCCATCCCTCGGACCGGTATTCGGTGTAAAAGGTGGTGCAGCAGGCGGCGGTTATGCACAGGTAGTTCCGATGGAGGATATCAACCTTCACTTTACCGGTGACTTCCATGCGATCGGTGCGGCAAACAACCTTCTTGCAGCAATGATCGACAACCATATCTTCCAGGGTAATGACCTGAACATTGACCCGAGAAAGATCACATGGAGACGTTGCGTGGACATGAACGACCGTCAGCTTCGTAATGTAGTAGATGGTCTTGGCGGAAGAACAAACGGTATGCCTCGTGAAGACGGATACGACATCACAGTTGCATCTGAGATCATGGCAGTTCTTTGCCTCGCAAGTGACATCAAAGACCTGAAAGAGAGACTTTCCAGAATCATCATCGGATATACCTATGGTAAAGTTTCCGAGCAGAAACCGGTAACAGCTGGTGATCTTCATGCAGAGGGTGCTATGACAGCACTTCTGAAAGATGCCCTGAAACCAAACCTTGTACAGACACTGGAGCATGTTCCTGCAATCGTACACGGCGGACCATTCGCAAACATCGCTCATGGATGTAACTCCGTAACAGCTACAAAGATGGCTATGAAACTTGCAGATTATGCTATCACAGAGGCTGGATTCGGTGCTGACCTTGGTGCAGAGAAATTCCTTGACATCAAGTGTCGTATGGCAGGCCTTCATCCAAGCGCAGTTGTTATCGTAGCTACTGTTCGTGCACTGAAATACAACGGTGGTGTTCCGAAGGCAGATCTGAACAACGAGAACCTTGAGGCTCTTGAGAAAGGTCTTCCAAACCTTCTGAAACATGTAAGCAATATCAAGAATGTATACAAACTTCCTTGCGTAGTTGCTATCAATGCATTCCCGACCGATACCAAGGCAGAGCTTGACCTGGTTGAGGCAAAATGTAAAGAGCTTGGCGTTAACGTTGCACTTTCCGAGGTATGGGCAAAAGGCGGCGAAGGCGGCATGAAGCTTGCTGAGGAAGTAATCCGTCTTGTTGAGGAGCCGAATGACTTCACATATGCTTATGAGCTTGAGGGATCCATCGAGGATAAACTGAATAACATCGTACAGAAAGTTTACGGTGGTAAGAAAGTTGTTCTTACAGCAAATGCTCAGAAACAGGCAAAACAGCTGGAAACACTTGGATTTGGCAACTGCCCGATCTGTGTAGCTAAGACACAGTACAGTCTGACTGATGATCAGACAAAACTTGGTGCACCGAAAGATTTTGAGGTAACAGTACGTAACCTTAAGATCTCTGCTGGTGCAGGATTTATCGTAGCTCTTACAGGTGAGATCATGACTATGCCAGGTCTCCCGAAAGTACCGGCTGCAACTAAGATTGATGTAGATGAGACAGGAAAGATCACAGGTCTCTTCTAATCACAATAGAAGATATGAAACAACCGGAGGGGGCTTTTTATAAGGCCCCCAATGGGCTCTCAGGAGTGCTAAAATAAGAATATAAGGAGGAGAGTCCTATGGGATTTTCTACAAGTACTTGTACTGAATTTGTCGAGGTATTAAGCTCCAAGGCACCGGTTCCAGGCGGCGGCGGTGCATCTGCCCTTGTAGGTGCTGTTGGTACAAGCTCTTGGAAATATGGTTGGAAGCCTTACTGTCGGTAAGAAAAAATATGCGGATGTAGAAGATGAAATGTGGGAGCTGAAAAAGAAATGTGATCAGCTTCAGAAAGATTTCCTTCATCTGATCGAGAGAGATGCGGAAGTTTTTGAGCCTCTTTCCAAGGCTTACGGAATGCCGAGAGAGACAGAAGAAGAGAAGGCTGAGAAGGCTCGAGTAATGGAAGCTGCCCTCAAGGAAGCATGCTCTGTTCCTATGGAGATCATGGAGAAATGCTGCGAGGCTATTGAACTTATCAGTTGAGTTCGGAGCAAAAGGTTCTAAGCTTGCAATCAGTGATGCCGGTGTAGGTGCTGCATTCTGCAAAGCAGCTCTTAAGGGAGCAAGCCTGAATGTGTACATTAACACAAAATCTATGGCTGACCGTGCGTATGCAGAGGAATTAAACAAAAAAGCAGACGCTATGCTTGAGAAATATACAAAGATTGCAGACGAGACATTTGACAGTGTTCTCGGAAGACTGAAATAGGAGGAACCAGACAAATGGCAAAGCAGTTATTAGGTAAAGAAGTAACAGCGGCTCTCAATGAAAAGATCAAAGCGAACGTTGCAGAGCTTCAGGCAAAAGGTGTAGATCCTACACTTTGCATTATCCGTGTTGGTGAGAATCCAAGCGATATTTCCTATGAGAGAGGTGCTACAAAGCGCTGTGAGACTCTTGGTGTTGCATGTGAGAAAATTCTTCTTCCGGAGGATGTTTCCCAGGATGAGCTTCTTGCAACCATCGATAAAGTAAACAAAGATGACAAGATCCATGGAGTTCTTCTGTTCCGTCCGCTGCCAAAACATCTGGATCAGGCAGTGATCGAGAATGCACTTGCAGCAGAGAAGGATGTTGACTGTATGACAGATCTTTCCATGTCTGGTGTATTTACAGGCAAGAAGATCGGATTCCCGCCATGTACACCGCAGGCATGCATGGAAATCCTTGATCATTACGGAATCGACTGCACAGGCAAAAAAAGCCGTTGTTATCGGAAGAAGCCTTGTAGTTGGTAAACCGGCTGCCATGATGCTTGTTAAGAAAAATGCGACAGTAACGATCTGCCATACAAGAACCGTTGATATGCCGTCTGTTGCAAAAGAGGCGGATATCGTCATCGTTGCAGCTGGTCGTGCTGGTGTTGTCGGCGCTGATTATGTCAGAGAGGGACAGACCATTATCGATGTTGGTATCAATGTCAATGCAGAGGGTAAGCTTTGTGGTGATGTTGATTATGCGGCAGTTGAGCCAATCGTTGATGCGATCACACCGGTTCCTGGCGGAGTAGGAAGTGTTACAACTTCTGTTCTTGTAGGTCATGTGGTTGAAGCTGCAATGA
>ENA-OPZZ01000571-OPZZ01000571.1-human-gut-metagenome-genome-assembly--contig:-NODE-571-length-28466-cov-7.919757_pt1 | contig 28466 bp, 28 predicted proteins | sample MGYA00242487_ERZ504511 | MGnify/ENA primary metagenome ERZ504511 (study PRJEB26092, sample SAMD00036241) | human gut metagenome | host: Homo sapiens | study: EMG produced TPA metagenomics assembly of... | reverse complement strand
GGGAATGCTTATGAGCGATTATGAGATTTTTATGATAATCCTGACGACAGCCAGCTTAATTGTATCTATCCTTACATACACACATAAGAAATAGCCGCCCTGCTCTCTGGTAAAGAATAGGCGGCTACATCTTAGCTAAACATATTTGCCAGGACGGGGAACTGTAGAAAGAGGTGTCAGATGTGTTGTAATATTGTCACCGCCAAGTCTGGCACCTAATTCCACAATTTTCGGTCCATCTTTTGTTACTTTAATTTCCGTATGAGAAGGTCCATTTTTTATTCCAATTGCTTTATTAGCAGCTATGGCAACTTGACTTATTTGTTCTTTTGTTTTTTCTGGCAGCTGACTAGGCTGTGAATGCCCCATTTCAACAAAGTATGGTGCACCGGTAGTCATTTTATCTGTAATCTGTATAACATGGCACTCTCCGTTAATGCTTAATGTTTCCACACTAACTTCTGCACCTTCCATAAATTCTTCGACCATTAAATCCCCAGATCGTGAAGACTGCTTACTGTATTCATAAGCTCTGTCCAAAGTTTCTTGTTCAAAATTGTTCAGTAAATCTATACCTCGACTTCCTGAATTATCTGCAGGTTTTACAATACAACGGTATCCTGCATCTTTAATCTTTTGAACAGCATTATAAAATTCTTCTTTTGTATTTACCTGAAAGAACATAGGAACTGGAACATTATTCTCTTTCAATGCCTTTCTCATTTCAGCCTTATTAGTAGCCTTGATTGCAGTATCATGATCAATTCCAATCAAATTCATTTTCTCAGCTACTGCTGCCACCGTTCTCATCGGCATATCACTGGCCAATGTCATAATCCCATCAATCTGATGCTTTTGAGCAGCTTCCATTACCGCTGGTATATCTATTGTACTGATAACCTCTTTTTTGATTCCATCAACCCGAAACCCAACAGCTTCTGGATTCATATCCACTGCTATAACATCAAGATCCATTTCTTTTGCTTTCTGGATTGCCGGCAACTGTAAAATGCTGGCTCCCAGTATCATTATCTTTTTCATACTTGTTTTTTCTCCAATGTTTCCTTTGTTGCTGCTGTTTCATTACTATTCAGAATATATGTGTTTCCCGTGTCAGTATCAGCGCGGTTAATATTCTTATGTCCCAAAACTGTCGCAACAGTCATAAACAAAATTTTAATGTCAAATCCGATAGAAAGATGTTTAACATAATAAATGTCATTTTTCAGTTTTTCTTTTGTAAGTACTGAGTTACGGTTCACTGCTTGATTATAACCAGTGATTCCTGGACGAACAGTGAGAACAATTCTTTCTTCTTCTGTATACTTATCCAAATACATTGGAGTATCTGGTCTTGGTCCTATAAAGCTCATATCACCTTTTAAAATATTAATGACCTGCGGCAGTTCATCAATACTGGTTTTTCTCGCAAATTTGCCAAACTTCGTTACTCTTGGATCATCTTCTCCATTATATGTAGAACCATCTGCTAACCGAATATCGGGTGCATTTTCTTTCATAGAACGTAACTTATACATTTTAAAAGGTTTTCCAAAACGTCCAGTTCTCTCTGCCATATAAAAAACAGAACCTCTATCTTCTGCCTTAATAAAGAAATAAGAAATTCCTATTACAATTCCAATTGGAATCATTAAAATAACAGAACATATAATATCAAAGGTACGCTTTACAAAACGGAAACCTAAACTTCCTGATGCTTTTAAATCATTTGACATATTTAAACAACTCCTGATATTTATTTTCATCAAGGTCTTTTTTATAATCTTTCATCATCAGCTTAAAATCAGAATATTGTGGAATATATCCAAAATCTTTCTTTGCTTTTTCCATAGAAAATAAGTATGATGGTGTATTATTTTTAACCTCTGGTTTATATACTATTTTTGATTTACATTCTGGATTTGGAGCCCACAGTTCAGCAATAATTTCTGCCTGTTCCTGTAAAGTCACGCCTTTTCCAGAAGTCATATTATAAAGTCCACTGGTCTCTTCACTCTGCATTGCCAGATAAAATGCGTGTGCAACATCTTTCACATATGCAACATCCCTGCTAAGATTTTTATCTCCAAAAATGCAAATATCCTTTCCTTCTGAAGCATTGTCAATAAAAATCTTTAATCCGGATTTTCTTAGTGTTCCATTTATATATAAAGAATCATGTGGTCCTACACCGTATACCGGCGGAAAACGAAACCACGCATTTTTCATTCCATGCTGTTGGTTATAATATTCTAAAGTGTCATTTGCTGCATTTTTAGAAAAGACATACACCGCATGATCACCTGTATAAATAAAATCTCTCGGCTCATCTTCCGTAATAACTTTCTTTCCCCATGCACCTCTGACATCAGCATAAGAGCATGTAGAAATTACGCGTTTGATTTTATTTTTCCTACAGTATTCCAAAACATTGATTGTTCCAATCGTATTTACGTTAAAATAATCGGCAGCATTCTCATTTTCATCCAAATTGACATCTGCATTTGCAGGAAGCAATCCTCCTAACAAGATTACGCCGTCTACATTGTCTGTAGGTAGTTGCTCAAAATCCTCTTTACTTGTCAGATCAAGATTAATATAATCAACTCCCAGACTATCATAATGCTCCTTAAATTTATTTTTTCTTCCAGTAACTACAACCTTACATCCTTGTTTCAAAAATTCATCAACTGTATAAACACCAATAAAACTTGATGCTCCAATAACTATGTACATAGATATCCTCCCTCTATTTACAGGGAGCACACCCTCCCCATAATCAATACATCTTCATATTTACCTTTTGCAAAATGATGTTCCGGCAACTTCCCTTCAATCGTGAATCCGGCTTTTTTATAGCAGTTAATAGCTCTCTGATTTGACTCGAAAACGTACAAATAAATCTTATGCAAGTTCAAATGCATAAAACAAAAATGAACTAATGCATTAACAGCATCCGTACCCCCCCCTGGGTATATTTTCACCCAGACTGATGTACAATTCTGCATTTCTATTAATTTGATCAATATTTTTAAGTCCTATTGTTCCAATACATTTATTTGCATGATATACAGCAAACAGTTTTTTACTTTCATGCATTGTCACATTCTGTATCCATTTTTCATGTTCATATTCAGAAATCGGATAAAGAGTACCTGTCAAATCTCTCATATCTTCTCTATTTACCCATTCATAAATCAATGGTGCATCTTGTTTACTGATTCCTCTAAGTTCGACTATTTTTCCGCTAATCATTTTAAATATATTCCTTCACAATTTTGCTGTACTGTTCAATAACATACTCCACATCCTCATCGCTCAATTTAGTGTGCAGCGGAAGTGTAATCAGATTTTCATAGTATGCATAGGCATTCGGAAAATTCTTAATATCCCATCCCATATTTTTGTAAGCAGTCATCATTGGCAATGGTTTGTAATGTACATTTGTATTTACACCTCGCTCTGCCAATTTTGTGATAATTTTCCTTCTCTGCTCATCACTGGCGCCTGGAATTCTGGTCAGATACAAATGTCCAGAAGATGCAAAATCGTCTCCATAATGATGCAAATGAATAACGCCAAGTTCATCACATGCTTCATCATATTTTTTGATTATCTCTTTTCTTCTCTCCAGAAGTGTCGGATAACGATCTAACTGTCTAAGCCCAATAGCTGCCATAATATCTGTCATATTGCATTTGTACCATGGACCAATAATGTCATACTCCCATGCACCAATCTGTGTTTTAGCTAATGCATCTTTACTCTGTCCATGAAGGCTATACAGCTGATACTGATGATACATTTCTTCGTTATCAATTCCTGGGATATCTTTCCATGTTGCTGCTCCACCTTCTGCTGTTGTAAAGTTTTTCACAGCATGAAAGCTGAAATCAGTAAAGTCTGCAAACTCTCCTGCCATCTTTCCATTTTTATTTGCGCCTAACGCATGTGCACAATCTGCAAACACAAGCACTCTGCCAATTGCCTGCTGAATTCTTGCACCTAAATCATTTCCCTCTTTGGCCCTGAACAATGCTTTTTTGCTTTCAACTGCTGCGTATAACTTGTCATAATCACAAATAATTCCAGCAAGATCTACCGCTACAACAGCTTTTGTTTTCTCAGTAATTGCAGCTGCAACTTTGTCATAATCCATCTCAGTAGAATCTTTTTGACTATCTACAAAAATAACCTTGGCGCCACAATGAATTGCTGCACTTGCTGTAGCTGTATATGTGTATGCAGGTACGATTACTTCATCGCCTTCACCAATTCCACAGATTCTAAAATTCAATTCTTCCGCAGCAGTTGCAGAATTTAAACAGACAACTTTTGAGGTATGGCAAAACTCCGCTAATCGTTTTTCTAATTCTTTTGTTCTTGGTCCTGTTGTAATCCAACCCGATTTTAAAGCTTCAACCACTTCTGCAATCTCTAAATCAGAGATATCAGGTGGGGAAAAAAGAATAGATCTCTGTACATTTTTGCTATTCTCTTTCTGATTTTCCATTTCACATACTCCTTACTTAATCTTTTTTACACACTAATAGCCCGCTTCACTCCCCGAGTTTGGCAGGCTAATGCAAATTTATCTTCTTTTCTGTTCTGTCTTTTTCTTTTTCATTTTCATCTTCCATTCAGAACCCAAACCAGCTTTCCTTCAGTTATGCAGTTCGGTCAAAAATAAATCTGTATCAATGTTCTCTTTCTTACATAATTCTCTTCTTATATAACTTCGAGTACTCTCGCGGCTTTTGTAAAAGTCACTGTCTTTGCGGGATCCTCGTGGACTCCGACGGGCGGTACTCAGCCCGAAAGCCGCACCATATAGATGCTGCCTTCTTTGTAGTTACCTACTTCTATTCGTGATGCGATGATCGCTCATCACATGAAAACAACGACTCTATCGTTGACTTTTCCATTATTTGTTTTTCTGATTTTCCTTAAAGCTATCCAGGCATTTCTGTCCAAGGTTCTGTGCCATATTCAGATATCTGCTGCCGCGATGACCGTTTTCGCATTGGAAATCCGCACCTTTCCGGCGGATTTTGGCTCCGCACTGGCTGCACACAGAATTGATATTATGCTGTTGAACCTCCAGAACGACGATGCCTTCCTGCCATGCCTTGTACTTGAGCTTCTCCCGAATGGACGGAACGAGTCGAAGTGGGGAATTTTTTCCGACGCTTGCCAGAATGATATTTCCATAGTCTTTGTTGTATTCCGGAAGGACCAGAACACTGGCATTTTGTTTTTTGCAGTAATCAATGATCCGTCGGCTGATCTGATGTGCATAATGCTCATGCAGATTTTTCAGTTTTTTCCAGTAGCGGTAATTTGCTTTGGCATTGTCGCCGCCACCCTGAACGTCTTCGGACCGTTTGATCCGGTCGTAAATCTGCTGGCTGGCATTCACGTATTCTCTGCCCCCCTTTATATAGAAGGAACTCTCTCGTTTTCCGGAAGAATCGAGAATACAGCATACTGTGCATGCGTCCTGACCGGTAAAAACCGCGGAACATATTTTGCTTTCTGCTGTAATACGTTCACGGGCGCCACGTCCGTCTGCCACAGGTATTTTCCACGGGATATGAAGTTCTGCGCGGTCTTTCTTCAAAACCAGTGCCGGGGACATCATCTGTCCTTCTTCCGGAACGGTGTTGCCGCGAAGACGAAGTCTGCACCATTGCCAGCCTTCTCCATCCCAGAGCTTCAGAGAAATCGTATTTTGCTGAAAGTCACGGTACATTCCTTTGTAGAATGTCACTGATTCGGTAAAAGCCTCGGTGGGCTGTTCCTGCTCCTCCCTTGCCAGATAGCTTTTGGCTGCTGCCGTGGCAGTATTGATGGCTGCCCTTCGAAAATAAAGAGGAACCTTTTTCCACGGAATGGGATTTGGTACCGGCTGTTTGTCGCGTCCGACGATGGTCAGCTTCTCCAAAATGCGGAGGGCTTCCTGTGTGCCGGGCTGCTCATCCGGAAAAGTCTCCAGATACAGCTGGTAATAAAAAAGCAGGACTTCGTTGTAGAGGGCCTGTGTCTGGTGGAACCACTCTGTGTGTCGAAACAGGATATTGTATCTCCTGACTGTGATCGCATAGTACGGTATTTTTTCCATCTGATTGCACCTCTGATTTGGAAATCGGATATTTCCTGACTTTCTTTTATTGATTATAGGATATTTAATGTCTTATGTCAATCATTATAACATATTATATATCCTGTTATAACGCATTACAGGATATATAAAATCGCCAATTCCAGAACATTTGCCGGCATATTTTTTCATATTCTGAAAGATTTGGACAAAAGAAAAAGAAGCCCCAGAGCTCTGACGAGCTCTGAAGCCTCTCCTTCTTATATGCATGTATGAAACTAATATATTTGTGGTTATTCTTTCCAGAACTTCTTAATATAGTCCTGCGCTTCTGCTTCTGTTAAGTGGAATTTTTCCGTCAAACGAAGGTAAACTCTGTCTTTAGACATTTCATCTTCCTGATATGCTTCAACAAAAGCCTGTATTCCCTGTTCACGGGCTTCACGTATTATCTTATCACTTTTTAGTTCTAAAACTTTACCTCCCATGATATTACCTATCCCTCCTTTTACAGAATCCTCTTCTGCAAATATGTATTCGGCAATCTCTTCTATTAATTCACAAAGATCTCTGTATACTTTCTCACGGCCTTGTTCTAATAGATTTTCCAATTGTTGCTCTATAGACTCATACTCTTCCAAAAGCTTTCTCATTTCCTTGTCATCATCATCAATCTTCTTTTTATCCTTCTCATATCTCAAAATATAAAAAGGAAGTAGAAACAATAACTGCTTCTGGAAAATCTCATCCTTCGTGTACTTCTGTACACATAAAATTGGAACGTGGTAATTCACTACAGTTCCATCAGGCATCTCCATTTCCATATGGAGACTTTCCTTCTTTGTATTACGAAGGTATAACACTGCGGAATGCGGAAATCTTATCCTGTAAACTCCATCTCTTTTTTCCACATCACTCAAACTGATTGCAAAATCGTACTCCACCATCCGAATCACCATTTCCGAATCATCCGTACTCTGGCACTCAATGTGATATTGTTTCTTTCCTATCGTAAAATACGAGTCTGTAATCCTTTCACCATTTTTCGTCTGATGTTCATTTCGTAGCTGTCCTATAGGCGTATCCATTGAATATCTTGTTCCAAAGATCTCATTAATCACCGGTATGATCAACTCCGGCATTTTTTCAAGCATTGTCCGAAATGTATCATCAAATATTGTATTGTTTGCCATGAGGCTTTCCCTTTCTATTTTTGTATTTTCCTTCTTACGTATTTTGGGAAATTTCCTCATATGATATTCTATTTTTGCTTTTTATAAAGCATTCATCTTTTGTAAATGAAAGTAATCTTGCAATATTTTCTGTTAAAACTATTTTGCAGACTTGAGATACTCACCTGCCTCTCCCTTTATTATTTTCATTCTAGCATATACATATGTACTATTCCAGAAATTCTTGCTGAGCATATTCTTTATTATCCAACAGCCCAGGGTATTATATGAAAATACTTTTTTGACTCAGTATCTACAATAGTAATTTTTATATCATTCTCGTAAGCTTTATGAACACTACAATTTTGAAGAACAAATGTACATACTACTTCTTTCTGAGAAACAAGATATTTATCAAAACTCCATTTATGCGCTAACTCTATTTGTCCAGAATACGGAATTGCAACAAGCTCATCGTCTACTTCAATATATTCGATATCAGCTTCATTACCACTGGTAATATGAATCTCCTTAATTTGAATAGCAGCATTACCGATATTAACAATTCTCAAATGTAAAATATATTTTTCGTCTTTAATATCCAGCCAAGAGTTCATAAACAGCTCCTTCTTATAAGGCAGTTCACTCAATTCTTTTGAAACTTCAATTGCTATATCTGATTTTTTATTAGCTATCCAGGCAAGCCAAATCGCTATAACAGTTAAAACAGTTGAAACTATTGTCTGTATCAACGCAATAAATCCCGCATAATTATTTAAAAGCTCTAATTTCATCTACATCTTCCTATCTCTTATTTATTAACTACTTTATCTCAAACAAACGGTCATAAAAAAGGCTGAGCACAAAACTCAGCCCGATTCCCAATATTCAAAAGACTTCGAGCAAACCTGTTGCAATTAGTATATTTAATACTCGTGAAAAATACAACTATTTTTACGCTTCTTATCTTACTCCTAAAAGTTAGTTTTTTATTCAACTTTCCTGTGACTCATATCACGCAATTTCCACTCTAGGTCATGAATTTCCACACTTTCTCTTGACTTGAATCAAGCTTCTCCTTTTTCAGGTCATAAATTTCTGGTATCTACTTTGACTTATATCACACAATTCTCATCCCAGGTCATGAATTCCTGGCTTTTCCTTTGACTCATACCCTACATTCCCCATTCCAGGTCATGCATTCCCAGCTTTTCCCGTGACTCACATCCTACATTCCCCATTCTAAGTCAAAAAATACCGGTATTTCTTATGACTCATACGGGACAACTCTCATTCCAAGTCATAAAATACCGGTATTCCAAATAGTTTAACAATACATAGAGCTTACTCACCGTAGGAAGATGCTCCACAGGCAGATCGTAGGGAGTGACAGCAAGGTGGAAAAGATGACCATCTTTGTTGCAAATGGTGAATCTACCTGATATTTCTCTGCCAGGATACTGGTTGTCGCACCAGCCGGCATTGCTGCGAGAAGGACGCACAATCCGAGGACGGTCTTGCTCAGTGGCAGGAAACGACAGACAATATACACCACTGCCGGAATGATCACCAGTCTGTGTACGGTATACTTCACAACTGTCCAGTCCCAGAAATCTTTGAGATCAATGTCAGCCAGGATCATGCCAATGACCATCATGGACATAGCAGTGTTGCAGTTTCCAACTGCCGTTACTGCACCGTCAAGTCCAAGTGGCAGTGGAAGTCCCGTAACCATCAGAATAATTCCAAGAACACATGCCAGGATACATGGATGTGTCACAACCTTTTTCAAAGTTTTCTTTTTGTCACTGGTTCCGGAAAAAACAGCCAGGCCGGAAGACCACATCATGATCCTCTGCGGGATCAGGTAAACGCTGGCAAGTACCAGACCTTCCACACCATAAATTCCCTCCGCGATCGGATTCCCAAGGAAGCCCGCATTGGAGCAGATTGTCCCATATTGCAGACATTTATATCGTCCTTCTGGTTCTTTTCGGAACATCACTTTTCCATAAATCACGCAGAATACCTGAATACCTATAGATATAAGAAGGATTTCCAGATATTTTATAAAATTTCCATCTGCTGCACTCTGCGTAAACGCATGAAGAATGTTGCACGGCAGAATCAGATAAATAACAAGGTCATTGATGTTTTTTTGTCCCTGCGGTCCAATGATATGTATTTTTTTCATTAAAAATCCTACAGCTACAAGTAGAAAGATTGTGAGCTGTAATGTAAGAAGTGTTTTCATAATATTCTACTTTCCGCGTGTTTCCTTCCTTTGAAACACCTGCTTCCTTTCTTCTTAATTCATTTTCATCCTCATCATCTCAAATCATACTTTAGTGTAGCACATTGCCAAAATCCCCGCAAGAAGGTTACTGTTCACTCCGTTCACACTGTATACAATATTTTCACCTTCCGTTGACAGTTCTCTGCATTTCCTGTAAGATAAAAGTAGTTTTTATTTTACCCTGGAGGCTTTATGCATGAACAATTCTGTATGCTTCGAATCTTCCGGTTATTCCGGATCAATGCATATTATGATTCACTGAGTGTCATCACAGAAGTTATTGTCGGCAAAAAACAACAGCTACTGTCTTCTGTCCTTTCATGTTTACAACAATTTTAATTTCCAAAACATAGTGTGGACTTTTCTGGTTCGACCATTTTTCGCCACACAATTACCCATTGCGGTAGTTGTGCGGCGTTTTTTTATGTCAGCTTATGCTGACCAGAATCACGCGCCAGGTCTCACGGATGTTCGACTTGAAGTCTGCCTGGCAGCTACAGCCATATGTTCGACTTAAATCTTATTTATATTATATAGAAGGGAGTTTCTATGAACGACACATTTATGAAAGAAAAGCCAGTCTTTCCGCTTATCATGTCCATGGCCCTGCCAATGGTCATTTCGATGCTCGTAAATTCTCTGTACAATATCGTGGACAGTTTTTTTGTCGCACAGATCAGTGAAAATGCCATGACCGCGCTGTCGCTCGTTTTTCCTGTCCAAAACTTCGCCAATGCGATTGCGATTGGTTTTGGAATTGGTATCAGTTCACAGATTGCCATCTGTCTTGGTGCCGGAAACAGAGAGACTGCCAGCAAAGCAGCCACACACGGGCTTGCATTGTCCGGTCTGCATGGTGTAATTCTGACAATCGGTTGTATCCTTGTGATGCCTGGATTTCTGGCACTTTTTACTGGTGATGCAGATGTAACTGATCTCGGGATCCGCTATTCTACAATTGTTTTTCTCTTTGCTGTCATAAACACCATAAATCTTGCCTACGAAAAGATCTTCCAGGGTGTCGGCAAGATGAAGGTTACGATGATCGGTCTGATGATTGGCTGTGTTTCCAATATCATCCTCGATCCGCTGCTGATCTTTGGCCTTGGTCCGTTCCCGGCACTCGGTATTGAAGGCGCTGCACTGGCAACCGGGTTGGGACAGGTATTTAATCTTGTTTTCTACCTGATCGTATATAAAATAAAACCTCTCCAGGTTCAGCTCAGCCGCAGCCATCTCCACCCGGACATGGCTCTGGCAGCAAGATTATACTCTGTCGGCATCCCAGGTGCACTGAATCTTGCGCTGCCTTCTGTCCTGGTTTCTGCACTGAACGGACTTCTGGCAGTCTATTCCCAGAGTTATGTGGTGATTCTGGGAATTTACTACAAATTGCAGACTTTCCTGTATCTTCCGGCAAGCGGAATCGTGCAGGGAATGCGTCCGGTCATCGGATACAACTATGGTGCCAGAGAACATAAACGTGTGAAAAAAATCTACTTCGTCACACTTGGCATGAGTGGTGTGATCATGTTGATCGGAACCATCATCTGCCTGACAATTCCGAGACAGCTGATCGGCATGTTTACCACAAACCCTCAGACAATTACTGCAGGCAAAACAGCACTCCGAATCATCTGTGCAGGATTTCTGATCTCTTCTGTATCCGTCACAGCATGCGGTGCACTGGAAGGACTTGGCAGAGGAAGTGCATCATTGATCGTCTCTCTCTGCAGGTACCTGATCATTATCCTTCCGGCCGCTTTTATCCTGAGTCATTTCTTCGGAGCCGTCGGAGTATGGAACGCTTTCTGGATTGCGGAAGCACTGACCGCCGGGGTATCCTTTTTCATCAGTAAGAGGATTATCGGGGTATAAACCCGATGGTCCTTTTTTATTTTCTCTTGACGAATACCCTACACGGGTATATATTACAAGTATAGCAAATATACCCATGTAGGGTATTAAGAACAAAATAAATCTTGCAAAAGGAAGTTTGCTTATGGATCATAATAACTCTAACGCCAGTTCCTCTACAAAGACAGAAGAAATTATAAAGGAACAGGCAGCTGTTCAGGAAAAATCTTGTTGCAGCAATGATAATGCCACCCCATCCGCTCCTGCCTGCTGCTGTACGAAGCACACCGACCGTTCAGAAGCTGACCGCAAGAAACTCATCAACCGTCTGAAACGTATCGAAGGGCAGATCCGGGGAATCATAGGAATGTTGGAAAACGATGCTTACTGCAACGATATCCTCATTCAGTCAGCTGCCGTTAATGCCGCCGTCAATTCTTTTAACAAAGAACTTCTCGCGAATCATATCCGCACCTGTGTGGCTCGTGATATCCGCGAAGGTAAAGATGAAACCATCGACGAGCTGGTTGCAACTCTGCAGAAGCTAATGAAATAAGGAGGTAATACAATGGAACAATACAACGTCACCGGAATGAGCTGCGCTGCCTGCAGTTCCCGTGTGGAGAAGGCCGTATCCAGAGTGCCGGGAGTTACATCCTGCTCGGTCAGCCTTCTGACAAATTCTATGGGAGTTGAAGGAACTGCATCCTCTCATGACATCATCACTGCCGTAGAGCAGGCAGGTTATGGTGCATCACTCAAGGGTGCAAATAAGGAACAGGTTTCCATGTCTGAAGCCGAGGAAGCCCTGGAGGATCACGAGACGCCGGTTCTCAAACGCCGCCTGATCGCTTCCATCGGGTTTTTACTCGTTCTGATGTATTTCTCCATGGGACATATGATGTGGGGCTGGCCACTCCCGGCATTTTTTAACGATAACCACGTTGCCATGGGACTTGTCCAGCTTCTGCTTGCCGGAATCGTCATGGTCATCAACCAGAAATTCTTCATCAGCGGATTTAAGAGTCTGTGGCACCGTGCCCCCAATATGGACACACTGGTTGCACTCGGCTCCATGGCCTCATTTATATGGAGTGTCTACGCACTTTTTGCCATGACAAGAGCACAGGTAGACGGTGATTCTGCTGCCGTTATGAACTACATGATGGAATTTTATTTCGAGTCCGCCGCAATGATCCTGACGCTGATCACTGTTGGAAAAATGCTCGAAGCCCGTTCCAAGGGAAAAACGACCGATGCTCTCAAGAGCCTCATGAAGCTTGCCCCAAAGACCGCCGTTGTTCTTCGCAATGACCAGGAAACTACCGTTCCGATCGAACAGGTCCACAAGGGAGATGTCTTTGTGGTCCGCCCTGGCGAAAATATCCCGGTTGATGGCGTGATCGTCGAGGGAACCAGTGCCGTCAATGAATCTGCTCTTACCGGTGAAAGTATCCCTGTTGACAAAGCAGCCGGAGATCTTGTTTCTGCCGCGACCGTCAACCAGTCCGGATTTATCAAATGCGAAGCAACCCGTGTCGGCGAAGATACCACACTCTCTCAGATCATCAAAATGGTGAGTGATGCCGCCGCTACCAAAGCTCCGATCGCCAAAATCGCAGACCGCGTTTCCGGTGTTTTTGTTCCGGCAGTTATTACGATTGCAATCGTTACTACGATCATCTGGCTTCTGACCGGACACGAATTTGGCTATGCTCTTGCCCGCGGTATCTCCGTTCTCGTTATCAGTTGCCCATGTGCCCTCGGACTTGCTACTCCGGTAGCGATCATGGTCGGCAATGGAATGGGAGCCAGGAATGGTATCCTGTTCAAAACTGCCGTTTCTCTCGAAGAGGCCGGCAAGGTTCAGATCGTTGCCCTGGACAAAACCGGTACGATTACCAGCGGCCAGCCGGAAGTTACTGATCTGCTCCCTGCAGACGGAATCTCCGAACAGGAGCTTCTCACCATGGCATTTGCCCTGGAGAAAAAAAGTGAACATCCGCTTGCGAAAGCGATTCTCAAATATGCTGAAGGACAACATCTTACAGCGCCGGAGGTTTCTGATTTCCATGCCCTTCCCGGCAACGGGCTCTCTGCAGTACTCGATCAGGAAACTCTGATCGGTGGAAGCATGAAATTCATCAGCAGCCAGGTAAACGTTCCTGCCACCCTTTCCCAGAAGGCAGAAAAACTTGCAGAAGAGGGAAAAACACCCCTGCTTTTTGCCCGGAATGGTAAACTGGTCGGCATTATCGCTGTTGCCGATGTTATCAAAGAAGACAGCCCACAGGCGGTCAGAGAACTCCAGAACATGGGAATCCGTGTTGTCATGCTGACCGGTGATAATGAACGCACCGCAAGAGCGATCGGTGCACAGGCCGGTGTTGATGATGTCATCGCAGGTGTTCTCCCGGATGGCAAGGAAAGTGTGATCCGTTCACTCAGGGAACAGGGCAAAGTAGCCATGGTCGGTGACGGAATCAACGATGCCCCTGCACTTACCCGCGCAGATATCGGAATCGCGATCGGTGCCGGAACTGATATCGCGATCGATGCCGCTGATATCGTTCTGATGAAGAGTCGTTTAAGCGATGTTCCTGCTGCAGTACGTCTCAGCCGTGCAACCCTGAAAAATATCCACGAAAATCTTTTCTGGGCATTTTTCTACAATGTGATCGGCATTCCACTGGCCGCCGGTGTATGGATCCCGATTTTCGGATGGACATTGAATCCGATGTTCGGTGCCGCCGCAATGAGTCTTTCCAGCTTCTGCGTTGTCACCAATGCCCTTCGTCTGAACCTGTTTAAGATCCACGACACAAAAAAGGACAAAAAAATTAAACAAGCTACTTCCATTGAAGTAAAAAATGATTATAATAAAAAAGAAAAGGAGCAAAAAACTATGGTAAAAGTTACAGTTAATGTTGAGGGAATGATGTGTGGACATTGCGAAGCACATGTAAACGAAGCAATAAAGAAAGCATTCGGTGCAGAGGATGTTGTATCTTCTCACGAAAATAACACAACCGTTTTCACAGCACCAGAAAAGGTTGATGAGGACAAGATCCGTCAGACAATCAAAGATGCCGGATACGAAGTAACCGGAATTACTCAGGAATAAAAGGAAGCCATGAACAACACACAGGATAAAAAAAAACCAGAAGAAATCCATAACCTGCACTATTATATCGATCACATTCGATATGATATGACCAATCTTATCAAATGGCTGGTTCTGGCAGTACTGACCGGACTGAGCGTAGGCTTCATCAGCAGCCTTTTTGCCAGAGTACTGAAATTCGTAACCAACTATCGTACAGAGCATTTCTGGGTATTCTTCTTGCTTCCTGTTTCCGGTCTGATCATTGTTTTTCTGTATCAGAAATTCGGTCAGGAAGATGGCGGAACCAATCAGGTTTTATCAACGATCCGTTCTCAGGATGATGTGCCTTTTCGTTCTGCTCCGCTGATTTTCGTTTCTACGATCCTGACTCACTTTGCCGGTGGATCTGCCGGTCGTGAAGGTGCTGCAATTCAGCTCGGCGGAAGCATCGGCAATCAGCTTGGAAGCTGGTTTCACCTCGATGAAGAAGACCGTCATGTCATGGTCATGTGCGGTATGAGTGCTGCTTTCTCCGCAGTTTTCGGAACACCGATGGCGGCGGCAGTCTTTTCTATGGAGGTCGTGAGCGTTGGCATTATGTATTATGCCGCACTGGTTCCATGTGTGATTGCATCCATTATTGCCTCAAAGTTTGCGGCGGGCTTTGGCATCAATCCGGAATCTTTTCATGTAGTCAATATCCCGGAACTTACCATCGAAACAGGACTCAAGATGGTTCTTGTTGCCGTTGCCTGTGCTGCCATCAGTATTATTTTCTGTATGGCACTTCAGGGTGTCAGCAAACTTTATGCGAAATTTTTAAAAAATCCATATATCCGTATCGTCGCAGCCAGTGCCATCATTATTGTGATCACACTCTTTTTGCGCACCTCTGATTATATGGGTGCCGGAAATAACCTGATCGAGCTTGCTGTCGAGAATGGTCAGGCTCGCCCGCTGGACTTTTTCTGGAAGCTCGTACTCACTGCCCTGACCATGCGCGCCGGTTTCCGTGGCGGTGAGATTGTTCCTTCCTTCTGCATCGGAGCAACATTCGGATGTATCATGGGACACCTGATCGGTCTTTCCCCATCCATCTGTGCAGCCGCCGGAATGGCAGCTCTTTTCTGTGGCGTTACCAACTGCCCGATCACTTCCATCCTGATCGCATTTGAGCTGTTTGGCTTCCGCGGTGCATCCTATTATCTGATTGCCGTTTCGATCAGTTATGCCGTATCCGGATACTATGGTCTGTACAAAGATCAGACGATCGTATACTCTAAATATAAAGCTAAGTACATCAATCGTCATACTCGTTTCTGAATTACAGCGATTCTCGCGAAATTAAATTTTTACATATTCCGATGTCTACTACTTTTTAAATAAAGAGTTTCAGGCATCGGAATTTTTCTTTTATTTTACTTTCGATTCCCATATATTTTTCTCACAATAATGTAAAAAATGTTAGAAATTTAACGTGTATTTTATCAAAAACTTTACTTGTACATTGAAAATAATATGTTAGAATAAAGGTGTATTTTTTAGGAAAAGTAGGAGGAATTTGAATGCGCAAAACAAAAATTATCTGTACCCTTGGTCCGTCTACTGATAAGGACGGTGTTCTGGAAGAACTCGTTAAAGAAGGAATGAACGTAGCACGTTTTAACTTCTCTCATGGTTTACATGATGAACAAAAAGGCCGTATTGATAAATTAAAAGAAATTCGTACAAGACTCAATAAACCGGTAGCTGCGCTTCTCGACACAAAAGGACCTGAAATTCGTATCCGCGAATTTGAAAATGGAAAGGTCACACTGAAGGAAGGTCAAGAATTTACCTTAACTACAGAAGAAATCGTAGGAAACGAAAAAATCGTTTCTGTTACCTATAAAGATTTATATAAAGATGTCAAACCAGGCAACAGCATTCTGATCGATGATGGTCTGATCGGACTTGAAGTCAAGAAGATCAAAGGTCAGGACATCATCTGTAAAGTCGTAAACGGTGGTGTTCTCGGCAATAAGAAGGGCGTCAACCTCCCTGGTGTAGAAGTAAACATGCCGTTTATCAGCCCAAAAGATCACGATGATATCCTGTTTGGTATTAAAGAAGGCTATGATTTTATTGCAGCTTCCTTTACCAGAACTGCTGCCGATGTCAAAGAAATCCGTGATATCCTTGAGAAAAACGGCGGACATGACATCAAGATCATCGCAAAGATCGAGAACCAGCAGGGTGTTGACAACATCGACAGCATCATTGAAGCTGCAGATGGTATCATGATCGCCCGTGGTGATATGGGTGTTGAAATTCCGCTTGAAGACGTACCGGTTATCCAGAAGGATATCATTGCAAAGGTATACAGTGCCGGCAAACAGGTTATCACAGCTACTCAGATGTTGGATTCCATGATCAAAAATCCGCGTCCGACACGTGCTGAGACCACTGACGTTGCCAATGCGATCTATCAGGGAACAAGTGCGATCATGCTTTCCGGTGAGACTGCTGCCGGTAAATACCCAATTGAAGCACTTAAGACAATGGTTAAAATTGCAGTTCGTACAGAAGCTGATGTTGACTACAATAAACAGTTCAGCACTTCTTCAAAAGATCATGCTACAAATGTAACTACCGCTATTTCTCATGCTACCTGCATGACAGCAATCGACCTGAACGCAAAAGCGATCATCGCAGTTACTCGTTCCGGAAATACTGCACGCATGGTTTCCAAATATCGTCCGGGATGCCAGATCATTGCATGTACTCCGGATGAGCGTACCTGGCGTCAGATGAACCTGATCTGGGGTGTAACGCCACTCCTGACCAAAGAGGAATACAGCATGGAGATTCTTCTTCTTCACGCTACAGAAGCAGCTGAAGAAAAAGGTTATGTCAAAGAAGGAGATATCGTTGTTCTTACAGTTGGTGTTCCTCTTGGACATCCTGGCAACACAAATCTGCTCAAAGCAACCGTTGTGGGTAAGTATTAATCTGCTTATTACAACAGAATTAGCCGTTCTGTAAAATTGTATACAAAATGAATAAGGTCATTATCTCCTGTTCTGGACGATAATGACCTGTTTTTTTACTCACATAAAAAATCCAGACATATCTGTTGTAAAAACACTTTTATTTCTTATAAACTGTAATTACAATCGGCTCCTGATTTTCCTCTCCATATGGCTGAATCCAGTATAATTCTTCGTCCGGATCTTTCTGTTTCTCTGCAGCAGAACCTTTTGATTCAGAATTTCCTACTTTGGTATTTCCATTTTCCAGAACTCCTGCAGCATTTTCATCTTTTGCAGATACAGATGTCGTTACAGTCTCATCTTTCACATACTCAAGTTCCAGATATGGAGCACTTCCCTTTATATTATTCAGAATAATCTGGTTCTTTCTGCCCAGAGTTTTCTTGTCCGAATACTTCCAGTCTTTATCCACAGAAATATTCTGAACCACCTTGTTGATCACACAGGTTCCATTGGTGGAAGTCGTCAGAATCACTTCTTTCTCTGTATCAGAAACCTTGATTATGTTCAATGGTTTTTCATTTTCTGTAAGTGTTATGATGATTTTATTATTTCCGTTATAAATATGAATTCCAAGCTCAGATACAGTTTCTTTTGCTCTCAGTGTGATCCAGTGATTCTCTGGATCTTTTTCATCAATGATAGCGATTGAATGAAGTTTCTTATTCTCACTTGTCAGTGAAAATCCATTTTTGATCTCATTGATGGATGTAGAAATCGCAAGATCTGTAATATTTCCTTCTGAATCTTTCCTGGTCTCTGTCGTTTCTGTTGGAACTGTCATACCGGTAACTTCCTCTGTTTCCGTCGGATCATCCGAATCTTTCTTTGCAACACAAATCGTACCAACTGCAGTTTCCGGATCATACTCCGTCACAATATCAGTCGAAGTGGAAGATGCAAAAGAAGCATATTCTTCATCGATATCTTCATCTGGCAGGTCTTCCTCTGCATCTTCATTTTTACTATCGGCAGAAGTGTCTGAATCAGCCGGATCTGTTTTTCCGGAAGTACTGTCTTTATCTACGGAAGCATTTTCTGTATTAGAATTTTTATCTTCTTCAGAAGCATCTGTTTTGCCATCTTCTGATTTGCTGTCGGCATCTGTTCCCGGCGTCTCATCTGTCTTTGTATCTGCATCGTCTGTTTTGCCATCAACAGTATTTGTATTTTTGACCGGTATCTCCGCCAGTTCTGTATAATCGCATCCCTGTCTCTGACATTTATATGTGATCACACCTGGTTTATCTGCTGTCGCCTCCTGCATGGAAACTTCTTTCAGTTCATGACCAAGCGCAGCTGTCTCATCTCTCTTTTCTTCGTAGGTACATCCATCCGCTTTACACTTGTAGATCGTATAACCTCTTTCTGTACAGGTTGGCAGAACGACTTTACTTTCTATAAGCTCATGCTCACCTTCATTGCATGGAGCAGGTTCATTCTCTGCTGCCCTTGTGTCTTCCTTTTCATTATCATCCGTTTCAGTTGTTTTCGCAGAAGGATTCTCCTCAGCATATACCGCAGAACTTCCTGCCAGGGTCATCGCCATGACCACGGCCAGTATCGCTGCACTTTTACTTTTCTTTCTCATACACATTCTCTCCTTTGTGCAAAACATGGAGTCAATAACATGAATTTATCTTATCATTGATTTTATACTTTTTCAATTATACTCTTGCCAGATCTTTAATTACTTCTCCCGCAATAATAAGCCCTACAACCGATGGAACAAATGCAGTAGATCCCGGTATATCACGACGTTCTGTACACTTATGTGCTGCACCCGGAGGACAGATACAATGTGAACGACAGCTGATTGACATATCCTCGATCGGACGGGTTGGTTTTTCCTGAGAATACACAACCTTTAATTTTTTAATTCCACGCTTCTTGAGCTCACGGCGCATAACCTTTGCCAGCGGACATACAGAAGTTTTATAAATATCAGCCACCTGAAAAGCAGTCGGATCAAGTTTATTTCCGGCGCCCATACTGCTGATGATCGGAACGCCAGCTTCCTTTGCCTCCATAACAAGCTGAATCTTCGCTGTTACCGTATCAACCGCATCCACTACATAATCATATTTGGAAAAATCGAACTCATCTTTCGTTTCCGGCAGATAAAAACATTTGTGAACATTAACCTCTGCCTTCGGGTTGATATCAAGGATTCGCTCCTTCATAACATCTACTTTGTATTTACCAATCGTACTTCTTGTCGCAATGATCTGACGGTTCAGATTGGTCAGACATACCTTATCATCATCGATCAGATCGATCGCACCTACTCCACTTCGCACAAGCGCCTCTACTGTATAACCGCCAACTCCACCGATTCCAAAAACGGCAACTCTGGAGCCGGCAAGTTTCTCCATTGCTTCTTTACCAAATAGCAGTTCTGTTCTGGAAAACTGATTTAACATTTATTTCTTAATCTCCTTCTCTTCCTTAGTTAATGTTTCATTCATGCTTCCTGTACGATATCCCAGAAGATCCAGAGTCACATAATCAAATCCATATTCCTTAAGCTGCTTCGCAATTCTGGTTCTGTTTTCTTCTTCTACAAGTCTTGCTATTTCCTCCGGCAGGACTTCAATTCTGGCGATATTTCCGTGAATACGTACACGGATCTGGTGGAAACCCATGTCCAGAAGAAGCTGTTCCGCCTGGTCCACCATTCCAAGTTTTTCCTCACTGATTGTTTCTCCATAAACAAAACGAGAAGAAAGACAGGCAAAAGACTGTTTGTCCCATGTAGGAAGTCCCATCTCTTTGGACAGTTCACGGATTTCTTCTTTATATAGCTCAGCCTGACGAAGCGGACTGCTGACACCAAGCTCTTTAACGGCAATCAGTCCCGGACGGTAGTCACCGTTATCATCCATATTGGAGCCCTCGGCTACTGCATTCATGCCGTTTTCTTTTGCAATCTGCCAGATTTTTTCAAACAGTTCATGCTTGCACAGATAGCAGCGATTCTTCGGATTCTGTCGAAAGCCATCAATATCCAGCTCCTCTGATTTACAGATAATATGACGAACACCATTTTCTTTGCAGAATTCCGTTGCTTCTTTCAATTCTCTCTCCGGGAATGAACAGGAACTGGCTGTCACTGCGATTACTTTATCCTTTCCAAGCGCTTCCAGTGCCGCTTTCAAAAGAAATGTAGAATCCACGCCACTTGAAAATGCAACTGCAACACTTCCCATATCTTTCAGGTTCTGCTGTAATACTTTATACTTATCATGAATACTCACTATAAAATCTCCTTTTTAACATAGAAGAGCAGGTTCTCACCTGCTCAGTCATTGGAATAACTTTCATCATTCATCAAAATTTGCCGCATATATTCCTTCTGGAAGTCTCATGGTAAGAATTCCCAGATTAAATTCATGATCCATAATGGTAATGTGATATTCAAAGATCACATCATCTTCAAACTTGGACAGTAATACATAACTGCCATTTTCTTTTCCTTCAATCTGGTCACAGATATCTTCGTAAACAGCCTGTCCGGATATCTCTCTAGGATATCCTGCTGCCTTGATCTTCTCTTCAATTGCCTGGTATAATTCGTCCACGTGTGCGTCCTCCTTAATATCTTACCCCGAAACCTCGCTCTTCCTCATCAACCGGAAGACTGCGTTTTCGGATGTCATCAATCTCTATATAACGGTCATTGTAAAGTGCCTGAAGAATCTTGTCAATATCTTCTTCCAGTCCCTGCAATTCTGTTGAGACTGATCCGTCATATTCATTTCTCACCCAGCCGGTCACGCTGTATTTCTCAGCCAGATATCTCAGCTTATAGCGAAACCCAACGCCCTGGACTCTTCCATAAAAACATAGGGATACTCTGATCTTGTGCATGTCGTTACCTCCATACTCATCTTATTCGCCTCCGTTCTTCATCCTGGAAAACTTATCTTCCAGAACCTTCACAAGCCGATATCCAAGATATCCGGCGATGATTCCAATTACCACACCACCAAGGACATCCGTTGGATAATGTACATACAGATATAATCTCGATACCGCGATCAGACAGGCGAGCACCAGTGCCGGTTTCCAGAGCTTCTTTTCCCCGGCGAAATACAGTGCAGCTACAGAAGCAAACGATGCCGCTGTATGTCCAGACGGAAATGAATAATCGCGAAGTTTTGCAACCAGAAGCTGTATGCCTGTATTTACATCATACGGTCTGGTCCGCGCCACGAAATTTTTTAACAATACGTTGCATAATAATAAATCTATGATCAAGGCAGCCGCCATGACTACACCTGTTTTTCTCATCTTCGGTATCAAAAGAAACAGGACCGTCAATATGATCCAGAAAATCCCTGCATTTCCAAGCTTCGTAACAGATGTCATAAATTTGTCCAGCACAGGTGTATGCAGGGTCTGGAACCAGTCCAGAATCTTTAGCTCAATATTCATAGCTTTCACTCCATTCTTTCAGTCAGCGGAGCTTTCGCATTTCCCCTTCGATCAGAAATACTTTGTCTCCCTCATTGATGTCCAGCTCATATAACCGGGCATCTTTTTCCTGAACAGTCATCTCCTGACCTGTATAATTGCTTTTCAGAAGGACATTATCCTTCACTTCCATCCCGTCCGGACGCCCCTCACATCCGAAATCAGGCTCATCGATACGTAAAACATTAAATGTTTCAAGCATATATATCTCCCCTTTTATTACCAAATATCAGACTTTCGTGTATACGTTATTCTTTTTCCCCTTCATTCGCATCTTCCATCGTGATGCATTCCTGCATCTGTGCCTCTGTATAATGCAGACGCAGTACAGCCTGCGGCCAGTTGACGTTGACAACTGCCGTCTTATTTTTCTCTTCACCGGCTTTGCGGATCAGTCCAAGAAGTTCATTCAGAACCTCTCTGGTCAGATAACCGCCTCTCCAGTGAAAGGTCAGTGTTTTTCCTTTTTTGGCTGCCTGAAGTGAACGTTTATACACATCTTCTGTCTTTGTGAATGACAGTTTCTTTTCTTTGTAATAAAAGTGATCATGATCTGTACAGTGCGGTGCTGCTGCAATCAGTGGCTCATGATCTTTGAAAATCTGTTTGTCATCCAGATTAAAGTAATCATAACGAATATCTTCGACTTTATCACTCTTGCCAAGTGTATTATCAAATGTTGCATCCAGATGATAGTATATACCGCCGATCCGGACAATGTTCCAGGTATGGCGGTATTTGATCCCTTTTTCCGGATTGTTGCCGCATATCGCGATCACACACCAGACTCCCAACGCATCGAGAAGGACCTTGACTGCTTTGGCAATGCCTTCGCAGACGCCAACGCCCTGTCCCAGAGGTCCAATGATCTCATGGGAATATGCCTTTTTAAGCTTATCGTAATGTACATTCTGACAGATAAAGTCATGTACATATTTCTCCTTTTCCCACTCCGAAAGGCTCTGTGCCGGGCGCACCAGCTTCTCTACTCTGGATTTCATTGCCTTTTGATGCTCTTTTATTTTTCCCTTATCAAACAGATATTCCGGGATAAAAATAATGTTCGGTGAATCTTTATAATAACGATATTTATATCCCGTCGCCCAGAAAATCTCCGGATGATCCAGCCGCAGCTGAAAGAAAACATTGTACAAATCTTCTCCGTCCAGTGCCGGAATCTGGAATTCATCCGCCAGGTTGGTGATTCCCTGAAGGATGCTATGATAAGCAGCCTGTTTCTGTTTATCCATATGGTTGTAGTAATACTGCTCCATTGTACTTCTCCTGGGGTTATTTCATAGAATACTGCATCATTTCATAATGTAAGATACAGCCCTCGTAGATTTCCATCGGAAGAAGTGCCCTCGCGACCAGCTTCAGTTCCTCCTCCGAGCGGTCGATTCTCTGCAGATGTGCATAATCTCCATCAATCTGTTTCACTTCATAATCACATTCTAACATCGGTATTTTCCTTTCTCGTAATCTTGATTTTGTTACATTCTTAATTTCTTCCTGAATTCTCTCAAGGTATCCTTTTTCTGAAAGATAAACATCCCTGCTAAAGTCAGAAAACTGATTCCTGTGCACAGTACAGACGGCAGCGTATAATGCACGATTCCGATCCAGATAAGGATTGCCGGTATGCATCCGATCATCGCTGCCTGCAACAGATAATACAGGTATTCTTCTGTTTCCAGGTGGCTGACTCCGGCAATTACAGGGATCGAACCCAGAACTGTCAGCGTCCCAAACGGAAAGACAAAATCAATCGACCAGCCCTTCCATCCGGTAAAATGATCCCACAAAACACATAAAATAGTTATGATCAGAAGCTGCCAGGTCAGATTTTTCAGTATATTTCTTCGCTTGAAATATGCCACATTTACGACCAGCCATGCACAGGCACATCCTGCTGCCGCGAACCAGAACCAGTTCAGCGTTTCCAGCATAAGATAATTGATCATGCCACAGATCACTGCCACCGCAAGGCACAGAAACGTAAAAGTCTGCAAAATTTTATTTCTTCTTTTTTATTCTGTTCACCGCATCCGGGGAAATCATTTTTCTCTTCTTTATATGGAATCTCCTCTTCACGAAGCATACGCATAAAGTTTTTCTGGATACTGTCATCCGGTATCTTGGACGTAAATCCAAGCACCATCTGGTCTCCATAAGAACAGGAACAAAGCTGCAGAGAATTCGTACTTGCAAAGATTCCAAACCGATCGATATATGCTTTGTACTCCTCCGGAAATTTCAGAATTCCTATATTTGAATAAACCGCTGTTACACTTCTGCTGCCAAGATTTGCACCTGCCATCATGAAATATTTCTTAATTTCCAGAGGAACCGCACGCACCAGAGGATTCTTCTCCAAACGTACATAACCATTCATATCCATGGCAACTTTTTCTTTGTCCAGCTTATCTTTAAACTGATTTTTTACAGATTCCAGCACATCCTGAAATACCGTTTCATCCGCAAAGGTATACCCAACTTCAATCCATCCAAAGAAATTTCCCATGGACTGTGATGGAAAATAATTTCTCAGATTTACTGGAATCATCAGAGCAATCGGCCTCTTCTGACGGTTCTTCGGTATCTCCTCATGTATTGAACAGAGCAGCATTGCCGTGAGAAATACAGTAATCGACACACCATAAGAACGTGCCTTCGTCAGTGTTTCTTTTACCGGTATAATGACCTCTGTGATCTGCATATCTGCATGCAGCAATTTCTCACCTTTCAGCTTCACTGCTGCCGGTTTTTTCTCTTTATTTTTTGGAATATCCGAGGAATAATACTGTGAAAAGCTGTCCTCTTCCTGTGCACCCGGAGTCGTTTCTTCTATCTGTTCAACCCACGGAAGATCTGCAGATGGGTGCGCCAGGATCAGATAATTCTGCACCAGTTCACTTAAGAAATTCATTGCTCCTGTGCCATCTGTCAGGGCATGATATACCTCAAAATTAATTCGATTTTTATAGTAGCTCACCTGAAAAAGCAACGTCTTTTTGTCTGGTATATAAAGACTGCTGCAAGGCGGTCTTTTTTCTTCTTTTACGATGGCATGTATATCCCTTCTCTCCAGATAAAACCAGAACAGTCCCTTACGCAGAACCGCCTGGAACAATGGATATTTCTCCATCGTCTGATCCAGAGCCTGCTGCAGGATCTCGCTGTTTACTTTTTCTTTCAGCTGACAATAAAACCGAAATACCCTGGTGTCATTTTTGTCTGTGACAAGAGGAAATGCCAGTGCCGCGTTATCCAGTTTTCGCCATTTTGAATATCCTGTTTCCACGTTTTATTCGCTTCCTTTATTCAACTTTTGTTCAAAAAACAGTTCATAATCTCAAAACTTTCCTGTACATGCAAAAACCGAATCCCAAGTGCAAAATATCCGTGAAGTGCATCCGGAATCCTATGTATTTCCACATAATTTCCTGCTTCTTTCAGACGTTTCCCATACTCTTCGCCTTCGTCCCGAAGTGGGTCAAATTCCGCTGTAAGAATCAATGTTTCCGGCATATGTGAAAGGTCTTTTGCAAGAATCGGTGCAAAATATGGGTTCTGTCTGTCTTCAGTGCTGCTCTCATATAATTTAAGATAGTCTTCCATCTTAACTGCTGTCAGAAGGTAATCCTGTCCATTTTCCTGCACGGATTTATATGGTGATTTTTTTAGTATAACAGTTATTTACAGCCGGATAGATCAGTATCTGCTTTTTCGGTGCAAAATCTCCGGTATCCCGTGCTTTAAGACATACTGCCGCTGCCAGATTACCCCCGGCACTGTCTCCAATGATCGTGATCCTGTCCGGAGCAACAGGAAGGACCAGCCTTCCTGTATACAGTGCTTTGGCAGCTTCATAGCAATCCTCAAGCGGTATCGGGAACCGATATTCCGGTGCCAGACGGTACTCCACAGACATAACGATATGGCCTGTAGACTGTGCCATTCTGCTGCATACACGGTCATAATTTTCTACACTCTCTGTCACCCAGCCACCACCATGAAAAAAGGAGCAGAACAGGATACTTTTCTCCCTCTACCGGCTCTCCGCTCATCGCCTCTTCCGACGGAAAATAAAGTCGTATCGGAACTTCATGGTTTCCGTTATAAACCTTTGTATCTAATGTTTTAAAAAATATCCGCATCGCATCCAGCTTCTTGATATCTGCCAGTCTTCTGGATGCCTCCACTTCAATATTTCCATAAGATAGTGCGTGTAGAATTGTGCGCATTGTCTTTGAAATCAAATCTTTTCTCCTTGTCTGTATAGATTAATTCCGTCCTTTGAGTTTCTTTTTATTCAACACACTGTTATTATAGCAGAAACATCTATAGTACGAAATTGCAAAATAATTTTCTCTGATTTTTCATAAAAAAAACCAACGGCAAACCGCTGGTTTTTTTATAAAAAATTAAAGAAAATTATTTATTTCTTCCGCAGCATTTTTTATATTTTTTACCACTTCCACACGGACATGGATCATTCGGGTAAATTTTCTTTTTCGGCTGCATATTTACTATATTGTTTGTCGGAAGATTTCCCATCGGAACAAAAGACTGCATTGCCGGTGCTACCGGTGTTGTCTTCTGCTCAGATACACGGTTGATCTCATTTGGCGTATATCCACGGAAATCAAGCATTCTTGTGTTATTGTTTACTTCCATCATAATTGGAGCAAAACGTTCCATCTGGCGATCAGAATCAAAAACAATATCACGTTTATTGAATTCTTCCATGATATCAGAAAGCATTCCGTCCATAGAAAACTCTTTGTATACAATGTAAAGAAGTTCTTCTGTCTTTTCTTCCTCAAGATGGAGTTCATCTCTCAGGAAGGACGATAATTTGCGATAAGAAACATCCTGAGAAGGATATCCATGTTTTGCATAATCCAGAATTTCATCTACTGTCGGAATATAGAAATCTCTTTCTCCCTGAAATTCTTCAATTCTCTCATAAAGATTATCCTGTAACACAGCTTTCCAGATCAGTTTATCTCCTTTTACGATACACATACCATCTTTTTCAGCAAGTTCGTTCAGAATATCCATAAATTCTTCATAGCTCACTCTGAAGCCATCACGTTTACGGTACATGCGATACACGATCTTAAGCGGCGCGATTGCATAAATCAGTCCCATCATACTTTCACAGGAACGCATCCAGCTGAGTTTGCGGCATTTTTCCTGTAATTCAGGGGTATTCACCTGTTTATAAACAGAAATTACCTCCTGCGGCACTTCTGCATAATTATCACTATAAGCTACGATATATCCTTTATTACTGAACCATTCCAGTTCTTTCCAGTCTTTATGAGTAGCCGGAAAACATTTTCTCTCAGTTGCACGATCAAATGCTTCAATTTCCCATTCATCTGCCTGAAGAAAAATCTCCTTCATGATTTCCGGATTCAAAACTTTTTCTGTAATGTTTTCTGCAAGTTCTTCTTTACTTAAACCATCAATTTCAATATCCAGCTCAATTGCACTGGCAATAAGATCTTCCTTATTATAAGAATTCAGGTAATCTCTGACTTTTGGATTTCTACTGAACGAATTTTCCTGCTGTTCAGGTTCCATCTTCTTTTCCATTTCGGCAACCTTTTTGGCAACTATATCAGCAATTCCAAGAGCACCATATTTCTTTTCCAGCTCTGTATTCTTCGTCTGCATATCTGCTGTCCAGAAATCATCTTCTGCACTTCTGGTTTCTTTAAGAATCTCAGGAGTTCCTGCTTTTTCTTCATCTGTTATTTTCTTTTCAATATCAGTACGATATTCCGGAAGCTCCATTCCTTTTACTCTGAAAGTAAACCATGCCTCTGTATCCAGAAGTTCTGCTATCTGTCTGCCTTTTGCTTCTGCATATTCATAGCTGCCTTTTGTAGCCTCTGCAGTCTGTGCCTCCAGGTTCTGCAGTCTGAGTTTTTTCTGGAAAAATTCAAATTCATAGTTCTCAGTGTCTGCATATTCCAGAATGTCTTCCAACATTGCAGCAAGTTTCGCAAAGTCTGTGTCTGCCGGTACCAGACAGCGTCTCCATACCGGAGGTTTTGTTCCTTTTCTTGTAATTTTTAACTGATAGAATTCCATATGTTCACCCTTTATATGCTTGTTTTTAGAAAACATAAAAGCCGGAACAGATTTTGTCCGCTCCGGCTTCATTATCGTATCTTCAAAACCACATACATGTTGACTAAGCAATTGAATCTTAACCATGCTTTCTTGGTCAAGCCCTCACCCTATTAGTAGCAGTCAGCTCCATGTGTTACCACACTTCCACCCCTGCCCTATCGACCTCGTCGTCTTCAAGGGGGTTTACTCCTTTCGGATGGGATATCTCATCTTGAGGGGGGCTTCACGCTTAGATGCCTTCAGCGTTTATCCCTTCCGGGCTTGGCTACCCGGCTAT
>ENA-OPZZ01000570-OPZZ01000570.1-human-gut-metagenome-genome-assembly--contig:-NODE-570-length-28505-cov-4.852350_pt1 | contig 28505 bp, 36 predicted proteins | sample MGYA00242487_ERZ504511 | MGnify/ENA primary metagenome ERZ504511 (study PRJEB26092, sample SAMD00036241) | human gut metagenome | host: Homo sapiens | study: EMG produced TPA metagenomics assembly of... | reverse complement strand
GCTACTCATATCATCATTAGCAGAATGAATACAACGCACACGGTAATAATAATCACCTTCTACATCTAAATACTTCTTAGATGATGCACGATCGGCATTTTCATTAAACTTCTGCCAAGAATCGTAAAAAGACCATTTCGTATCTTCTTCTTTTGCACGTTCAATCATAACGCCGATTCCAACCCTGTCCACTACCCGTTCTGCAATGGTAGTTCCTCCGGCATATATTTGTCCCGGACCCATTCGGACAATTTTGGAATATCCGGTCAGAAGATCTTCGCCTCTGGCAACTTTTTGAGTATAGCCAATAGATTCTGCATCTTTTGTAAGCTGTGATCCGTCAATCACTTTCACGCTAGATGCCGCCTGTGTATCCGTCGATACTCCAAAGCTCAATCCTAAAGCCATAGCACATACGCAACACATGGACATACATCGCTTCATTTATCTACCTCCCATCTCTCTCTATTTAGGGTTCCCTATATAATAGACACATGAGTTCAAAAAAACTGACGCATTTTTTACAAAAAATACAAATTTTTAATATATTTTCTATTTCTTCCTTTGTCAACTCTCCCGAAAGGCAATAATGCAATTTTTTATACTCAAATTCTGCTACATATCTGTTTCTTTCTGTTTCTGGCGTTTCATACTCCGTCACTTCAATATCTGTGCTTTTTACCTGCTCACAATAATAATCTATTTTTTTATCTTCATTATCATATCCCCATGATACTTCTCCATAGGAAGCACTTACAAAATATTCTATTTTTTTATCCTTATATAGATAATCCACCTCAGCTACTTGAATATCTGTATCTAAAATCATGTTTTCAAATTCCATGTTTTCTGGATACCACCACAACCTTACAGGGGCAATTCCAAATTCTTTTTCTATCTTCTCATACGCCTTTTCTTCATCTTCTTCCTCGATAATCTTATTCTTATCGCTGGAATTGACTTTGGATACTTGTCTACCACCTACGGAGCTTTTTACAAACTGCAACATTCTCTCTGGTCCGCCAATGCTTGTCATTCCAATTGCCATTACGAGGATCAGCACTGCTGCCAGTGCTACAATTCTACGGATATTGCGTTTCTTCCAGCGTATTGTATAGATTTTCTTCTCCTCGCTCTGATTCTTCAACATCTCCCGTCCAAGGCGAAGTGCTTCCCGGTCTTCTTCTGAGAGTCCCGCATATGCATCTGTCCGTTTCGTATCTTCGGAACGCATTTCACGCTCACGGATTTTTTGATCCAATGCATTTTTCATGCGGATCTTCAGCTCATTTGGAATCTCTTCATTATCGTTAAGTCCGACTTCTTCTTCTATCTGTTTCGCTTCTCTATTCAATTGATCTTTTAGGATTTCTTTCAACTGATCTTTTTTTTCACTCATAATCTACCTCTTAACGAAATCTATCCTCTCTTTCTCTTGACCAAATCTCCCGGGAACGTATAATATAATTATATGATGCCAGGGTCAAAAGGTCTAAATCCACATGAGCTTGCTCATAAGTGGATGAAAGACCTTGGGATCCGCCCCCCAATATGAGCCTAAAAGTGGGATGACAATCCCACGATATGCGAATAATTGGGAGGATTGTGGGAGTGCAACGCACGGAACAATCCGTAGGCATCATAGTTGGGGCTCTTGCCCCCAACATCATTATATGCCAAAGTTGAAAATCTTTCCCTGTTTCGTACAGTATATACGAAGCAGAATCATCCGTACGGCATTCTTACTGTAACATATATTATCGAAAGGAGCTTTTTATGAAACGTATTATCTTAACCGGCGGCGGTACTGCCGGTCATGTTACACCTAACATTGCCCTGTTACCACGTCTTAAAGAATTACAATACGACATCCACTATATCGGCTCATATAACGGAATTGAGAAGGAACTTATCTCTCAATTCGGTATACCATATCATGGCATCTCAACCGGTAAACTCAGACGTTATTTCAGCGTCCAGAACTTCACAGATCCATTCCGTGTTATCAAGGGAATGGGTGAAGCACGTAAACTGATTAAGATTCTGGAGCCTGATGTTATATTTTCCAAGGGAGGTTTTGTCTCTGTACCAGTAGTCCTTGCCGGTAAGGGACAACATGTACCAGTCATTATCCACGAATCTGATATGACTCCGGGTCTTGCCAACAAGATTTCCATTCCTTCTGCAACGAAGGTCTGCTGCAACTTCCCGGAGACATTATCTTCTCTCCCGACAGGCAAGGCTGTTCTCACCGGATCTCCGATCCGTCAGGAACTTTTAAGCGGAGATAAGTACCGCGCCAGAGAATTCCTTCACTTTACTTCCGACAAGCCGGTCATTCTGGTTGTCGGCGGAAGCCTCGGTGCCGTTGCCGTGAACAATGCCATCCGTACAATTCTCCCGGAGCTTCTGAAAGACTTCCAGGTCATTCACTTATGTGGCCGCGGCAAGCTCGATCCTTCTTTGAACGGAACGGAAGGCTACGCACAGTTCGAATATATCAAAGAAGAGTTGCGTGACCTCTTCGCACTGACCGACATTGTAATCTCCAGAGCCGGAGCCAATGCTATCTGCGAGCTTCTTGCCCTGCACAAACCAAATCTTCTGATTCCGCTGTCTGCCAATGCAAGCCGTGGTGATCAGATTCTCAACGCCCGTTCTTTCGAGCGTCAGGGATTCAGTATGGTGCTTGAGGAAGAGGAGCTTACGAACGAAACACTTCTCAGTGCAGTTCATGATCTCTATGATAACCGCGAGAAATACATCGATGCAATGAAGCATTCTTCCCAGCAGGATTCTATCGATACCATCATTGATCTGATCGAATCGTTAACTGCTTAGATACTTACAAAACTATCTGATTCTGACGCAGATATCTGATAGAAGAAAACAGGTGTCATATCCGGCACCTGTTTTTTATTTGCCATCCAGTTGGTGAAACTGTTCTTCGTAGTACTTCTTAATCCATTGCTTTGCCCTGTATAATGTACTATACAGCGTATCCACAGATATCCCCATTTTCTCTGCAACTTCTTTTTGTGGTTTATCCAAAGTATATGAAACGGTAACTGCCTCATACCATCTTGAATTTTTCTCATATAGATCTGCAAAAATCGTATCGTGTAGCTCGCGGCATTCTTTCTGACGAAGCACTTCTATGAGTTGAGCGTCCAGTCCTTCTGACGAATATGGCACCTCCTGCTCCGGAACCTCTTCCATCGGTGTCTCCCATTTTACTATCTCTTAGGTAGTTCTTTGCGGTAGTGATCAGCCATGCAGGCCCGGACTCCATACATATATCTCCCAGGTTGTCGTATAATTTCAGGAAAGCTTCCTGCACAATCTCTTCTGCCACATAGTGATCTTCGACGTAGTACAATGCCGTTCGGTACACTTTACTTACATTTTCTTTGTAAAGCCTGTCGATTTCAGCTTTCTTTACATCTTCAGATTCCGCCATTTAATTTCCATCACTTTCAAGTTTATAATTTAGACAGAATATCCTGCTTATCCTCTTCGGTAAGCTCACCCATCTTCCAGCCAAGTCCAACTTTGTCACCTTTATAACGCGGAATCATATGTAAATGGAAATGGAATACAGTCTGTCCTGCTGCCTCGTTATTATTCTGCACAATATTGTACCCGTCACAGTGTAAGATGCCTGTAAGCTTTGTGATCATTTTCTTAGCCAGCACCATAACTTTTGCAGCCTTATCATCGTCCAACTCATACAAATTGGCATAGTGTTCTTTTGGAATAATCAGTGCATGTCCTTTCGAAGCCGGGCTGGCATCCAGAATCACGCGGAAATCTTCATCTTCATACAAGGTTGCTGTAGGAATTTCTCCATTTGCCAGTTTACAAAAAATGCAGTTATCATCTTTCATTTTCATGTCCTTCTTTCCTTTAAAAAATCATTTTTAAAATTGTTGATTATTTTATCCGCCAATGCTACACTATGAAAAAATAAATTCATAAAGGGCGGTAATCATTATGTTCACAGAATCTGATTATGAAAAATTACACCAGATCATGGCAGAAAGTCCTGAGAAAGAAGAGCTTCTCACCAGACTTCTTCACTCCCACCGTATGGATATCAGTACCATCAGCCATGAGATTCGCAACCCGCTGACTCTTATATACAGTACCTTACAGATGATCGAAGCATCCAATCCGGAAGTTCTGAATATCCGGCACTGGTCAGACTTGCATAGCGACATCGAATATATGAAACAACTACTGGAAGAGCTATCGGCATACAACAACGGTCAACGTCTGTCACCTTCTTCGACAGATTTCGACATCTTCCTCAAGAAAATTTCCTTATCCTTTGCTTCCTCCATCATTGAAACCGATATTGAATTTATCTCCCGGATAGAGCCGGGACTCCCTGTTATGCCTGCAGATTCCATCAAGCTTCGGGAAGTTCTTCTGAATCTTCTTGGAAATGCGCGCGATGCAGTAATGATTCAACAATCTACATGCTCTAATCATCTTGATTCTGCCTGTCATTGTGAAAGTAACAGATCTTTGGATACCGGCAAAGCACTTACTTATTCTCCGCAAATTCACTTTCACGCATGGAAAGAGCATTCAAATCTGATTATTTCCGTCTCCGATAACGGCTGTGGTATTGCACCAGAACATCTATCTTCAGTCTTCGAACCATTTGTCACGTACAAATCGTCCGGAACAGGCTTAGGCCTGCCACTTTCCCGCCGAATTATCGAAGCACATGGCGGAACACTGACTGTCCACTCAGAACCAGATTTGCCGGACTGCCAGCTAAAAACTACATTCACCCTTACAATTCCAATCCCTTAAAACATTTTTAATAATGTTTCGGCTTATGTTTCCAATATGTGAGTACCGCCAGTAAAAATCCGGATATCAGCCCGCCAATGTGGGCTGCGTTATCCACCCCTTGTGCGGTGAATCCATAATAGAGACTTAAGCCTGCCATCAGAACAAGTCCTCTTGTTGAAATCTCTCCGACTCGTCCATGATTACGGATTGCAACATAAAGAAGTGCTCCCACAATTCCAAAGATTGCTCCGGAAGCACCCGCTGATACCGCATAGCTTCCCTGACTCACATCAAACCATGCCGATACGAGATTTCCCATCAGTCCGCTTCCAAGATAAATGAACAGAAAACGGATTTTTCCAATCTCTGGTTCCAGGCTGTAACCGATGACCAGCAGCATCACCATATTGTTCATCAGATGACTGAATCCAAAATGCAAAAACATACTGGTGATCAGTGTATAATATCGTTCTCCGTTCATGAGATATGGAACATACATTGCTCCGTGTTCCATCATAAATGCGGAATCCTCAGTCATACCCATAAAAGACAGTCCGAGGAAGATCAGAACATTCGCTGCTGCGATTGCAATTGTACAAATTGGTAATTTCTTGTAATTTCTCATAGGAAAATTTTCTCATTAATTTTCTGTAATGTCAACGTTATTCTGCAAGATTTTACTCATCAAACTCTACGATCAGATAATATCCTCTGTCCGTATGTTGTATTTCTTTGATTACGCCCTGTCTTGCATGAATACGCTCAGATGTCTTGTAAATTCCGGACATTGCAACTGCCGGTTCCACTACATAAGTAAACAGGTTCGTATTCGGACTTCTCTCTGTTACTTCCACCTGCTGGCCTTCTACCACCAGCCCTTGTCTTTCCATTTTAAACCGTTCCTGTCTCACGACAAACCGCCTCCTGTCTCTGATATTCCAGCCGGGATTTTTTCCGGCATCATTCCTGTCAGTACAGTATAACACTAGAGATCTTCTTCTTCAATATACAGCCCGTCCCAGTCTCCCCACTTTGGTTTTCTGCGTCTGTGAAGAAAACGCTTCATCGGTGTCCACAGGTTTTCTGTCTCACGAAGTATCGTACTTCCCATTTCCTGGCTTGCGATCCAGTCATGTTCTGTCCGGTCAAAATATGTGCTTCCTTCCTTTTCTTCCTCTGTTCCCAAATCTGTATTTTTATCCTCTGCCAAAACATTTTCTTCCTCTTCTTTTACACACTCCTTTATAATCTGTTCCAGACTGTAATTTTCTTTCATAGTCTCTTTATGCAAAAGGAACACGATCTGGACACATTCTTTATCCTGATAATCTGCACATTTCACCAGATATTCGCTCAGATGGTGAAATCCTTCCCACAGACTTTTTTCTTTCGGTGGATAATAACAAAAATAATACTTTTCTTCTGTGTAAAAAATATACTCCGGATCCATCAGAATACAATTCACATTGAGAAGATACCTTTCTACTTCTTTCACGACACGCAAAATAGATTTTAGCAATATTTTTATTTCTTCTCCACTCATCGTATGCTTTTCATAGAGCGCTTTCATGGACACTTTTCCACTCACATCATAATCATAACAGCTTTTGTCATCCATTCCCCGTCCATGCATTTCCAGCAGTCCTTCCACCTGATTTTCTTCCAGCATTTTATTTTGATAGTCCTCTGTATAAGGGACTGACTCTTCTATCGTAATCTTACGTTCCATTGACGAACTCCTTTATTTTCTTAATATCCCGAAGCTTTTTCTCCGGTTCTGTAATTGCCGCACGTTTTTCCACACTGACTTTCATCTTCCTCCATGTTCCCTGTGCCCGGACACAGACTTCACCTCCTTCCACCGTAACCTGTCCCTGGATTGTAGATAATAGGATACACTTTCCATTCACGCGCCTTTGAAAAAGTGTTTCCAGTTCCGCCGCATCTGTCCCGCTTTTATCTCCAGTTCCGGTCTGTGAACCCGGTTTTTCTCTCGCCTTATTGCTTCCAACTACCGCTGTCTCATAAGCTGCTCCCGCAATTATATTCTTGTCATGGTAATAAAAAAATGCATAGATACTGCTCATGACCAGCAACATAATGATTGGCATTAAGAATGACATCTCTACTGTATAACCTCTCACGCTGCACCTCCCTGCTCTGCCAGCATCAGAATATATCCAAGAGTCAAAAATGGGAAAAATGGCATTGTCTTCACCCGTCCGCGAAATGCCAATATCACCGAACAGACTCCACTTATAAAAAATGCTGCTGCCAGCACTCCCACAACTTTCCAAAACCCCAGATATCCTCCAAGAATCATAATTGCCACGCTGTCCCCATAACCGATTGCTTCTTCTGTCACTTTACTGACAAGAAGGAACAGCACTCCCACTCCGATTCCTGCACAGATTCCAACAAGATTCTCTACATTTGTCTGTTCCATCTTTTCCAGGAACACTCTGATTCGATAAAAGTCCACTATTTTCCAGATGACTGTCAATATTCCCCACAATGTCAGAACTCTTCTGGAAACTTTTTTATTTCTAATATCTGACACAGACAGCCCGGTTAGAATTAACAGCACAACTATATCTACCATTCTATTTATATTTCCCACATCTTGTACCTCTTCTCATTCTACTTATCATTCCTGGCATTCTACTTTCCACCACATTTTGAGCATGCGCGCTTTCCCGGTACTTCAGAAATTCTCGCTGTATATACGGTACGCTTTAATCCGCTGCATGTCAGTGAATTATGATACCGGTCACCCTGATCCGTAATATACACATTGCTACCCTTGCTGCTGCCATGAACACATTTCTCACAGGCATGATACTTTCCGCCACTTTCATTGCGAAGGCTATTAAGTTCCGATGACGCCGCCGCATGGATCGACAGGTCCAGATGCGTACAATGTGGATTTTTGTGATAGACAACTCCTGTATCCGTTACATATACAATCTGATCATCTTCTTCACCAAACCCTCCTGCCTCATAGCCGGTCCATGCCTTGATCCTCATAGTTTCCTTATAAGAAATCGGCGCTATAGCAAAGCCCGGAACCGGAATCCGCACCTGATAAGATGCCTGAATTTCTCCAATTCCCGTAAACGGCGACAAATAAGATTGATTGCAATTGATTCCTGAACTGCCACCTTCTACAATGCTTCTCTCTAACCGTTCTGCTCCAATAGAATTTACAACATCACGTTCCAGATTTGACGGAATCACTGCCGGGACTTCTACTGCCTGCACTGCAAGCTTCTTTCCCGCTTCCTGAAGTCCGCTTCGCACAGCCGTCTGCACGGATAACAGCTCCAGCAGTAATACCAATGCCAGCGTCGCAAAAAAGAAGATTGGTACTGCCATGGCAGCCTCCACGGTAATGCTTCCTTTTTTTCGGGTGGATGCAGATGCCCTTCCTGTATACTTGGATTTGTATATGCTGGATAATAAAGGGATATCTTTATCTGAGTTCATCGAATCTTTCTCCTTTCATTTTTTTATGTTTTCAGTTAGCAGAAATTTTATAACTCCCGGTAGGGGGAGCGGAAGGACATCTGCACCCACCCGTTATTGATTCATTTCGTTATTGATTCATTTCGTTTTTAATTGTATCCAAAATATGTCGGAAAATCGTACATGATCCCACGACGCAGATTGCATGTGCTGTGAAATTCTACTCTGCTGATGCAGGCATCTGCCCGAAAAAATGTCTTTCCATATCGTATCTTTAAATTTTGTTCCACCATATCTAATGTACGCATCCCAACTTCATCCTGGGATTTCAGGAACAACAGCATGCGAAGGTATTCCCGATAAGCAAGTCCGCTTTCCATATCTTTACCACTATCTGCTGCCACATTTTCTCCTGTACTGCCAAGCTGCATCAGTCCGGAAAGGCTTAGTTTCCAATCCTCTGCGTTCTTTACAAGTGGTACTTTCCCTCCACTTATCAGCGTTCTAATATCCATGATTGCTTCACCATAAGCCCATGCAAGTAAAATTCCCTGCGCGGCACCCTCTGCCAGTTCCGGAAGTCCAATCACCGTACATAATGTAAGCGCTGCCGCCTCGGCTTCTGCCTTCTTTTCTGAATCCGTCTGGATATATGCATAATCTGGCACAAATCGGACCATAAGAAGCTTACTGGCAACTGTCTCCATATTTTCTCTGTCGCTGGCATGGCCTTCCAGAATATATTCCAGTTCATAGTCCAGACTCCCCGCACCTGCCATGTCACCAAGATTCCCATTGCCGAAGTCTTCATTAGCAGAATCTCCTCTGACAAAATCTCCACCGACAGAATCTCCACTATTATAATTTCCATTGCCAGATTGCAGGCTATCTGAAGCCATCTTGAAATGTTCCAGCACGTACTCTCCAAACAGTAATTTACTGATTGTACTTCCCGTTCCTGCTACATCTGAGAAATCTCCATATCCCTGATTTCGTTTTCTATGAGATACCATTTCCGATAACGTAATGCTTTTCTTTGACATTACACGTCCCTTTGGCATAATCAGATCTACAAGAGGCATGCTTTTTAATTTCGCCACATGCGATAAGGGATTCTCTTCCTCTGGAAGTTCCTCCTTCTGCGACAACAGCTCCTGTAATTCCTGTTCCGTTTTTGCCCCGTCTCTTTCATAATTTTGTAAAGCCTCCTCTCCTGCTTTCCATGTATCTGTCTGTCCAACCAGTTTCTTCACCTTATCCAGTCCGTATTTATTTTCCATATATGCCGTCACCTGCTCGTAAAATGCACTGGCACCTTGGTCCGTCAATAGCTGAATTCTTGTAATTTCCTGATCCATCCCGCTTGCTCCGTAATAGGCCAGCCGTTCCTTTAACAATTCTTCATTGTAACTGCCCGTCTCATAACTTCCTTCCAGCGCAAAAATTCCGTAGACTTCCCAGAGTTCCTTCTGATACTCTGCAAATATACTTTCCACCGCCCGTGTCATATCTGCTCTTCTGTAATTTTTTACATTCTGTAAAGAGGCACTTTCCAGCATTGCTCCGGCAAATGAAATAAGTAAAATAAATACCAGACTTAAATACACTGTGACTTCCCCCTTTAAATACCGCTGCTCTCGCTTGTAATCTTCTCGAAAATCGTCTCGACCAGACTTGTGAGCTGAGATTTGAATATAACGACAAGTGAAATCAGTACAACCAAAATTAAGATAATTTCCACAACTCCGACTCCGTCTTTGTTTTCCAATATTTCTCTCACTCTGTGTTTTAAATACCAGACTCTCCACATAATTAATCCTCCCGCTTTCTCTATTCTTGCTTCTCTACACCCGCTTTTCTATTCCGTCATATCTTCTGTGACATATTTTTATATTTTTACAATGCCTACATTTGTACGGTAAAAAATGCCGGGACTACAACAATCACAAGCACCTCTGCCAGCATCAGAAACATCGGAAGCAATAGCTTTGTTCCTGCTTCTTCCCCGAGCCGTCTTGCTCTTGCTTTTCGCTCTTCAAAAGACTGGATTGCTTCCAGCCGAAGCAGGTTATTTAGACCTTTTGTACCTTTTCTCAGGTTTTGTGACAGCAATGCACCAAATCTCATATATTCCTGTGTCCCGCATCTTCTTCCGAATTTCTCATAACATTCTGCTTCCGGAACACCGCCATCCATCTGTCGGCATGTATACTTCATTTCTTCATAAACTGCACGATTCCCTTGCTGCTTTATCCGCGAATCGTAATCATTTACAATCTTTCTCCATGCTTTGCGGACCGTCATTCCTGCTCCTAAAAGTAATGTCAGCTTACTGATGACTTCCGGATAATCCAGACACATCTGTTTTTGTCTTGCCTGTTTTTCTTTTATCTCGGTCTGCTTGTCCAGCGCAAAAAACAGCACGGAAATCACAACTGCAGCCGCCATAATTACTGCACCTCTCCAGTTCATTACCGTATAAAAATGTATTTCCTGTCCGTCCACCTGTTTCGGCAATGTTAACGTCCCGGATTCTCTGGTATCCTGATCTTTTTCTGCCACTGTCCGGCGCACCTTTTCTAATAACGCTCCATCACTTCCGGTCATTCGTGGATAGACCATTGCCATACATTCATACAGTACCTGTTTTTCTACATCTTCCCGATACGTCAATATGGCTGTCAGCTTCACCGGTGTCCCTTCACTTACAAGCTTATCTTCCTTTAATTTTCCGTAAATATTGATCACATCATAGCGGTCAAGCTTCCATGTAACATCGATCGGCTTTCCTGGAATCTCGGTCAGAAGATTCAAATCCCGGTCCACATGATCCAGACTTATATTCTCCGCCAGAATCAACGAATCTATTTTCTTTACTGCCTGCTTTAATACCTGACTGATTTCCTGTTCTCCGTAGACCTGCTCTGTTACTTCGATCGGAATTTCCCCCAATACCCGGTCTTTTCCCTCTACACGCAGTTCTTCCGTCTTCTTCCCTTTGCCATAAGTTTTTCTTGTGATCTCCTCTACATTTTTTCTGTAGGCACCATTGTAATCCCAGATAAGAGCTGCAACGCCCACCGAAAACACCACTAACATGATCCCGATACTCAGACTTCGATCTCGATGATCTTTCGCCCAAGCCCGTATGCGCCCAAATATATGATCAGACATCCTGTCATCACTCCTCTTCCTGCTATATTTCCGTAAAGATTTCCCATAAATTCCGGAAAACTGACAGTCATATAAAGTACTATTCCAAAAGGAATGACCGACATCACCTGAAATTCATATTTTTTCGCCGCCAGCATTGTATCAATTTCCCGTTTTACATCAATTTTGTCTCCAATCTGATCCGCTGTATTGCGGATAATAGACATCAGATTTCCTCCACTTCTCTTGGCCGTGACAAAGACTCCGGCAAAGCTTTCCACATCTGGAAGCTTTGTTCTCTCGGACAGTTCTTCTACTGCCTGTTCCACCGGTACCTGTACCCGGATCTGCCTGACCATGATTTCCAGCTCACGTAGAATTGCCGCATCATCAGAGTAAAAAACCTGCATCTCTTTCAGGCTCTCTTTCACTGCATTTTCCACAGAATATCCTGTATTCAGTAAAGAGGAAAATGTCTGTATCAGTTCTTTGAACTGTACTAGAAATTCCTGTTCTTTTCGCTTAATGCATTCGTCCAGAAGCTGTATGTAATACCACACGCCTGCCGGAATCAACAATATAACTGCCACCCATGAGCGATAATAGATCCATGCCGTTCCTGTCACAATCATGATGACCTTCAAGATCATTTTTACATATTCACACTTCTTTATATCCTGCTGCCAGTAACTTCTGTGTATGAACCAGGTCGTCCATTTTTCTCCAAGTTCCCTGAATTTTCCCATCCTTTTCTCCTGTCTCTTCGAATCTGTACAGTGGACTCACCAGAATCTCACCGTCCTGATAATCCAGGATTTCTGAAACCTCCAGTACTTTACGGCTTTTATCTCTGAGTCTCCCAAGATGCACAATAATGTCGATTCCTGATGCAATCTGTCTCTGAACTGCCCCCAAAGGAAGATCCATTCCCATCAGCACCATGCTCTCCAGCCTAGAAAGCATATCCTTAGGACTATTGGCATGACCGGTACTAAGACTTCCATCATGACCGGTATTAAGTGCCTGCAGCATATCAATTGCTTCGGCTCCGCGAACTTCCCCGACAATGATGCGATTTGGTCTCATCCGAAGCGCCGTCCGAATTAATTCGCGTATAGTAATCTCACCTGTTCCCTCAAGATTGGCGCATCTCGCCTCAAGAGTTACCAGGTTTGGAATATCCAGAATCCGTAGTTCTGCGTTGTCCTCAATTGTAATGATTCTTTCATCCTTTGGTATGTATTGCGATAAAGCATTCAGGAATGTGGTCTTGCCTGATCCGGTTCCTCCACTGATGAATATGTTGTAGCCTGCCCTAACAAGCTTTACCAGAAATTCTTTTACTTCCCGGCAGATAGAACCCCACCGGATCAACTGTTTCATTGTAATTGCTTCTTTTGGAAATTTTCTTATGGTTACTATGGGCCCATTTAAAGCGATGGGCCCCAGTACCACATTTACTCTCGACCCGTCCGGAAGTCTTGCGTCCACGATTGGAGATGCTTCATTTACGATTCGATTGGATCCTGCAACGATCTGTTGAATGACATCTTCCAGCTTCTCCCGTGAAACAAACCTTTTCCCGGATCTGATCAGTTTTCCTTCCTTCTCCAGAAATATATTCTCAGTCCCGTTAATCATAATCTCCGTGATCTTATCATCTTCCAGAAATTCCTGAAGAAGATCAAATTTCCGGAATGCATTAAATAATTCTCTGCCAAGCTCCGCCTTTTTCCCAAGCGGTATATATTCTCTGCCGGATGCCTCGTCCAGTACGCGGTGAATCAACTCCGTCAGCTCCTCATCCGGAATATCTCTGGACAGATCCAGTTCCTCCAGAATCCTCGCATGAAGCTGTTCCGCCTGTATCATGTGCGTTGCTCCTTTCGTATGATCTTACGTCTGACATCCTCGTAGCCCAGAAGTTCCAGTTCTGCCTCGAACTGCTCCACCTTCGCCTCTGCGACCGGCTCATCAATCGTAAGCATGTGAATCTCATTACAGATCCGAAGCACCCGGTAAATGTCCCGAACGCCTTCATCCATATCCAGAATCACGATTTCATAAATACTTTGTTCTATAATTTTCTGTATCAGCCTGATCCACTCTTCCGAGTCAATCTCCTTAATGTCTTCGGATACAGGCATCGGTACTATATAATCCAGATTTTCCGAGTGTCTCACAATAGTTGTAAGTACCGTTCCGATATTGCTCTGTTCCTGCCTTGCATAGTACAGGACATCTGCCAGTGTCTGTGTTCCTTCCGGAAAATGTCCACCTTCTCCACCGTAAGTTTCCATTCCCAGATACAATACATTTGCCTCCTTTGCCAGTTTTCTTCCAAGCCGGATTGCATAGGTTGTCTTTCCAATTCTTCTCACCGGAGAATATACCGCAATTACTCTGCAGTTCTTTTTACCGGTAATCTTTAAAAATATCTGCTTCTCGTCTCCTGATATGCTGCACTGACGAATCATTTCCGCCAGGATCTGATCTCCCGGCTGGTATTTGTAGATCGGCACCTCCCGGTTTTCCAACGCCACCTCTCTTTCTGGTGCGATTACAAATACCATACCGGCTTTTACCTGTTTTCTGGAATCTTCCGGATACTCCGAAGATATGAACAGAAAATCGATCTTCTCTTTCTCCTGTATAGCCAATACATAAGAAAGATCACTGCATGTCCTGACACGGACCGCCAATTCTTTCTGTCTTGTAAGATACTGTGCAAACGCGGAAGCAAATTTTGTCTCTGGATCACAGATTACCAGATTTTTGCTCTCCACATATTATCCCTCCTCTTCTTGTGTGTTCTCTCGTTATCTTCTTAGGAATTCATGACCGGAATAAATGGTCGAATAACATTGAATTACTTTGAATAACTTGAATGGTTATGTCTTGCCAACTAGAATATAACAATCAGATGTCTTGGATTATAGACAGGCTTTCCCCTTTTGTCTATCCCTTTTTTAGAAAATGTAAAACTTTGTGCAACATAGATAGATTTGTTTTTATCAATCATTGAAAATCATCTGGAAACAGTTATAATATATCCATAGAATTTTAAAACTTACCGACTTTATCTCACTGGAAAGGAGTCCATATTATGGAGTTCAAATTCTTAAAATTACGCGATTTACAAGGTAAAACTCCTTCATTTCCTGCTGCAGGCGAAGTACACATTATCTATGTGCCGGAACCGGATGACAGCAACTTGCACAAAGCAGGTGCCGGGCGTGCCATGATCAGAGAAATCCTTTCTTATTATCTGTGTATTGACAAAGGGCTGGTATGCCTGCATGAATCCAGGCATGGCAAACCCTATCTTGCCTCTCCAGCAATCGGACGGAATCTTTATTTTAATATTTCTCATACCGAAGGCTACCTTGCATTTGCAATGTCAACCTCTACACCACTAGGTATTGATATTGAAAAAGTTGACAGAAATGTCAGGCTTCAATCGCTGATGGGACGTTTTTTTCACGCGGAGGAAATTAAAAAATTTCTTGATTACTCTGACGAAGAGCGTGTAAAACATTTTATCCATTATTGGACTTTAAAAGAATCCTTCGTAAAGGGACTTGGAACGGGTATGACAACTTCTTTCACTTCTTTTTATCTTACGAAGGAATCCGAACGTACATTTTACATCACTCCGGATAAAAAAGACCTCCAGGACGAATATTCATCCTGGAGAATCACTTCCATTCTTGCTCCCAAAGGGTTTATCTGCAGTGTTGCTTACCGGCTCTCATAAAAGGCCACACCATATAGCAGGGCAACCCCCGGGACTCCTAATGTTCCGGAGGCGGCCATTGTTATTGGATTCAGCCCCACCCTTACCGGAATCTCTTTTGACACGAAGAATCCATTTATCACAAGAATCAACATCACCCCGACTGCCATACGGATCAGAAAATTTATCATAAAATTCGAACATCTCTGTGACATATCCAAGCCTCCTTCTATTTTCATATATATCCTTGTTAAGCTTACCATATGACATATTTTAAAATATCCCTGTCTGATTTTTATTCAGAAATACTGTTTCATTTCATAGGTTTAATCTTAAAAATCAGTATTATTTATATAGCATACTATTTTTATCCCACATATTTTTCTATTTAAAAAAGAGGATCTCCTCCCGGAAATCCTCTCATCTGCTTCTCTACTCTGCCGATTTTTTAAGAATATCTAATTTACAATTCAATCTCTATCTTGCGATTCGATCTCTTGTATTGGTGATAAGCCACTCCTGCTGCATCGAACATACGCATAGATGCCTGTACAGCTGTGCTTCCATCATATTTGTTACAGTCGTAGATAACTTCTTTGATTCCACTTTGAATGATTGCTTTTGCACACTCATTACATGGGAAAAGAGACACATAGAGCTTTGCTCCTTCCAGACTTCCTCCACGGAAATTCAGAATCGCATTCAGTTCACTGTGTACTGTATAGACATATTTTGTCTTTAATGGATTTTCTCCTTCTCTCACCCACGGGAACTCATCATCTGAGCAGCCCTTCGGCAGTCCATTATATCCCATAGATAAAATCTTATTATCCTGACTGACAATACAGCACCCAACCTGAGTATTCGGGTCTTTGGATCTAAGTCCGGATAGCTTTGCTACTCCCATAAAATACTCATCCCAGTTGATATAGTCTTTACGTTTGTCACTCACTGCTGCTTCCTCCTATTTCGTTCCGAAAATACGATCTCCAGCATCACCAAGTCCCGGAATAATATACTTATGCTCGTTGAGTTTTTCATCCAGAGCACCGATATAAATATCTACATCCGGATGCTCTTTCTGCATACGTTCTACGCCTTCCGGAGCTGCTATAATGCACATGAAACGAATATGTTTCACACCTTTTTCCTTCAACATCTGAATTGCTGCTACGCTTGAACCTCCTGTTGCCAGCATAGGATCCACAACAAATACTTCCCTCTCATCACAGTCTGCCGGAAGCTTACAATAATATTCCACTGGTTCATACGTTTCCGGATCTCTGTAAAGACCGATATGACCTACTTTTGCAGCCGGAATCATGCTCAGCATTCCATCGACCATTCCCAGTCCTGCACGTAAGATCGGTACAACTGCCAATTTCTTCCCACTTAATTCTTTTCCAACCATCTTACAGATTGGTGTCTCGATCTCTACATCCTGTAATTTCAGATCTCTTGTTGCCTCATAACACATAAGAGCCGCAATCTCCCCAACAATCTCACGGAACTCCTTGGAACCAACTTCTTTTCTGCGGATATAATTCACTTTGTGCTGGATCAGCGGATGATCCATAATCTGTACTTTAGACATGTTTTTCTCCTCCATCTCATGACATGTTTATCAGTTTTTTTAATATCCGGCACACATCTGATTTGATCTGCACCACATAAAGAGCCATCAGGCATCTATCACATGATGTCCTGCTGCCTTTAGCAATCGATTCATAATTGCACTGCCGATTCCTCCGGCTGCAAATGATTCACTATATATATACTCTACTTCAGCATCATCGAACTCGCGCAATACCGCATACAAATGATTGGCGATAGTTGCTTCGTCTGCCCTTGTTCCTATGCTTTTCACTACGTCTGCCTTGTATCGGCCTACAGTCTCTTGTGTTCCGATCACACCGACTCTGTGTCCTTTAGCCATACGCTCTGCAGACATCTGGTTGATCGCATCGATCACAAGTTCCATCGCTCCCTCCACAATACTAAGATCCGCTTTCGGAGCATAATGTCGATACTTCATCCCCGGAGCTTTCGGTTTCACTTTGCTGTCCGGCGTAATCAATGTTCTGTCAATGTCTACTTCACCGATAAGTTCTGTGAGCATCTCCTTTGTAATCGCACCAGGGCGTAAAATCATAGGCGGTGTTACAGTCATATCCAGAATGGTAGATTCAACTCCGATATCTACTGCTCCTCCATCTAAAATCATCTCGATCTTACCGCTTAAATCTTCTTCTACATGCTCAGCTTTCGTCGGGCTCGGACGTCCTGAAGTATTCGCGCTTGGCGCAGCAATATACCCGCCGCCCGCATCGATCAAAGCTCTTGCGATCTCATCACTTGGCATACGTACTGCAACTGTATCCAGGCCTCCTGTTGTCTCATATGGCACTTCCTCTGTCTTCTGGAAAATCATTGTAAGCGGTCCCGGCCAGCAAGCATCAGCCACTTTATAAGCAACTTCCGGAATAATATCTGCAATCTTATCCAGTGCTCCCATATTCGTAATATGCACGATCAGAGGATTATCCGAAGGTCTGCCCTTTGCCGCATAAATCTTGGTTGAAGCGGTCTTATTCAAAGCATCAGCACCGAGACCATATACTGTTTCCGTTGGAAACGCTACCAGTCCACCTTCTTTTAAAAAGTCTCCGGCCTGACCAATAATCTTCTTTCCTTCCTCTGTATTAAGTTGTTCTTTTGTAATTTTTTCTACTATTGTCTTCATGTTTGTTATTATACTACACCTGTTATCACTTTCCAAATATTTTTTCGAACCAAATCACGTCTGTCTGGCGATTTATCATTCTATGTGCCATCGGCAGCATTTTTCAGATACTCGTCAATTCCTGTTGCGATTGCCTTGGCAATTTTTTTCTGATAATCTTTTCCCGCCAGAAGCTCTGCTTCTTGTTGGTTGCTCAGGAAACCACACTCTACGATGATTGTCGGCACCTGAGTCCTCCTGAGCAGATAATATGTATCATTGGCCTTTTCCTGCCTCGTATTCTCACTGTCCGCGCCAAGGAGCGCCTGCTGCATCAACTTTGCCGCTGTATGCCCTTCTACTGAATGGGAATAATAAAATACCTGTGCACCATGTATTTCCTCTTCGTGATAACTATTCTGATGAATGCTGACCGCAAGCCCCGGAGCCTTTTCATTTATCAGATCAACTCTCGCTTTCATATCCTTTATTTTGGAATTTCCGGAAGTTTCTCCTGCAAGCATCTGATCTTTTTCCCTGGTCATAACAACTTGATAACCTTTATTCTTCAGTTCTTTTTCCACTTGTTTTGAAATCTTAAGGTTGATATCTTTTTCCAGGACTTCATTGATACCAACCTTTCCCGGATCACTTCCCCCGTGACCACTATCTATAACAACAAGATCCATCTTCCGCTCTTGTTCACTTTTCACCTGATCCGATTGTACATATTTTTCCAGATTTCGGCTGACGGTATAGATTCCTGCCAGCGCCAGAAGTAATACTAACAATTCAATTTTCTTGCGCACTTCCTGAAACCTCCAAAACTTCGTATATTTCACCAAAGCACCTGTTTGTTTCAGTATATGAATTTTCTCATCTGTTCATTCAAAAAAAGAAAGACCAGAAAGTAATCTCACTCTCTGATCTTTCATCACTCTAATTTACATACTTCAAAATCAAATTCCAGATATCTGAACTTTCCTGTCCTAATGCCCATGCGGCAGTACCTGCAAGCTTATTCTCCTTCATGAGTTGAAGCTTCGGCTCAATCGAGGTTGCATCCTCCAGCCAGATTTCATATGTTACACCGTCAGCTTCCCAGGTCGCATAATTATTCCCGGTTGTTTCATCTAATGTTGTTTCTGCACCTGCCTGGCTGATCTTATCTCTGGCTGTAGACATTCCCAGTGCTTCACTTGTCACCTTCATCGGATAATCTGCTGCTTCTGTTCCTGCCTCCTGATTCAGTTCTTCCTGTGTTTTCGGCGTTTCCGACCACAGTCTTGTAAAGAACGGAATCCCACTGATCACTTTCTCTGCCGGTACTTCTTTGATCGTCTCCTCAATTCCTTCTTTTTACAAATTCATAAGAAGATACTGAACCTGCTTCCAGTGAACTTCCATTATGCTCATCATATCCCATAATAATGACATAGTCTGCCATAACGCCCTGTTCTTTGCGATTGTACTGTTGATTATATCCCTTAGGAACATAATTATCCACCGAAAGTACGATACCATTTTGTCTGCATTTTACAGACAGTTCTCTGATAAATTGTATATAATGAACTCCACAATCTTTTGAAATCTTTTCAAAATCTACATTGATGCCGTCTATTCCGACCTGCATCACCGCTCCTATCAATTGATTGATAAGATTCTCTCTTCTCGAGCTATAGCTGAGTAATTGAAGTGATTCATCATTGGATCCGATTCCCCCATCGAAATCCCTGATAGCGGCCCACACTTCCAGGCCTGCCTGATGTGCATAATTTACATAATCTGTTGAAGCAATTGATTCAAGATTCCCTTCTGTATCTTTCACATGGAACCATGTCGGCACAATTGTCGTTAACCCTTTACTATCTGCAAGTCTCTGCTGCAAACCGCTATTGGCGGTACTGTTGGTTACATTATGCCATGCCATATTAATGGTATAATCTTTCTTGATACTGGTGTATTCCGGTTCCGTAAAATCGCGAGTAACATTCTTAGTTTTTTCATTCTTCAATGCATTTTTCTTCACATATCCGATATACCCGTCTTTTGTAAGAATCTTTTTCCAGTTCTGTTCATTCTCCAGAACGATCACTTCATCTTTTTTCTTCACATCTGTCACGATTGGGCTCTTAACCCCGCCGCGATATCGAACCTGTGTATCTGACTTCACTGTTGCAACCTGTTTCTTTCCCCAGTCACAAGTAATCATCACCCGGTTCGGACTATCATATACTTCATAATCTATATTCGTATATTGCTGAATAAAATCTAATGCGACATAAGTTGTGTTTCCTTCTGTCTTCAGGATAACATAATCTTCACTTTTCTTTTCTTTGGAAACACTGTAATCTTTGCTTCCGATTTCCACAGTTACAATATCTGTCGGCAGTGTATACAAAAGCTTGTTCTCATTGGCATCCCAGTAAAAACGGCTGTTGATATAATCTCTTACAACTTCATATTGCACATACGCTTTCCCATCCGATATCATTCCGTGAGGTTCCACAATCTGATCATCTACCGTAATAGCCATCTGACTATCGTTTTCAATTCCATAATATTTTTTTACATCCATCCGTTCCTTTGACGGACTGTACTTCTTCCACAGAAATGCTCCTGCAATTGCGGCTATCCCAAGTATGATCAATAATAGGATCATCAATCCTACACGTCTTTTTCGCTTGCGTTTTGTCTGCGCTTTTCTTGCCGCCGGCCGTGCCGCCTGCTTTTTCTGTATTCTTAGAGACCTTTTCTGCCTTCTGCGGTCTCTTCTTCGATCTCTCCTGACCATCTTCTGATATCGGACATCTCTTCTTCGGTCTCTCCTGACCATCTTCTGATATCGGACGTCTCTTCTTCGGTCTCTCCTGACCGTCTTCCGATACCGGACGTCTCTTCTTCGGTCTCTCCTGACCATCTTCTGATATCGGACGTCTCTTCCTCGGTCTCTCCTGACCGTCTTCCGATACCGGACGTCTCTTCTTCGGTCTCTCCTGACCGTCTTCCGATACCGCCGGTCTTTTTCTCACCTTAGATTTTCCCGCTGACGATCCTGCATTTCTCGCTCTGCGGCGTTCTCTATCTTCTACGGCTGCCTTTCCTGACAAAGTTTCCGCATTCTCCCGACTTGCTTGTCCTCTCGCTCCGCCCTCAGTCTCCGTGCGGCCGGATGACTCCTGGCGTCGCTGATTCTTGCAGATTGCTGGCGCTTTTTGCCCACTCCGCCTTTTTTTCGCGGATCTGTGGTTCTCTTGATTTCCTTTTCGTCCATGCTGCACCTCCTACTCGCTATTATAACAAACGAGTGGACATGCGTCATCCTTTTTCGACAAATTTAGGCCTTGCTTATGAGGGTACTTACACACTTTTTTTCAAGAATGCCTCGGCATTCTTGCTGCGAGGTGCGCGTCATGCAATTGCATGACACACTTCTACTGCGCACCTCTGCAAGTCTACACTCCGTTTCGGTCGGCGCAAAACCATTGTCCACCGGACAATGTGCGCCCTGCCGGAGGCTATATCAGCTGGGGGATTGACTCCCACCACTGATACCAGCTTATTACTCAACACCTATAGAGGTGGGAGTCATCTCCCAGCTGATATATTTTCATCTATCTTGTTCCTGCATCTCTACATCATCAAAACACAATTCTTTTATATCTCCATTATCATTCAACACATAATCCCGCATATAGACTGCATCCTCCCTCACAATGTGAGCCTGCACAATCTGCATGGGACTTGCCGGCACCCCGTTCATTAACATATATACTCCCTTTTTTTCATAACCTGCCAACTCTGAAAAAAGACTTTGATAATTCCTTTCTCTGGGGTCCCCCATGACTTTACCTCCTCCTCAATAATGCACTTCCCCGGTCGCATTGTCTTCGAAATCTGTATATGACAAACCAGAAGGATAAAATGCCGTGATACATTATCCCACATATCCAGACACGTCCACTTTTCTGCTAGAAAACAGCCGTGCATTACTATTCAACTATCTGTTGCTTTGTTACTTATCTGATTGATTTTTTCATGATCTGTTGTTATTTAATTTTTATTTGATTGTACTCTAATTGTTATCTGATTTTTTCTGATTGTTGTTTTTATCTGATTGTTATTACTCTTGAATCTTTGCGCGGAATTCACGCTATTTCTCGAATTCTTATTCTGATTGGCTAGATACTGTTAAGAATTACTTTTTAAGAAATATGTTCTAAAAATATAGTTACCAGGGAAAACTATTTTCTAGTACGGTCATTATAATGGATACTCTTTTTAAAAGCAAGCACTTTTTTGATTTTATATTTATTTTATTGAACAAAAAACTTTTTCTATGCTATACTATGTGAAAGGAAGTGATAAATATGAAGATTGAAAAATTAAGTGACAATCAGATACGCTGTACATTAACACGCGCAGATCTGGCCGAACGTCAGCTCCAACTCAGCGAACTGGCTTATGGTACAGAAAAAGCGAGATCACTTTTCCACGATATGATGCAACAGGCAGCACAGGAATTTGGTTTTGAAGCAGAGAATATGCCATTGATGATCGAGGCAATCCCTTCTTCCTCAGATTCAATCGTGCTGATCATTACTAAAGTCGAGGATCCAGAGGAACTCGACACGCGTTTTTCTAAATTCGCACCTCTTCCGGGGCAGGATGGAGATTCTTCCCGTCAGGGACTCCCTGACAAACTGGAAGGTGCTGAATCTCTTCTTGATCTGCTTGGCAAAGTCAAAGAGAAGATTAATGCTGCACAAAGTTCTTCCAAACTGGAAAATCCAGTCAGCTCTTCATCAGAATCTCTAGATGATCCTGAAACTGAAGCTTTGGAGAATGAAATACCAAAAGACGCTGCACCTAAGAAACCTGCAATCCGTCTGATTTCATTTGCCTCTATGGATAATGTCCTTGCGGCCTCACGATTACTTGGAAATATGTACTTTGGTGCGAACACTTTGTATAAAGATACTGCCGAAAATATTTATATCCTTGCGATGACTCAGTCAGAACATACACGAAAGGATTTCAGTCGACTCTGTAATATGTTATCTGAATACGGTACATTAGAGAAGACCTCGGGCGCTACAATTGCTTTCCTAGGAGAGCATTGCAAAGTACTACTGGAAAATGATGCAGTACAGCAACTGGCTAATGTTTAAACAAAACTAAGAAAAATCTTTCAGGCTTATGCCTGACAATAAAAAGCGGATTCCAATTGGAGTCCGCTTTTTATTGTTCTATTTTCTGTTGTTCTGCAAATCTAATATTACTCACCAAGTTTTGCATTAATTGTTGCATTCAGTTTCTCAACAAGAAGATCTGAATCAATTCCGTGAACATATGCAGCATCTGCAAGTGATTCTCCGATAGAGCTTGGGCATCCGATGCAATGCATTCCTAATCCTGTAAGAACATCTACAATTTCAGGGCACTGCTCATAATATGTCTGAAGCAGTTCTCCCATAGTCATTTCCTTTGTAACTCGTGCCATGTGTGCACCTCCTTTTCTTTTACGTTTTCTTATTATAATTGCTTTTCACCATTGTGTAAACATTTTATGACAATTTTCCATTAAAATTTGATTTTTTAAAAGTCAATACGTTTGCCGATTTTTTTCGACAAAATACTATTTTTATCATAACTCCACAAAACATTCGTTCTTTTATTTACCTTGAATTATCCCCAGTTTCCACACCTTTTTATGTGGATAATGTGGAAAACTTTTAGAAATCATGTATTTTTCCACCTTTTTTCACGTTTTTAGTGTGGAAAACTTGGATAACTCAATGTGGATAAATTTTTAACTATTTTTCAACAATCAAATTTTTTATACATTTTTGTCTATTTTGTATATCCGGCAATTTTTTCACTTACTTAATCTGTTTTTTTATGCTTCTGTTCAATATGCACCAATTTAAAGTAATCTTCTTACTGTCAGGATTCCTTTATACGTGGCAGGCAATATCCCGATTCCTTTTCGGCTATTAATTGCATTTACAATTTGTCCGTCTCCCATGTAAATACCGACATGCCCATCATAGCAAATGATGTCCCCAGGAAGTGCTTCCGAATAACTGACTCCCCTGCCGGCACTTCGCATTTCTGAAGACGTTCTTGGAAGATTCACTCCAAAATGTGCGTAGACAGACTGCACAAAACCAGAGCAGTCAGCTCCATTTGTCAGGCTTGTGCCTCCCCAGACATATGGATTGCCGATAAACTGACATGCATAATCCACCACTGCCTGACCACTTCCGGCAGCCTCTCTCACAGCCCGAGCCTCTTCCTCTGCTTTCCTAGCCGCTTCTTCTGCCTCCGCAGCCAAACGCGCTTCCTCTTCTTCTTTAGATTCTGCATAAGAAAAAGCTTCTTTTGGATCTGCGCTTGCAGAAGCTTCTACGACTTCCTCTGCCTTCTGCTGAGCATTTCTTCCTATTATTATATACTGCGAATACACATACCCTGTAACCGAACCAGATTCAATCTTCGTCCATTCTCCAACTGGTCCTACGATTTTTGCTGCATAACCGGGATATAATTTACCCACCCATTCGCTCTGCTTTGTCGGTTCACTTCTTATATATAAAAATGATTCAACATCTGCAAAAGCCATATCTAAATACTCGCCCTTATCTTCTGGTGCCAGATAATCCTCCACCTGAATCTCTTTCTGTGAAGAATAACAATCATTCAGCACCTGCTCAATTCCCACTCCTGGCATAGTGTGATTATCCTCGATATCAGAAGCATATGCCGTAGCTGGGAAAACTCCAATAGCTCCTGTCAAGGTAACTAGGAACAATCCTTTTCTAAGAATCGAATCCATAAACTCCCTCCTTATGTTTTCTTTTCTTATCTTTTGTAAATATTACAGAATTGTTACATATGTTACGTGTTTATTATATCACGCAGCAATCCCATGTCAAGGCTATTATCCCGACTTTTCCTCATCATATTACATCCATTTTTTTCACTTTTTTTACAAAATTTTACAATTAATTGTTACAAAAGTATTACATTTATAAATTAAAAGTTGACAAATGGAACATTTTCTATTATTCTAATTATAGTAACAATTATCATTATCAAGGAGGTTATCGCATGGCTACATTGAAATACAGCAGACAGCGAGCATCCATTAAAGAATATCTCGATCATACAACTGAGCATCCAACTGCTGATACTGTATATCTTCATGTAAGAGAAGAATTCCCCCGTATCAGTCTTGGAACTGTTTACCGGAATCTGAATCTGCTTGCTGACATGGGCGAAGCAATTAAGATTACCACTCCTGACGGTGGGGACCGATTTTGATGGCAATACTCGCCCACACTATCACGTTGTATGCACTTGTTGCAACCGGGTATTTGATCTGCATATCGACGAAGCTCACATCAATACCATGAATAAACTGGCCGAGGAGCATTTTGATGGCACGATTGATTCACATGCAACATTATTCTATGGAACTTGTCAAGACTGTATCACACAGAAAACATCCCGTAAGTCATAACAAACTTGTCAGTCTATTTTATCAAAAAGATAAATTTAATAAAAAATATTATTGACAATGACAAGTAATTATGTTATCTTAATACCAGTAACAATTACTAATATTATTTTAGAGCTTTAAGAATAAATTCATTTACAAAAAATGCAAACGAAGCTCTGAATCACAAAACTAACTTGAACAACAAAAAATTTTAATAAAAAGAAAAGGAGATCATCATTATGAAAAAATTTGTATGTACAGTATGTGGATATGTTTACGAAGGAGAGGCTGCACCAGCTGAATGTCCAGTCTGTCACGCACCAGCTTCTAAGTTCAAAGAGCAGTCAGCCGAGAGAACATGGGCTGCTGAGCATGTAGTAGGCGTTGCACAGGGCGTAAGCGAGGATATCTTAGAGGATCTTCGTGCAAACTTCGCAGGAGAGTGTTCCGAAGTAGGAATGTACCTGGCAATGGCAAGAGTTGCACACAGAGAAGGATACCCAGAGATTGGTTTATACTGGAGAAAGCTGCTCATGAAGAAGCAGAGCACGCTTCTAAAATTCGCTGAATTGTTAGGTGAAGTTGTTACAGACAGCACAAAGAAGAACCTTGAGATGCGTGTAGATGCTGAGCACGGTGCAACAGAAGGTAAATTCGACCTCGCAAGAAGAGCAAAAGCAGCTAACCTTGACGCAATCCATGACACAGTACATGAGATGGCAAGAGACGAGGCACGTCACGGAAAAGCATTCGAAGGACTGCTTAAGAGATACTTTGGCTAAGCTACAAGCCATGCAATAAAAAAGAGGTTACACTTCGTGTGAGTTTACTCACGAAGGAGTGTAATCTCCTTTTTTATTATACGGCGACAGCCGTCCATGAAATAGAACGCAGGCTCTTTCGCTTTGCTTTTTGAATTCCATAATGAAACACTATCGTTCCGGCTCCGGCCATACAAATAAATGTGCCCCACCAGATAATCATTTCAACCGGTCCTCCACGTCTTCCGCCTTGCCCGTGATAATGACTATGCGATCCACTGCCCGAACTGCTTCCAGATCCGCCCCCGGATCCTCCACTGGAACCTCCGCCACCGGCCCGTGCATATCCTGTAACCGTAAAACACATGCAGCATATAACAATTAACAGTATTCTAAATATAACTTTATGTTTTTTCATTTTCTTCTCCATCAATCCATTCGAAACATTTTATTCTATTGTAACATAGTTATTATTGTTTCATCTCGCCTTTTACATATAGTATTTAATACTATATATAAAAGAATAGATTACTACAAGATATTGACACCGAAAACGTTTTGTTTTATAATTAAATAGTTTGAAATTCAAACTATTTAATTTCAAGCATAAATGATTCTGGAAAGGATAAATATTATGAATACAAAATTAAAACATCTTCAAATTGGTAATCTGACTGCCAGACTCCCAATTATACAAGGTGGCATGGGCGTCGGTGTCAGCCTGAGTAAACTTGCCGGAGCTGTAGCAAAAGAAGGCGGAGTCGGCATCATTTCCACTGCCCAGATTGGTTATGACGAGGAAGGCTTCGAGAAAGATCAGGCAGGATGTAATCGTCTTGCTATACGGAAACATATTCAAAAAGCAAAAGAAATCGCCTGTGGCAACGGACTTATCGGAGTAAATATCATGGTGGCTCTAAAGCATTATGAAGAACACGTAAAAGAGGCCGTTGCCGCTGGTGCCGATGTCATTATCAGTGGTGCCGGACTACCGATGAAACTTCCGGCTCTTGTCAGTGAAACTTGCCGTACAAAGATTGCACCAATTGTATCGTCTAAAAGAGCATTACAGATTATTTTAAAACGCTGGGCACACAGATATGACAGAACCGCTGATTTTATTGTAATTGAAGGTCCAAAAGCAGGTGGACATCTTGGATTTTCTACGGAAGAACTTCTTAATATTAATTCTCTTAATTATGATGAAGAAATCAAAAATATAATTGAATGTAAAAAAGAGTATGAAAAACAATACAACAAAAAAATACCAGTCATTGTTGCCGGTGGTATCTTTGACTCAGCAGACATTGTCCACGCATTGGGACTTGGCGCAGATGGTGTTCAAATTGCAAGCCGTTTTGTTGCAACAGAAGAATGTGACGCATCAGATGCATATAAGCAAGCTTACATACATGCCAGAGAAGAGGATATTCAAATAATCCAAAGTCCTGTCGGAATGCCGGGCAGAGCACTTCGCAATGAGTTCATCAAGAATATAGAACGAGAGCGTCAGCCAATAAAAAAATGCTATAACTGCCTTGCCCAGTGCAATCCTGGCACTGTTCCTTATTGCATTACTCAGGCGCTGATCAATGCTGTAAAAGGTGATATTGAAAATGGGCTTATCTTCTGCGGAAGCAATGTTGGCAGAATTCATCAAATGACTACCGTACATAATTTGATGGAAGAACTTACCGATTTTTCTTCACTTATTGAAAGTTAAGTCTCAAAACAGGCATCTCCGCCAATGAGCGGAGATACCTGTTTTCATTATTTATTTTCTAACTGTTCAATTTTCTTCATTAATTCTCTAATTACTTGATCCTGCTCTTTGAGCCTATCGTCCTGTTCTTTGAGCCTATCGTCCTGTTCTTTAAGTTTGTTAATTTGATCTTTAATTCTATCATCCTGTCCCTTAAGTATTTCTTCCTTCTGTTTTATATCTTCTTGCATCTCGTCAATCATTAACTGTGCCGTGTTCCGATCCATTTCTGCTAATTCTTTCGAGAACATTCCCATCACCTCTTCAATATTCTGACAGATTTCATAGACTTGCTGATACATTTCCTTGAAATCCGGATATTTTTCAATAACCTTCAAAATAATATCCGGATTATCTGAACCCATAAATGCAAGCCATGCATCTCGTCTAGTTTCCAGTTGTATACCTATATTTTGCTGGTATTTTAAAAATATGTCAATAGAAATAAATAAATATTTTTGCAAAAGATTCAGTTGGATTCCTGTATTTGAATGTTGTTCAAAATAATGAATATATGTGTCCGGAAATTCATGAAACTCGGTTGGACTTTTTTCAAACAGAACAATCGTGTATACATCTTTTACATCAGTATAATT
>ENA-OPZZ01000566-OPZZ01000566.1-human-gut-metagenome-genome-assembly--contig:-NODE-566-length-28627-cov-5.666596_pt1 | contig 28627 bp, 27 predicted proteins | sample MGYA00242487_ERZ504511 | MGnify/ENA primary metagenome ERZ504511 (study PRJEB26092, sample SAMD00036241) | human gut metagenome | host: Homo sapiens | study: EMG produced TPA metagenomics assembly of... | reverse complement strand
TAATAAAAGTCCTTTCTGCTTTTTTGTTTCTTATTGTAGCAGAGCTGAACGTCTGATACAAGTCAGGATTTGACTTTAAGTTTATGGGGTGTTACACTGTGAATACTATCAGAAAAAAGGATGTTGCTGGGAACGAAGTGAACAGTAACAAAAAGACAGGAGGAACAGAACATGAAATCCAGAATTCTGGCAGTGCTTTTTGCCGTTGTGCTGACAGCAGGTACACTTGCAGGATGTGGCAGCAGCAAGAAAGCAGATGATACAAAAACAGAAACTACAGATGAAAAATCAGAAGATAAAGCTTCTTCTGATGAAGATACGAAAGATGTAAATGTGGCAAGCGAAGAAGAAGCGGAAGAGGCCGGCTTCAGTGACGGTACTGATACAGATGGTGCGACTGTGGAAAATACAGTGCTTGATACCAGCCAGGAGCTGACAGGAATCCACCATGCGGATATCAGCATCCGTGATTATGGGGACATTAAAGTGGAACTCGATGCCGATACAGCACCGGTCACCGTTACCAATTTCGTGAAACTGGCACAGGAAGGTTTTTATGACGGACTTACGTTCTGGCGTATTATTGATGGCTTTATGATGCAGGGTGGGGACCCGAAAGGAAATGGTACCGGAGGATCCGGAGAGACTATTAAGGGAGAATTCTCAAGTAATGGTGTAAAGAATGATATCTCTCATGTGAGAGGAACCATTTCCATGGCAAGATCTTCTGATCCGGACAGCGCAAGTTCACAGTTTTTTATCGTCCAGTCAGACAGTACTTTCCTGGATGGCGATTACGCAGCATTTGGTAAAGTGACAGAAGGTATGGATATCGTTGATGAAATCTGCAAAAATGCCAACCCAACGGATGATAATGGAACAATCAAAGCAGACGAACAGCCGGTGATCGACAGCATTCAGATCACAGACTGATAAAATAAAAATTTTATGTAACGTAAAAAAGACCGATGCAGCGTGAGGTGTGCGACATCGGTCTTTTACTTTGCAATAAAACATAGCGGACCTGTTTTACTGACGAATGATCAGAACCGGAATTGGCGGGTTGTTCGGACGGTTATAATAGTCACTGCGGATGACCAGATATTTATGTGGATTCAGTTCTTTTAACCAGGCAAGGACAGCATTACGTTCCTCAAAACCGGAATCACCACCACTGTAGATGCAGAGTGAGATCAGCCCGCCTTTTTGCAGAAGGTCCAGGCTTTTGGAAAGTGCGGCAATGCTGGTATCGGCGTGGGTTGCTTTGGTGTGGTCCCCACCCGGCAGATATCCAAGATTAAAGGTAATGCAGCTGACAGTACCCGGATCGACATAGTGCTCTATATTGGTGTGCGATTCCAGAAGAAGGGTATAATTCTGGGGTGCATCTGCTTCCATGAGCCTTTTACGTGTATTGATAAGTGCCGCTTCCTGAATATCAAAAGCAAAAACATGTCCGTCTTTTCCGCAGAGAGAACTGAGAAGAAGCGTATCATTCCCATTTCCCATGGTTGCATCTATACAGATATCTCCGGGCTGGACCTGTTCTCTGATAAAACGTGCACACCATCCTGTGATTTGAACTGCTTTCATATTGACCTCCTATCCTTTTATGGCCTTTTTGTGGAAAATAAAAAATTCTTTTTATTACAGATTACTATAGTACAGATTTTCATACGGTTCAACAAAATGCTGTACAAAAAGTCAAACACTGGAAAAATACGTTGCAATTACAGAAGAGACTGTTATAATAAAACAGATGCAGGCACAGCATTGTCTGCCAGAGGAGGAGAACGATATGTTAAAAGGCAAAACAGTTCTTCTGGGAGTGACCGGAAGTATTGCGGCATATAAGATTGCGTATCTTGCAAGCGCACTGAAGAAGCTTCACGCGCAGGTACATGTACTGATGACGCAGAATGCTACGAATTTTATCAATCCAATTACTTTTGAAACTCTTACCGGAAATAAATGTCTGGTAGATACCTTTGACAGAAATTTTCAGTTCAGTGTAGAACATGTTTCCATCGCAAAGCAGGCGGATGTGGTGATGATCGCACCGGCAAGCGCAAATGTGATCGGCAAACTGGCGCATGGAATTGCAGATGATATGCTGACGACTACGATCATGGCGTGTAAATGTAAAAAGATCGTTTCACCTGCTATGAATACAAATATGTACGAAAACCCGATCGTTCAGGATAATCTCGCTATTTTGCAGCATTATGGTTATGAAGTGATCGAGCCGGCCAGTGGTTATCTGGCATGTGGCGATACAGGAGCCGGAAAGATGCCGGAACCGGAGATGCTTCTGGACTATATCCTGAGAGAAATTGCAAAAGAAAAAGATCTCCTTGGCCGTAAAGTCCTTGTGACTGCCGGACCGACACAGGAGGCAATCGATCCTGTACGCTATATTACGAACCATTCTTCCGGAAAGATGGGATATGCACTGGCAAAAGCAGCTATGCTCCGTGGGGCGGATGTAACACTGGTCAGCGGACCATGTGCAATCGAACCGCCACCGTTTGTAAAGCTTGTTCCGGTAGTGACGGCAAAGGAAATGTTTGATGCAGTTACTTCTGTAAGCTTTGAGCAGGACATTATCATTAAAGCAGCAGCAGTCGCTGACTATCGTCCGGCCAATGTCTATGAGGACAAGGTAAAGAAGCATGAGGAACAGATGAGTATAAAACTGGAAAAGACAGACGATATCCTGGGATATCTGGGAGAACATCGTCTGCCGGGACAGTTTCTGTGTGGATTTTCAATGGAAACCCAGAATATGCTTGGTAATTCCAGAGCAAAACTTGGAAAAAAACATCTGGATATGGTTGCTGCCAATAATCTGAAGGTGGCAGGTGCCGGATTCCAGGGGGATACCAATGTTCTGACTCTGATTACACAGGATGAAGACGTATCACTCCAGCTTATGAGCAAGGAGGATGCAGCCAATGTCATCCTGGATAAAATTCTCTCTATTCAGAAAGAAAGGGAGGAACAGTAACCCGTTCACCAGGAAGCGGGTAAATAAAAACTTCATATGCCCGCAATTCCGCACCGTATTGTATCCCGTGTAAGGGAACGATAACAAGGAGGAAAACATGAAAACAAAGAAATTTACCACATCACAGCTGACCATTCTGGGCCTTATGGCAGGAATCCTTTTTCTGATGGCTTATACACCACTGGGATATCTGAATATCGGACCACTGGCAGTAACTTTTAACGTAATTCCGGTTGCAGTCTGTGCCATTGTACTTGGACCGACAGGCGGCGCAATTGCAGGAGCCGTTTTTGGACTGACCAGTTTTATGCAGGCAATAGGAATCGGCGGCGTAAGTGCCCTTGGATCTGCTCTGTTTCAGATCAATCCGTTTATGACGGCGGTACAGTGTTTTGGACCGCGTATTCTTGATGGTATCTGTATTGGATTCATTTACAGAGCTGTTCACAAAAAGGCAAATACGTATGTATCCTGTGCTGTTACCGGATTCTTTTCTGCATTTTTGAATACACTGTTCTTTATGACTGCGTTGATTGTGATGTTTGGAAATACAGAGCTGATCAGGAATCTGATGGGAGGTCACAATATTATTGTTGGATGCTGTCTTATGGTTGGCGTTAATGCAATCAGTGAGATGGTTTCTTCTACAATCATCACTGCAGCTGTAGGAACCGCGCTTTCCAAAGCACACCTGATTCCGGCAGTCCAGATTGTAAAAACAGATACTGCAGCATAAAAATCCTACAGACAGGAATGAGAAATATGATTTTAGCCATTGATATTGGAAATACCAACATAGTTGTTGGCTGTATTGATAAAGAAAAAATATATTTTACAGAACGTATATCCACGATACGGACGAAAACAGAACTGGAATATGCGATTGATATCAAAACAATTCTTGATATCCATCATATCAACCGTGCGGATATTGAAGGGGCAATTATCTCTTCTGTTGTTCCGCAGATTACATCAGCAGCCAGACTGGCTGTACAGAAAATTCTCAAAAAGGATGCAATGATTCTTGGACCAGGAGTGAAGACCGGACTGAATATCATGTTGGACAATCCGGGAGAAATGGGAGCGGATCGTGTTGCAGATGCAGTTGCGGCACTGGCACAGTATCCGGTTCCGCTGGTCATCATTGATATGGGAACAGCAACTACAATTTCTGTAGTGGATGATAAGAAACATTATATTGGCGGTATGATCATGCCAGGTGTGCAGATTTCACTGGATGCGCTGACAACAAGAGCTTCTCAGCTGAGTGGAATCAGTATTGAAGAACCAAAGAAGATCATCGGCAAGAATACAGTAGACTGTATGAAGAGTGGAATTCTTTATGGCAATGCGGCAGCAGTAGACGGTATCATTGACAGAATCGAGGAAGAACTCGGACAGAAGGTTACCGTGATCGCAACCGGAGGCATGTCCAGAAAAATCATTCCGCACTGTAAACGAAAGATGATTCTGGATGGAGACCTTCTCCTGAAAGGTCTGCAGATTGTTTACGAAAAAAATAAAGCATAATAAAGCAGCTGTTTTTCTGAAAGAAACCTTGTGTTTTCCAGGGAAAACAGCTGCTTTTTGCTAAAAAGCATTGCTCATATCTTCGGGAACAGGTGCCATAAGGCACATGGGAGTTCCTGTGATCGGATGGCAAAATTTCAACTGCAGAGAATGCAGAGGCTGGCGTTTGAAAGTATCGTATACAGGATTATACAGATAATCAGCGGGGAGTGGATGTCCAATATAACCCATGTGTACACGAATCTGATGTGTACGTCCGGTTTCGAGATGGATTTCAAGAAGTGAATGATTATTTTTTACTTCCAGCAGCTGATAATGTGTGATGGCCGATTCTCCATTCTCAAAATCAATACGACGTTCGATTACAGAATCAGCTGCGCGGCTGATTGGTGCAGAAATCGTTCCGCTCTGGCGGGGAATTCCTTCAACAACGGCCAGATAGGTACGGCTTATCTGACGATTTCGCATCTGAACAGAAAGAATCGCGGCACTGAGTGCATTTTTTGCCAGGATCAGTGCACCGGAGGTATCACGGTCAAGCCGGTTGATACAACGAAAAGGACAAGATTCTCCTTTTGTTTCCAGATAAGCGGCAACTCCGTTGGCAAGTGTGTTGGTATAATTGCCAAGGGAAGGATGAACCGGCATATCGGCGGGTTTGTTTACTACCAGAATATCTTCGTCTTCATAGAGTACGGGAATGTTCAGAGGCGTTGGGAGGATGCCGTCGGCGGGAACGGTTTCGAGAAGTCGGACTCGAAAATGATCACCGCAGGAAAGAACTGTCCGTCCGCCGGCTTTCTGTCCATTTAGAGAAAGTGCTTCTCTGTCAGCTTTCATTGCTGTGAGTATATGTCTGGAAAATCCCTGTTTACGCAGAAAATCCAGAACGATCATGCCTTCATCGGCAGCAGAAATAGTATAATTCAGAATACGTTCCATTATATAACTCCACAATCATATAAGATATATTTTACTGGAAGCCTATCACAGGAAGGATGGTCTGTCAAATATGAAATTGTCCCCAAAAAGCAATAGATTATGTAAAAAAATTTCAAGGAAAGTGATTGCAATTACAGATTAAACAAAGTATGCTATAAATATGGAATTTTATAGTAACTTTTTTACCATAATGCTGGCAGTTGCTTTGCCAGCATATGAATGCAAATGAAATTTGAAAGCGTGAATAAAATGAAAAGTAAAATGAAAAAAAGTCTATTTGTAACATTGATCATTTGTGTATTGTTTGCGATGTCAGCACTGTCTGTACAGGCTGCCGGAAAGACCGGCTGGGTTCGCAAGGGAACGACTTATAAGTATAAAGTAAACAATACCTATGTAAAGAATGAAGTAAAAAAGATAAAGAAATATTACTACTACTTCGATAAGAAGGGTGTCCGCAAAACCGGCTGGGTGAAGTACAAGAAGGACAGATATTATTTTGACAGGAAGACTGCACGTGCCTATACAGGAAAGAAAGCAGTCAATAACAAACTTTATATCTTTGGCAAAGATGGCAGACTTGTAAAGAAAAAAGGCCTTTACAAATATGGAAAAACACAGGTTTATATCAATAAAAACGGAAGCCTGGCAACCGGACTGGTAAAAATAAAAGGCAAATGGTACTGGTTTGAAAATAACGGAGTGCTTTCCAGAAAAAGCGGCATTCATAAATGGAAAAATAACACGTACTATTTGAATAAAGGCCGGTTTGTGACAGGATGGGCAACTGTTGGCAGCAATAAGTATTATTTTGGCGCAGATGGCAAAATGGTCACAAATAAATATATACAGACCAGTGGACAGACTTACTATGTGGATGCCAGCGGGCGTATGAAGAAGAACTGCTGGTATAACGGACAGTACTTTAACAACAAAGGTCAGCTGGAAAAGAATGCGACAAAATATGATTCTGAGACAACAGAAGGCCAGGTCACCAAAGAAATGCTGGATGAACTTCCTCTGTCTAACTGTACGAAACTTATGGTGGTTGCACATCCGGACGATGAGACTCTGTGGGGTGGCGCACATCTGACAGAAGGCGGCTGGTTTGTTGTATGTCTGACAAACGGTTATAATGAAGTGCGGAAGAATGAGTTTTATGAGGTGATAAAAGAGTCAGGAAATGTTGGATTGATTTTGAAATATCCGGATCTGGTGGGAGGAAAGAGATCTGACTGGGCAACTTCAAAACCACAGATTGCGAAAGATCTGGATCTCCTTATGAAATATAAGCACTGGGGAATGGTTGCAACACATAATCCGGATGGTGAATATGGACATATCCATCACAAGATGACAAGTAGATTAATGACTGAGAGTTATTATAAAAATTGCTGGGGAAATAACTTATATTATTTCGAAAGATATTACAGTGCAAGAAGACTTCCGAGTGTGGAAGCTTCACTGAGAAAAGTTCCACAGAGCAGTGTTGACAAAAAAGTAGAATTGCTGAAAATTTATAAATCTCAGAGTCATGTGGTTGATGAACATATACATCTGGCATCATATGAGGATTGGATAAGAGCAAGTGAGTGGTAAATAAAACAGAATGGAGATTTTTAGATGTTGAGTAATACCAGGAAAAAAGTGTGGGTATATAGTATTCCTTTTTTGATTACAGCAGCAATGTTGCTGGTTATCTTTTATAAGGCAGGTATATATCCGTTTGGAGAGAAAAGTTTGCTGATTTGGGACCTGAGATGGCAGTACATTCAGTTCTTTTCCTGGTTTAAGCAGGTATTGACTGGCCGAGGTGATCTTTTCTATTCGTTTAATGCGGGTATGGGAAGCAACATGATTGGATTGTATGCGTATTATCTGGCCAGTCCGCTGAATCTCCTGATTTTGTTTTTTGATGACATTCAGATATTTGTGCTTGTTCTTACTATATTAAAACTGGCACTTGCAGCATCTGCGAGTGCCTTTTTCATTAGAAACAGATTCCCGGTTGTTGATAATGTATGGACGATTGTTCTGGCAACCTGTTACGGCATGATGTCATATGGAATTTCACAGAAATGTAATCTCATGTGGCTGGATGCACTGATCATGCTGCCTCTTATATGTATTGGGGTATATCGATTTGTAACACAAAAGAAAAAAAATTATTTATTTGCAGCAGTTTTGGTGATGATTATTTGTAACTGGTATATGGCATATATGTGTTGCCTGTTTTCAGTGTTATACTTTTTTTTCGAATTATTCTGTGCAGGAGAGAAGAAAAAATATGTTGTATCGATTGTTCAATATGGGGTAACAATGCTGCTTGCGGTGATGGGATCTATGGTTCTGTTTGTACCGACAGCAATGAATTTACTTCAGGGAAAGGGAATTGAAAGTACAACAGATTATACGCCAGGATTTCATATAGGAATAAAGACTTTGATAAAGGGCCTTCTTCCGGGAGTATGGATGCAGAAATCCTTTGGAACAGAATCACAGGGAATAATGCTCTTTTGTGGGACATTCGTTCTTTTTTGTGTTGTAGCTTATTTTTTATCAAAAAGAAATCTGAAAGAAAAAGTACTGTCTGCGGTATTGATGATTTTTCTGGTTGTGTCGGCAACGTTTATTCCATTGGAAAATGTCTGGAATGGATTCAGAAAAGCAAATTCGTATTATTGTAGATTTTCTTTTATTATCGTTTTTTTTATCATTTATCTGACGGCAGCTTATCTTGAAAAAGGTGCAAAATTCATTCACAAAAAATGGTTTAAATCAGTTGTATGTGTCTGGATAAGTGTGGAATTGCTGTTTAATGGTTACAGCATTGTGAAATCTTTTGCTCCGGTTGAGGGACATAAATACAGTGAGTATGATGAACAGCAGCAAGAACGATTTAATAGCTTGGAAGGTTCAGACGATGACTTTTACAGAACAGAACAGGCTTCTGTAGCAGGTGAAGATAAAGGTGCAAATTATCTGGGCGTATTTAATGAAGGTTTGCAATTTGGATATCATTCATTTGCAACATATACTTCAACGATCAACAGTGCACTGACAGAACTGTATCATAAATGTGGTTATCATGATTATTATAAATTTATGCAGTATAACGAACCACTTTTGTTAACAGATTCATTATGGGGTATCAAATATATTATAAGTGATCATGACATAGAAGGTTGTAAAAAAGATATAGATGCAGGTGTTATAAATGATAAAAGCGTGTATCTGAATCCATATGCGCTGAATCTTGGGTATCGTGTACAGGATGCAGATATCGAAAATATAGAGGCTGAAAATGCATTTGAATATCAGAACATGTTGTTGTCTACATTATTGGGTGAAAATATTCAATGTTTCAAAAAAGTAGATTCACAGAAAACAGTTCTGGAAGATGGCGATGAATTTCAGATAAAAGTACCTGAACAGGAACATATTTTATATGGGTATATAGATCATGTGATAAAAAATGCAGCGCAGACAGTTATCTTTATAAACGGAAAAGCGCGAACGACTTATTCCAGAGTAACTTCTTATAAAACATTTCAAATTGATGATCCGGAACAGTCAGATATTGCAACAGTAACATTAAAAGGAAATATACCGAATAAAGACGAACTGGAAGGTGTCTTTTATTATCTCGATATGAGGGAATTTCGTGCTGCTATTGAAAAACTAAAGACGGAAATGTTTCAGATTGAAGATTATACAGAAGGAAGCGTTACAGGAACGTATACTGCAACAGAAGATAATGAGAAACTGATGCTCACGATACCATATGATAAGGGATGGAGAATAGAATGTAATGGAAAGACAGTAACTGCAGATGCAGACAGAACTTTTACTGTACTGACAATGAATAAGGGTGAAAATAAAATTACAATGAAATATATATCACCCGGGTTCAGAGAAGGTGCGATAATTTCGTTATTGGCAATTCTGCTCTTTGTTATATGGCAAAGAGCAGAAAAGAAAAGAATGATGAAATTTTGTGGGGAGGTGCATATCTGACAGATGACCTCCTCGTTTTCTGTTTTTGTATTTACTTGATATGAAAAAGAAGAACACCGGCTTTTTTCCAGACAGATTTAAATGGATAGAGCAGAATCAGGCTGCCGAACAGACTGGCAAAAAATAATGCTGGCATCTGGATATGTACAGATGCGGTCGTAAAATGGTTGAAGTATTTCTGGAGAACTACTAAAATGGGTTTATGTATAATATAGATACCGAAACTGCAGCGGGAAATATATTCAATGACTGGTGCAAATTTAATGATTGCTTTGTTGTGATATCTTCGTCTCAGCAGTTCAAAGGTGAAGATGCCGATCAGAAATATTGCAAAATCTGAATACCAGTACAGAAATGCGGATTGATAATAATGATGGCTGTATAAATAGTACTGTCCGGTTGAATTTAAAACAAAGGCGAGAATGATTCCAAACAGCAGTGACTGACTTTTGAAGCGGTCAAGCATCTGGTGTTTGCTGATCAGATATCCTGTAATAATATAAAAACTGTAGTAGCTGCCCCACAAACCAGTATCAAGCTGTGAACGAAATACGGGAATAACAGTGATTGCCTCTTTGAAAAAAACATTTGCTGTTGGAATTATAAAAAAGATGATGATTCCAAGAACATACAGCAGTGAATACTGCCGGAGGTTTGTGGATGTCTGCAATAACCGGGAAAGAAAAGGGAGTGCAATGTAGCATCCTAAGATCACGGGCATATACCACATGTGTGAAAGGGAGGAGGATTTCAGAAACAGCATTTCCAGAAGCAATCTGGAGATATTGAATGTTTGGTGTTCAATCACACAGCAAAAAATGTAATTGAAAAAAATCCATATTTCCGTAGTAAGGAATAGTGGGAACAGTGATTTCTTATAAAAGGCAGAAACATCAGGATAATCCCGGGGCAGCATAAGCGCACCAGTAGTAGCCAGAAACAACGGAACGCCTATTCGTCCAATTGTAAAAAGCAGGTTTTCAATATTCCAGAGAGGAAAAGATACCTGGAGCTGGCCAAGGAGTACAGGATGGTAAAATGCTTCTACAGAGTGACAAAGCACGACGCATAAAATTGCAGTGGCACGGACAACGTCCAGCCATATTTTTCGAGATTTAGTCATTAAAAAGTCTCCTTTTTATGATATTAAAAGTGACGTTGCTTTTGAAAAGGAAAAAGCAGGTCAGAGAATAAACTATAACACCCAGACAGGAGAAAATCACACCAATTTTGAATCCCGAAAGTGTATATTTCATTTCAATTGTATTGATACCAGATGTAACACGGATGCCTGTAAAAATATCCTGCAGTTTATATGCTTCGACTTTTTCTCCATTTACATAAGCAGTCCATCCATCATCATACGGGATGGTGAGAAGAAGTAGTTCATCGCTCTGGGCAGTATATTCACACTTGATATATTTATCCTGGAGGTCAAAGGTAGTAACCTGATTTTGAGAGATTTCCCTCATTACATCACGAAATTCCTGCATATCGAGATAATAGAAAACCCCATCGATTTCCCGAGAGCGTTGAAGAGTTCCTTTTAGCTGAACAATATGCGCAGGAGTGTTTCCGTCACCAACCTGAAAAGTCTTATAGGCTGACCAGATGGAATACTTGGTGCGGAGATTTCCGTCAATATAAAGCTTCAGGTCATTTCCTGAGGTATAATTGCAGTATCCATATAATACGGAATCCTGTTCAGGAGAAGTAACGGTCCAACTGTAGCCATCATTATTTTTCGTTTTTTCTGCCGTACATGTCTTATAGCATTGAACAAGATGTCCCACAATCCGGGAAAGCAGTGCATTCTGATATTCGAATATATTGTCTGCGTGAATCTCCGATGATATATCGTCAGAGGTTTTGTAGCCTAGTTCTAATGCATAGGGATTTTTGTAAATGTTTTTATTATTGTAACCTGTGTCATTCACTTTTTCATATCCGCTTTGCGTGAAGTCACCAAGAATATACTTGATTCCCAGGAGCGAATCGGAGGATAAGATAGGTTCACACCAGGTGATCAGGAGACGGTATACACTGTAGCCACATTTGTTATAAAAGGCCATGATATTACTATTGTATGTAGAACTGTAAGAAGATAACGGCATATAACCGTATGCCAGTCCTTCGTTAAAATTTCCTTGGAAATGATCAGCATTGGTCCGCCAGCTGGATGTCTGTTCGGTCCGATAAAAGAGCGAATCGTCAAGCGTATGGAGATCCTGGACAGCCTGCTCCTGGGTAGTGGCATACCGATCATAGGCTGTAGCGCTCACATAATATCCGTTTACGAAAGTCTGATAAGCTCCATAAAAAGTTCTGAACAAGTAAAGATCATGCATAAAACAGCTACAATGTTATTTAAATGATGCTTCTTCAGGACAAAAGATGAAAGAAACACAGCTGCAATATAAAGGATAAAAAAGCTTATTACGAATGAGAAACGACAGTAATAGGAAGAAACAGTGCGGAAGCCATTCCAGATATTTTCCAGTGGGACAAAGGTGGCGCATAAAATAAAAAATAGCAAATAACCAAGTGTCCACAATTTGGCCTTTAAATTTTGCTTACGACTGATAAAGAAACCGATCAGTGCGATCAGTGTGAGCGAACCACAAAATAGTGTCAGCCCCTGACCGGTATATGGTACAGTCAGGAAAAAGCACCCTTTGAAAATATCCTTCAGTCCTGCATGAAATCCAATAAACCAGCCTCCGGAAGTGTCAATTCCTTTTCCCTGAAGCAGATTTTTGATGACAGGAAGAAAGAAGAACATAGTAGTCAGTACACTGGAAACAGCAGTGATGCAATAAATAATAAAGCAGGAAAACTCCTTTTTTACAGCTGTCATAAATGAAAAATCATGTTTTTTCAGTGCTTCATATGTAAAATAGAAAAATGAAAACAGACAGATCATATAGGCGGTATACCAGTTGCTTATGATCGCGAAAACAACGGATAAATAAAGCAGGAGAGTTCTGCGTTTGGACAGAAGCTTCCATATGCTCAGCATCAGAATCGGCAGCCATATGACACCATCCAGCCACATGATGTTGCTTGCCTGACATAAATTGTATCCCATTAATCCATAGGAAACGGATAACAGCAGATTCCATATATATTTCATATCGCAAAAACGATACGATAAAAATACAGAAACAGTCAGACTGGCAGATGCCAGTTTTAAGACGGTGGCAATAGAGACAAAAAGAGGTATATTGTCTGTGAAGTACAAAAGCAGGTTAAATGGACTGGAAAGGTAATAAGCTGTCAGGCCGATTGCATTGTCACCCAGTGATTTGGAAAGGGAATAGCTCATGCTTGCCTGTCCATGAAGTACGCGATGCCACCAATGAAAGAAATCAATATATTGCAGTTCCATATCCCATTTAAATAAAGCATGATCACCAAAAGGATAAATTGCTCCAATATAGTATACAAGTATTAAAAGTACAGATGTAAGAGTAAAAGCAGAAATTGCTTTCAAAAGTTTTTGACTATTTTTCATGATAGATCCTCATTCATAAGTTGTTAAGTTATAGTATATTATTTCACATACAGCTTTTCAAGAAAAATGTAGTAAATGATAGAGGGGAGAGCTGAAATAGAAAAAGCTATGGACGAAATACTACAGAAACGATATAATGGACAGGCAGGAAAGCAATTAAATGAGTATAGTGGGAGACCAATCGATAATGGTAAAAGTATCAGTAATCATACCCGTATATAATGTCGAACCATATCTGAAACAGTGTATGGACAGTGTAGTTGGACAGACATTGAAAGATATTGAGATCATCTGTGTGGATGACGGATCCACAGACGGTTCACTTGATATATTGAAGGAATATGCCACGGAAGACAGCAGAATCCAGATCATAGAGCAGAAGAATGCCGGAGCCGGGGCGGCCCGAAATAATGGTATGCGTCATGCGACAGGCAAGTATCTGTCCTTCCTGGATTCAGATGATTTTTTTAGAGCCGAGAATGCTGGAAAAGGCATATGATCTGGCAGAAAAAGATCAGGCAGATTTTGTAGCATACAAATCAGACCAGTATCATACAGAGAAGAAACAGTTTGTTTCAGCAGACTGGGTGATCCATGAGAATGAGATTCCACCGTATCATCCATTTAATCACAGGCAGATGACAGGCAATGTGTTCAAAGTGTTTGTCGGATGGGCATGGGACAAACTCTTCCTCAAAGAATTTGTGAATAAACACCATCTGACATTTCAGGAGCAGCGGACCAGCAATGATTTGCTTTTTGTGTTCAGTGCAGTAGTTCTGGCAAAAAAAATATCCGTTGTACCGATGGTTCTTGCTCATCAGCGACGCGATGCCAAGGATTCTCTGTCTAAAACAAGAGAGTATTCCTGGGACTGCTTCTACCATGCACTGATGGCACTTCGTGACAGACTCAGAGAAGAAAATCTGTATAAGGAATTGGAAAAAGACTATATCAATTATGCACTTCATTTTTCTCTGTGGAATTATAATACCCTTTCTGAACCGACAAAAACAAAACTGAAAGACAAGCTGAGAGGAGAATGGTTCAGAGAACTCGGAATAGAAGGAAAGAGTAAAGATTATTTTTATAACAAACAGGAATTTGAACAGTACCTAAAGATTATGGGAAATATGAAAAAGGAAAATAAAACGATGGGATTCAAACAGAAATTAAAAAGGTTTTTACGTAAAATCGTTCCGGCAGGACGCACATATATAGATAAAAAATTTAAAGACCAGGAAAAATATATCAAAAAACAACTGAAAGAGCAGGAGAAACTCATCAAACTTCAACAGAAAAATATGCAGGAAATGCAGAAAAATCTGAAAGAGTATATTGAGCAGGAATTTGTGCGGAGAGAAAACTGGGCAAAGATGCCAGCAGAGATAAAACGTGTAGCAGACGGTCGCAAGATATGGGTGATCAAGTGTCCTGCTACGGAAGGCGAGGCAAAATTTTTCTGGGGTGACTACTATTATGCAGTTGCATTGCAGAAATATCTGGAACGTCAGAATATCTATGCAATTATCGATAATCGTCAGGACTGGGGCTGTGATGAAGATGCGGATGTAGTTCTTGTTCTGAGAGGAAAATATTTCTATCACCCGGATAGAAGAAATAAGAAATGTCTCTATATCATGTGGAATATCAGTCATCCGGATATGATCTCAAAAGCAGAATATGAATTATACGATGTTGTATGTGCTGCGTCCAGACATATGGCGGAAGAACTGAAAGATAAGATCAGTGTTCCGGTCGTGCCGCTCCTGCAGTGTACCGATACAGAAATCTTTTGTCCGGAAGGAGAGACAAAGAAACAGTATAATGGACAGTATATTTTTATCGGCAGTACGAGAGGAGTTATGAGAGACTGTGTTTACTGGGCCGCTGAGGCTGGTGTCCCGCTTCATGTATGGGGAAGCGGCTGGTATGAGATGATGCCGGAGCACAAAGATGTGGTAGATGGTACATTTATGCCGAATGACAAACTTCCAGCACTGTATCGTTCGGCAAAAGTCACCCTCAATGATCACTGGAAGGATATGCTGGATAATCAAATTATCAACAATCGTATTTTTGATGCGCTTGCGTGTGGTTTGCCTGTGATTTCCGATGGTTGTGAGGAAATGAAAGAGATCTTCCCGGATGCGGTGCTCTATTATGACACAAAAGAAGAATTCGATGCCTGCATCAAAAAAGTAGAAAACGATTATGAGGCCGTAAAAGCCAAAGCTCTGGAGCAGTATGATATGATCAAAAAAGAATACTCCTTCGAGAGAAGAGTAGAAGAACTGCTGGAGATTGCAGAGAAATATAAAAATAAAGTAATTAAAAATTCCTCACCAAACCGTGAGTGGTATGCATATCATACGGTGGATGGTGAGGATCTTTTTTATTCTGTAACTTCTGTAGCAGTGATCAATGGATAGATAACATAACCAAGGCTCTTTGTTTCGTCGTTATAATAGGTAACACGATGGGTATTGCTCAGTTTTCCTGTAATATGTAGTTCTTTGTTGAGGATGGAATTAAAATTCTCTGCTTTGTAAGTAACTGCATAAACATTAGAAGTACCCTTTTCATTAACGAGGAGCGTCAATTTAGAGCTATCCGCATCAAAGTTTTCGCAAACAACAGTTCCGTCTAAAGAGATATCAGTATCTATATAATAGAAGGGATTGTCGCAGATCTCATGATAAGTATTCTGCAAATTCATTGGGTCACAGTTGTTTCCACTAACATCCGCAGTAACGGAGTTGAAAATTGGAAATGTCTTTTCAAGATCAGGATCATTAACTTCGCTCATTTTCAGAAGAGCAGAGAGATTCTCATCGTTTTCGTTATCCTTTTTGCTGAGTTTATCCATTGCTTCAATAAAATCATTGTTTTGGATGTCTTTTTTTAACGAATCAAGGTTGTAATCAGAACCGGACATATGTTCATACAGATGCAGGGTAGAATCTTCAGGATTTTGTATGCTGGAGAAAATTCCGGTGATGCTCAGGTTGTCGCCTTCAGAAAGCGAAGGTATATTGGCGGATGCAAAATTATTGACATCTTCTGACTGATAATAAAAAAGGTAAACATTTCCATCATCATCTTTGATCTTTATATCAGTATGATTATTGGAATCTTCATAAATAGCATCTACAGTTCCTTTTACAGTAAAAGGAAGGTCTATATATTCGTAAGGCGTTTCCATAAGAGCATCATAATTCGCGATACCAGCGTCTGATTTCCAGGTGCTCATAAGTGTACATTTGTAGTACCAGTCAATAGCAGTTAATTCATCAGAAGATGAAAAAGTGCGTAAAGCTTTATAAGGTTTTCCGGATGCGGTGGAGAAAGTCTGATAAGAACCATCTGGAAAATCAGTTCGGATATCACCCTGGATCAGCCCTTTTTTGTTGTATTCAATGGATTGACTAGAACCATCTGAATAAGCAATTGTACATTTCTGAGTAAATGCAGATGTATTGGTATCTCATTTCCCAGTTATTGTAAATTGAGAATCACTTTCCGGAACAGTAGTAAAAACAGAATTTTTGCCATCCTTTGCAGTAGTCAGTGTGCCATAATATACACTTCCAAAGACATCTACGTGCACATAGTCAGATGAATCATCTGCGCAGACAGTTGTGCCTAGCAAAAGGGTTGCGGCCAATGAGAGTGCCAGAAACTTAAAAAATTTATTTTTCATGTTTTATATTCTCCTTATAAACTTATATTATCATACTATATGCTACGTAGTTCGTCAAATGGGGAATATGAGTGGGATGGAAATATGACTTGTTTTTATAGTAAGGATTTGATATCATAAAATGTAATGAGTAAAAATAAGTCGAGGTTATAGAGTGTGAAAAAAATAAGAAATATTTTGATATGCATAAATCTGGTATTTGTATTATGTTTTCTGGCAGCATTGTTTGTACCGGTTGAACGAAAAGATACTTTATATTCCAGCACAGATGCGAGTATATATGATAAGAAATCCATGATTCCGAAACTTGGGGCGATTACAGATTCTCGTGATGCAGAGATCCGATTTGATTTATATGATAAACAAATATATGGGATAGGTCTGTATTTTTGTGTGGATGGAACAGATGAAGAGGGAGAAATTAAATGCACATTGAAATTAAATGATCAGGTTGTGGCTGAAGATACTGTAACGATCAGGGAATTGGTAGCAACGCAGAGCAATACATCAATTAATGAAACGGAGTTATATTTGAAAACGAGTGAGAAGCAGTCTGGTAAATATACATTATTGCTGCAGGGAGAAAATATATCACCGGAAACAAGAGTGGCTTTATATGGAAGCAGAAATGCGGATCATATGCTGAGTTATGTGAATGCCAATTCAGATAATGTCGCAGATATTTTTTATTCCCTGGAAGTGATGGAACCGCAACATCCATATATATGGATGACGGCAATGATCTTGGCAATGAGTCTACTGTTCAGCTATCTTATTTACAGTGATATGAAGGAGAAAAAACAGTGATTGAAGCAATAAAGAAGCATAAACGAATTGTAGCAGCGGTTGTAATCCTGATTTTGACTGCAATAATAGAAATTGAATGTAATTATCAGGCAATACGGCATGGCTATACAGATTTGGATTTGAGCGAGTATATTACAGGAAAAAAACAGTCTGGGAACAGAAAAATTTGTGGTATCTTATGCAATTTCCGCTAAAAAAATTATATAAAACAAATAAAATTGACAGGATCATTTCCGAAAGAACAATGGTTCAAAATAAAAGTGACAGAAGTAAATCCGTTTGGCAAAGAGGAAGAAAAGACTTATTCAGATACTGTTAATGGATGGTTTAATGATTATTATACAGATATAAGTGCCAATGTTACTTCCCTGGAAATTGAAATTGATAAACCTAAGGACGCACAGCTTACAGGTGTAGTATGCTCAAACAATGTTGAAATAAATAAGTATAGAATTTTATTTTTTGTGATGGCTTTTTCTATGCTGTATCTGGCTGTGTTTGAAAAAAAGGCCAGCAAAAAGCCAGAACGTTTTTTCGCAGTATATGCGTTGATTTTTGGAATGTTGATTATTTTTTTTGCACAGCCTGTAAAAAATTCCTGGGATGAACAGGTGCATTTTCAAAATGCATATAGACTGGCCAGTGGAAGAATAGTAAAGTGGACAGAAGCGGCTGTAGATATTAAAGATGTATCCTCTGTAAAATGTAATACAAAAGCAGAATACGCTGAACTTCGAAAATATATGGATGAGAAGGGAAAAGAACTGCTTTATACGGAGGAAAAGGAGACTTTAATTCCGTCCTATACGGTGCTTGCATATGTACCACAGGCATTATTTTTGAAAATTGGGATGTTGCTTCATTTGCCATTTAGTGTATTGTATGCGTTTGGAAAAGTAGGTAATCTGATATTATTTATCGGAGTTATGTATTGTGCTATTTCTATTGCAAAAAAGAAAAAGCTACTCTTGATGTTTTTTGCAATGATGCCGACTGTGATTTTTCAGGCATCCTCATATACGTATGATATAGTTGTTCTTAGTTTTATAACGCTTGCATGTGTTATGTGGGCAAATGAAATGTATTTTCCGAGAAAAGGTGTTGAAACGTGGAAAGTTATAGCAATGGTATTGCTGTTTACAATCGGATGTTTCTCAAAGGCAGTTTATATTCCGTTATTATTGCTTGTGATCTTATTACCGGAATATCAGAAAATGTCTAATAAGAATAAGATATTTTTATGGGGTGGTATTGCACTGATTGTGATGCTGGTAATGATGACGTTTGTACTTCCTACACTTACCAGCACAGTTGCACGTGACTTGTCTTTTGGCGGAGATTCAAGAGGCGGGGATACAGGATCTGTAAGACAGATCATTTCTATGGTAAAACATCCTTGGGCAAGCATAAAACTGATGCTTGGAAGTATTATTCAGCTTGATAATTTCCGAAATCTCGGATACAGTTCGGCAGATAATTATTTCTTTGGAAATTTGATGTTCTTGAATTTTGCAGAGGCAGGAATTCTTTCTGATAAATGGTCGGTATTGTTAGTTCCGATGTTTACGATTCTTGCTATTTGTCCAGAGGCGAATGCAGACCCTCATTATAAACTGAAACTTTGGGATAAATTTGTAATATTTGTGTCGGTTTTTGGAACGATTTTTATGATTTGGCTTGCTTTATATTTAAGCTTTACCCCAGTTGGAGAGAATGAAATTCGAGGCGTACAGGCCAGATATTATCTTCCATTGATATATATGCTATTTGCTCTTTTACCATGGAATAAGAAATGTTTTGATTTTAAAAGAGAAAAACTGATCAGAGCTTCATTGTGTATAGTACAGATATTAGGATGGGTATTAATGTATCAGACTATGATTCAGGGAAGATTAGTTTAAGAGAAAAGGAAAGTAAAATGAAAAAAATTAGTGTCATTATGCCAGTATATAATTCTGAAAAGTATGTAAGTAAAGCGATTGAGAGCGTTCTTGCACAGGATTTTGAGGATTTTGAATTGATTCTGGTAAATGATGGGAGCACTGATAACAGTGCAGAAATATGTGATCAATTTGCTGAAAAGTATGAGAAAGTCAGAGTTATTCATAAAAAAAATGGTGGTATTTGCTCTGCTCGTAATGCCGGATTGGACGCGGCTGAGGGAGAATATATAGGTTTTTGTGATAATGATGATATTTATTTGCCACATTTACTGTCAGATAATTACAGGATGGCAGTAGAACATCAGGTTGATTTGATGAGATATGCTAAGATTAAGCGGGTCCAAAAAGAAGATGGCCGTGTGCGTGAAGTGCACGCGGAAATCAAAGATATGTTTATAGAAAAGAGGGACTTTGCGACTTATTATCAGAATATACGCAAAGAAGATACGGTATGGACTGGTCTGTATCGTAAAGAAATCATAGATAAATATAAGATCAGATTTGATGAAAGATTTAAATATGGTCTTGAAGATATGAACTTCAATTTGAAATTTCTGATGCATTGTGAAAGACTTGGATTCAATTCAAAGGAATATTATTCCTGGACACAGAGAGAAGTGCACAGCACATCAAAAAAATTCCATAAAGAACATTTGGGCATGTATCTGATAAACTTGAAATTAGAATATACATTTATGACAGAAGTTTGCGGTGATACATTAAATGATGTGATGAAAAATATTTTTCTGGTGAATGTGTATGTATATCCGGCTGTTGAGTATATGTTGCTAAAATCTTGTGACATGCAGATGAGAGAGAAGGTTACGTTCCTTAAAAAGTTAAGAGAGATGCAGATATTTAAGGCCTCAATTTCCAGAGATACCATGGCAGAGGTACGCAGAAAAAATGTAAGAGTATATCTTTCAATGATGCTCTTTTATAAAAAGAAATATAGATTGTTAATAAATATTATGACTGGTGGAAGTTGGATTCTGGATAAAGTCAGATATAAAAAGAACTAAGGAGCAGACTATGTACGGAGAATATGAACCGGAAACCCTTGAAAAATTACACAGAGCAGAAGCGGAAATGTTTAAAGATTTTGCTGATTTGTGTGAGCGTAATAAAATAGAATATTTTGCAATTTCGGGTACTGCAATTGGTGCTGTCAGACACCAGGGATTTATTCCATGGGATGATGATATTGATGTCGCTTTTCTGCGAGAGGATTATGAGCGATTCGTAGAGGCAATGAAAAGGGACCGCGAATTTAGTAGAAAATATGATTTGTGGGGACCGGAATGTTCACATAAATATTATAACTTGCAGCCTACATTAATGTTAAAAAATTACAGTTTTTGTAAATGAAAATGCATATGCCGGAGGGTATAGACCAGGAATTCTGATGGATTTGTTTATTTATGATAATATACCTGAGGATAAACAAGAGGCTGATTTGATTATTAAAAAGTGCCAGAGATATAAAATATTATATATTACAAGAAATGTAAACTTTTTCAAGCTCTTGAAAGGAAAGGATACGGTTCAAAAAGTAAAAAATATTATCTGTGGATTTCTGAGATTGGGACTACGGCTGATTCCTGGAAGCGATGAAATGATATATAGAAAATTTATGAAATATGCTACTATGTATCATGGAAAATCAGATAAATATACATGTTTGTTTGACCCAGGTGCGGCAATCATGGATATTCATAAAAAGAAATCATATCCAACTGTGAAGGTGCCTTTTGAGAATATAGAAATTCGTCTGGTGAAGAATTATGATGAACAGCTGCGACAGCATATGGGTGAATATATGACAATACCTCCGGTTGAGAAAAGGACAAATCATTGCCCTGTAGAATTAGATTTTGGAGAATATGGAAATGAAAAAAGAATTTAAAGAATACGATGAGGAAACTTTACAGAAGATTCAACAGACAGAAATGGAAATTCTGAAGGACTTTATTGAGGTTTGTGAAAAACATAATCTGACATATTTCGGAATTGCCGGAACTGGAATCGGTGCGTTAAGACATCAGGGATTCATCCCATGGGATGACGATATTGATGTGGCAATGCCACGTGATGATTTTGAAAGGCTGGTACGTTTTATTGAAAAGGAAAAGGGCGATAAGTATCTGATTATGGATACAAAACACTATCCGAATTATCCGCTTATGACTACCCGAATCACAATGCGAGGAACAAAGTTTAAGGAAGAAGCTTTAAAAAGTATAGATGCTCCTATGGGAATCTTCCTGGATCTGTATCCACTTGATAAAATGAGTGATGATCCAAAAGAAGCAAAAAAACAGGCAAGAGATGCCTGGTTCTGGAGTAAAATTTTAATTTTAAGAAGTATTCCGTTTCCAATGCTGGGATTTACAGGCTGGAAGAAGAAAGTGATACATGCAATCTGCGGGTTAGCTCATCTGGGATTGAAAATTTTACATGTTCCGAGGCTTTGGATATATAAAAAAGCGTATGAAGCAGAAACGAGATATAACCATTATGAAAAGACAGAAAGATTGGATTTCTTTTGTGATACAACTCCGTACATGAATTTGTATTATTTAAAAGATATATATCCGTTACGTAAACTTCCGTTTGAGGATATAGAGTTGAATTTCCCGTGTAATATTGACAGAAATCTTCGAGCAATGTATGGAGATTATATGCAGCTGCCACCAGAAGAGAAAAGAAAGAATCATTATCCATTTGAATTACAGTTTCCGAGGAGATGAAATAAAAAATGATTAATTTTACAGTTGGTCCAGTACAGTCCAGTGCTGAAGTAAGAAAAATTGGAGCAGAACAGACTCCTTATTTTAGAACGGCAGAGTTTTCAGAAGTTATGTTTGAAAACGAAAGACTTATGAAGGAGTTTGCAGGGGCAGGAGAAAAGTCCAGAACAGTATTTATTACAGGATCAGGAACCGCATCGATGGAAGCAGTAGTGTCTAATACACTGACTGCGAACGATAAAGTACTGATTGTTAATGGCGGAAGCTTTGGACAGCGCTTTGTTGAACTTTGTCAGATTTATGAGATTCCGTATTCTGAAATTAAATTGAACATGGGATGTACACTGACAAAAGAAGAACTGTATAAATTTGATTCAAACGATTACACAGCGTTTATCGTAAATGTACATGAGACATCTACCGGTGTGCATTATGATATTGACATGATTTCGGAATTCTGCAAAAAGAATAATTTATTTCTTATCGTAGATGCAATCAGTTCTTTTCTGGCAGATGAATTTAATATGGAAGAATTAGGCGCTGATGTGATGATTACAGGTTCCCAAAAAGCATTGGCATGCCCTCCTGGAATTTCAATAATCGTTCTCTCAGAAAATGCAATAAAAAGAGTAGAGAAAAGTACTGTTAAATGTATGTACCTGAACTTGAAAAGTGCACTGAAAAATGGAGAAAGAGGTCAGACACCTTTTACTCCTGCAGTAGGAATTCTGAGACAGGTTAATGCACGACTGAAAGAAATAGAGCGGGCCGGAGGAGTAAGTTCTGAAATTAAAAAGATTCATGGATTGGCTGAAGATTTCAGAAATAAAATAAAAGATATGCCGTTTGAAATTGTTTCGGAAAGTATGTCAAATGCAGTAACACCATTACATCCGCTTAATGCATCTGCGAATGATATTTTCCTTAGATTAAAAGATGAATATGGTATATGGGTTTGCCCAAATGGCGGTGAACTTAAAGACAAAGTATTCAGAGTAGGACATATTGGCTGTTTGACTACGGAAGATAATGATAAGTTGATTGCAGCATTAAAGGATATGCAGCGAAGAGGTCTGATTTGATTAAACAGAGGAGAAGCTTAGTATGACAAAAGTCATAACATATGGAACATATGATTTGCTTCATTATGGTCATATACGTTTACTGGAACGTGCAAAGGCACTGGGAGATTATCTGATTGTCGGTGTGACAGCAGATGATTTTGATAAAAATCGTGGAAAGATTAATGTGCAGCAGTCTCTGATGGAACGTATCGAGGCCGTCAGAGCAACCGGAATTGCAGATGAGATTATAGTTGAAGAATATGAAGGCCAGAAGATTGACGATATTCGTCGTTATGGGGTTGATATTTTTACTGTTGGTGATGACTGGGTTGGGAAATTTGACTATTTAAATGAATATTGTGAAGTAGTTTATTTATCCAGAACACAGGGAGTATCGAGCAGTGATCTTCGAAAAGAAAAACGGAGTTTGCGACTGGGACTGGTAGGAGAGTCGGAAATTCTGAAAAAAGTGGCAAATGAAAGCCAATATGTAAATGGAATGCAGGTATCCGGAATTTATACAGAAGATGAAAAAAGTGTTCGTGATTTTCTGAGTGATATCCATATGTATGAAACTTATGATAAACTTTTGGAAAATTCTGATGCAGTATATATTATTTCAAGCCCGCAGCGTCATTATCATGACATAAGGTATGCTTTGGAACAGGGAAAACATGTGCTGTGTGAATCTCCGATAACTTTGTCTGAGGCACAATGCAAAGAATTATTTATAATTGCACGTGAAAATCATTGCGTACTGATGGATGCAATCAAAACTGCATATGCGACTGCATATCATAGGATGCTGCTTCTTGTGAAAACCGGTATTATTGGAAATCCCAGATCGATAGATGCAACATGTACGAGTATAAGATCCGTAGACATGTCTGATCCAAAAGCCATGGAACGAAGCTGGAACAGTATAAGTGCATGGGGACCAACGGCACTTCTTCCTGTGTTACAGATTTTTGGGACAGATTATAACGATGAGAGAATTATTACATGGATGGATAATGAAGAATATCATTATGATGCATTTACAAAAATTGATTTCTGTTATCCTGGGGCAGTTGCATCTGTTAAAGTTGGTCAAGGTGTGAAGTCCGAAGGTGAACTGGTCATATCTGGGACGAAGGGATATATTTATGTGCCGGCTCCATGGTGGAAAACAGAATATTTTGAAGTTCGTTTTGAAAATCCTGAGAATAACAGGAGATACTTTTATCAACTGGATGGAGAGGGAATTCGTTATGAACTTGTCTCGTTTGTACGTTCCATTGAGTCTGGCAAATGTATGACTAATGTTGATGAGAGTATATCTTGCGAGGTTTCAAAGACAATGGAAAAATTTATGAATAATGAGATAATAAAAATTTATTAGGGAGGGGACTTCAGATGAATTGCGCTCTTATTTTTGCCGGAGGTTCTGGGAAGAGAATGAATTCTAAATCAAGACCAAAACAATTTCTTGAACTTCATAGTAAAGAGATTATTATATATACAATAGAGCATTTTGAAAAACACCCAGATATAGATGCAATTGTTGTTGTATGTATTGAAGGATGGATAGAGTACTTGAAAAAGGCTTTAAAGAAAAATGGTATTGAAAAAGTTAAATGGATCGTTCCAGGTGGCGAGACCGGACAGGATTCTATTTATAACGGGCTGAAGGTTTTACATGATAATTGTCCTGAGGATACAATTGTTTTAATTCATGACGGAGTTAGACCGTTGATTGATGAAGAGTTGATTACAAATAATATTAATTGTGTAAAGGAACACAGAACAGCTGTTACTGTGACGCCGGTGACGGAAACGGTGATGCTTACAGATTCTGACAATCAGGTCTATACAAGTGTAGAACGTGCAAAATGTCGGCTTGCGAAAGCTCCGCAGGGATTTTACCTGAAAGATATATACGGAGCTCATATGAAAGCAATTTCTGAAAATATTCATGATAAAATTGATTCTGCAACTATGATGAGTGATTATGGATATTCGTTATATACGGTGGAATGTGGATCGGAAAATATAAAAATTACTACACCGGCTGATTTTTATATTTTCAGAGCACTGAGTGACGCCAGAGAAAATTCACAGATATTTGGAATATAGAATGGAGACATAATGGATAGAATTTTAAAAGAAGATATTGGATATCTTGCGAACTCGAATATGATCGACTGGAAGGAACTGACTGGAAAGTCTGTTTTTATTACAGGAGGAACAGGTCTCATTGGTTCGCAGCTTGCACTGACTTTAGCCGAATATGATAAACTTCATAATGCTGGAATAAAAATATATGTTTTGGCACGAAATCAGGAGAAGGCAGAAAAAATCTTTAAGGACTATAAGGAATATGTTTGCGTTGTATTTGGGAATGTAAGAAATAAGATTGTTGTAGATGAAAATATTGACTATATTATTCATGGAGCCAGCATAACTGGTTCGAAAGAATTTGTTGATTTTCCGGTAGAGACGATCTACACAGGAATTGATGGAACCAAGAACGTGTTAGAGTTTGCAAAAGAGAAGAAAATAAAAGGAATGGTATATCTTTCTTCTCTTGAAGTTTATGGTATTACAGATCCGGATAAAAAGAGTATTCAGGAACATGAGTATGGCTATATTGAACAGATGCTTCCAAGAAGCAGCTATTCTGAGGGAAAACGAATGGCAGAATGTTTATGTGTTGCTTATGGACATGAATATGGAATACCTGTGAAAGTAGCAAGGCTTGCGCAAACTTTTGGACCAGGAGTATCCTATGCGGATAATCGTGTTTTTGCCCAGTTTGCAAGATGTGCAATAGAAGAGAACGATATTGTTCTCAAAACAAAAGGGGAAACTTATAGAAATTATTGTTATGTCAGAGATGCAATAACAGGCATTTTTTGTGTTTTGACTCATGGAAAAATAAATGAAGCCTATAATATTGCGAATAAAAAAACTGGTATCAGTATCTGCGATATGGCACATATGGTTTCTGAGAAAATTGCTAAAAATAAGATAAAAGTTGTCTTTGATCTGGGTGATGATCTTGCAAAACTGGGGTATGGACCGACAATAAAAATTGCACTGGATACTTCGAAGTTGGAAAATTTAGGATGGAAAGCTGAAATCGAATTGGAAGAAGCATTTGAACGAATGATTGAAAGTATGAAAGAAACACGATAATTAAAGTGTGAGCAAAAAGCCATTTTTATTAATGGCTTTTTGCTTCTATAGGAGATATAAAATTTGGAACAGAAATCAATTAAACTTAATGCAATATTAAATGTTATGAAAACAGTTTTTTCTTTGATATTTCCATTGATTACATTTCCATATGTAACAAGAATGCTTCAGGTTGAAGCAATGGGAAAGTATGATTTTTCAGGTTCAATAATAAGTTATTTCACACTTTTGGCAGCGTTGGGGATTAATATTTATGCTGTTCGAGAGGGCTCGAAATATAAAATGATAAAGAAAAATAAATCAGTTTGCCAGTGAGATTTTTTCGATTAATGTATATTCTACTATTGCGTCATATATATTGTTATTTATATGTCTGATTTTTATTCAAAAACTTCATGGATATACAGTGATAATATTGATTTTTAGTTTACAGTTGTTATTGGCAACTATGAGTGTTACTTGGGTATATAATATTTTTGAGGATTTTGGATATATAACTATGGTAACATTGGCTATGCAATTTATTGCGCTTATTTTGATGATTTTTGTTAGTGCATAATTCGAATGATTTGTATAAATATGTTGCCATTTCAGTTGTTTCAACAAATGGATCTGGACTTTTTATGTATTTTCATGCAAAGAAGTATGTAAATCTTCGGTTCATAAAAAAACCACCGCTGAAGCATCTGAAACCAATTTTAATCGTTTTTTCAACAAGTCTTGCATCAACAATCTATGTAAGCTCGGATACAACAATACTTGGCTGGGTGGCAGATGATTACAGGGTCGGAATTTACGGTACAGCTGCTAAAATATATAAAATAGTCAAACAGATGCTAAATGCAATAATTGCAGTTGTGATTCCACGTTTTGCTTATTATATTGGACTGCAGAAAAAAGACCAGATTATACAACTGGGGCAGAAGCTAATTGATTATATGATAGCAATTTGTCTTCCGGCTATGGTTGGATTGTATTGTATGAGTAAGCCAATCGTAAAAGTATGTGCTGGGGAATCATTTGGACAGGCATATCTTTCGTTGCAATTGCTTAGTGTCGCATTGATTTTTGCGGTTTTTGCTAATTTTTTGCTAATTGTGTCTTGATTTCCTATAAAAAGGAAAAAACAGTAATGTTTGCTACGATATTAAGTGCAGTAATTAATATTGTGTTGAATCTTATCTTGGTTCCGATGTATATGGAAAATGCAGCCGCTGCAACGACTATAGTGGCCGAAATCTGCGTGTGTGGTATATCTGCATATGAATCTACAAAATTAATTAAAATTTCTTGTACAGTAAGAAACTTGGTTACATCGGTAATTGGTTGTATTTGCATTGCAATCTGGTGTCATTTTGTACAATTATATATTCACAATCAAATTTTGGTATTATGTGTTGGAATTATTGTGGCAGGAGGCATCTATGGAATTGTTCTCCTTATATTTAAGAATACAATTGCATGGGAAGTTGTTAATCGTTTTGTTAAAAGAAAATGATGGTATAAGATGACAAATATAAATAACTGGGGGAAACAATATGGAAGTTAGAACTATAAGGGACTGCATTGATAAAAAAAGTAATAATTTGAACCTTATAAAATTTATTGCGGCAATATTAGTTATTTTCAGCCATTCTTTTAGAATTTCGAGAAATACGATGGATCCTTTGGATTCATTTACCGATGGACAGATATCTTTTGGGGGTGTTGCAGTAGCTTTGTTTTTATTTGCTAGTGGTTTTTATGTGACAAAAGGGCTGTTTAAAAGAAAAAAAGGTGTTCTATATTTTAAAAATCGTTTCGCAAGAATATATCCAGCTTTTGTAGCTGTAATTATAGCAACTGCTTTTATTATTGGACCATTGATATCGAAATATTCTTTTAAAGAGTATTTTGGGAGAAAAGATACATATTTATATTTATTATATATATTGATGATACCAAGGTATATTCTTCCGGGAGTGTTTGAGAAAAATCCATATCCAGGGGTAGTAAATGGTTCTTTATGGACTATTCCATTGGAAGTGATTTGTTATATTGGATTGTATATAGTATATGTTTGTAAATTCCTTAATAAAAAAGTTTTAAAGATATTGAATCCGTTATTATTGATTGGAATATGTGTCATATTTGGTTTTAGGGTAACCGGCATATATAAATACCATTTATATTT
>ENA-OPZZ01000563-OPZZ01000563.1-human-gut-metagenome-genome-assembly--contig:-NODE-563-length-28679-cov-5.253222_pt1 | contig 28679 bp, 27 predicted proteins | sample MGYA00242487_ERZ504511 | MGnify/ENA primary metagenome ERZ504511 (study PRJEB26092, sample SAMD00036241) | human gut metagenome | host: Homo sapiens | study: EMG produced TPA metagenomics assembly of... | reverse complement strand
CCGGTCACTCTGATTAACAGCTATCTCCAGTTACTTGAAAAAGATTATCCGGAATTAAAGCAGAACGAACTCTGGAGTGATATCACCGAAGAAATGCTTTTTCTTCGCAGACTTCTCGATGATCTTTCCTGCTACAACAACACCTTTCGCTGTCAGTTCAGTGCTACGGAAATGTCTCCGTTCCTCTTAAAATTATCCGAGTCTGTATATCTGCTTTTTCCGGATTCCCCGATTTCCTATCAGATTTCTGTTCCGGAAAATTTGCCGACACTTTCGGTTGATCCCCTGAAATTAAATCAGGCTCTTACCAATCTGCTCCGCAACTCCTTTGAATCTGCCGCACAGTCTGTATCTTTTTCTGTTGTTGAAAAACAGGACTGCCTTCAGATCGATATCATAAATGACGGAGCTTCCATCTCCAAAGAACAGCAGACTGAATTTTTTAAACCGTTTGTCACTACAAAACCAAACGGTACCGGTCTTGGACTTCCGATCGCCAGAGGTATTATCGAGGCACACCACGGCAGTATTGCTTTTCTTTTTCCGGAAGAGACTTCCGACAGTAAAAACACTCCTGATAATCCGGATAAATCAGGCACACTGCTTAATCATATGTCAGGTAGTCATCTTCGGATTGTTTTACCCCTATGCTGAGAATCATACATAACAGAAATCCCATGATCAGACCACCGATATGTGCACTGTTGTCAACTCCCATGCTTGTATAACCCTGGAAAACAGAAAGCACGATCATAAGCACAAATTTTCGGCCGGAAATATCATCCAGCTTTCCTTTGTTTTTTATTACCAGCCACAGTATTGCACCCATCACAGCAAAAATTGCACCAGATGCACCCGCTGAAACCGGAAATTCCGCTCTTTTTATGTCCATATAAACGGACAGGCAGTTTCCTGCAATACCTCCTCCAAAATAAATCAGAAGATAACTTATTTTGCCAAGTTTCTTTTCCAGTATATCTCCCATGAAGATCAGCACTACCATATTGTTAAACAGATGACTCAATCCAAAATGTAAAAACATGCTGGTGATCAGAAGATAATATTTTCCATCCTGCACGATATAAGGAGTGTAACTTGCTCCATGTGCCGCCATAAAATCTGCATTTTCTGTATCACCAAAACAGGACAGGATCAGAAATACTGCAACATTAATGATGACAATCGTAAGATTTGCAACCGAACGAGATCTCAAAAAATCCCTGATTTCATCCATTCTCTACTTTTTCACCTCCTTCTGTATAATATGATGCCAGGTTTAACGCCTGAAACCACCCTTAAGAATGACTGCGATATTTTTGCACAAGCGTGATTTTATGCCTTAAGTTTTCCCCAACATTCTAAGATTTCAGTATACTACAGGAAGTCTTTCTGTAACAGACAAAGGTGTATTTTTTATGTTTTTTTTTAGTTTTACAATTCTCATCCGTCATTTCTGACATATCATGTGCTATCTTTATTGTAATTGAAAAAATGTATTCCAGATCCGCAAAAGAAATGCGGTCACCCTGCTGTAGTTTTTCCATGCCATCCCCGCCAAGTCTTTTTCCGTTTATGTACGTTCCATTTGTCGAATCCAGGTCCATCAGAAAATATTCTTCCTCTCTTCTCAGAACTTTTGCATGAACACGGCTGATCACATCCCTATCGATACAGACATCCGCCTGCCGTCCTTCTTTTCCTATCCGGGTTTCTTCACGATACAGCAGAATATTAACATACTCCTCCGGATTCAGACTGACCAGAACTGCTATCTTAATATTTTTTCCCTGCTGCAAAATACAGGTTCCCATCTCCTCATCAAAATCATCCGATACCTGTGATTTCTTCCGTTCACCTTTTTGGAAATTTTCCTTTTGAATCCCTGCCACATAAATAAAAATGCCAGCCGCCAGAAACAGCATCCCTCCGGCCTGAACGGTACTTAATACCTCAAATTCCACCAGTACGGCTGCCACTGCTGCCAATAGAATAAAAATTACTACATAGCCTGCATATTTTTTATATTTGGCTGCTTTTTTACGCCCGGCTGTTTTTTTCTGTTCATTGATTTTTTTAAGCCGGTTGTTTTTTATTCTGAATTTGTTTTTTTTGTTCCGCCTGACCTCTATATTTATCCGTCCTTCTCTGCATATCATTCTCATTTTTAGAAATGCCTTTTTCTCTCTGCTTCGCAGTCTTGATGTTCTCAATATCTTCCGGAATCGTGTATTCTGATTCTTCCTGCTCGAAAAACGAATCCTCGGAACAAAGATCTTCAAAGTTTTCCTGTTCAGAAACTTCCGACTCTTTTGAAATTTTCACTTTCTCTGACTGTTCTGGGTCTTCCGGCAATCCTTCCTCCTGAGCACAATTTTTCCGTCCAACCTGATAAATCATCTGCAGCACTTCCGATATCCGATAATTTTCTTCGGATGCTTTGCTGTATACTTCGTATCCAAGCATCACTGCCTGTTCGTCACTGTGATCCAGTCTTTTTAACAGGTATTCTGAGAGCTTTCGAAAACTCTCTGTCATATTTCCATCATACGTCGGAAGATAGCACAGATTCCATTCCCGTGTCTGCGTATGAAAAAAGAGAAATTCCGGTTCAAAGAGCAGTTGATTTCCATCTAAAAGATATCTCTGGGTGTTTTCCAATGCCTCTTTGATATCCTGCAAAAGTTCAACCATTTCTTCCTGATTAATCTGCCTTTTTTCAAACACACGGAACATCGGCTGCATTCCGGTAACCTCATAAAAAAAGACCGCTTTTCCGTCCATCATCCGGCGATTGCATTTTAATAAATGAGGAATATGATTTCCAACCAGCATCCGTACCTGATATTCCTCGCCGGTCAGTTCCCCCGGAGCATCCAGTATCATATAATTATGATCTTTATCTCTGCGATAAGAAACATCCATAAAGTTATCCCTCCCCTGCCCGCTGCAAATTTCGATATTTTTGAATCTGTTTTTTTGCATTTTTAACGGATACTTCCGCTTTACTGTTTATTTCCATTTGCCCGCCCATAAAGAAGCGTGCCACAAATCCCGGAATTCTGAACGTTGCCTTTCCTGTCGCTGTCACTTTATTTTTTCCACGTTTTACACCACCGGAAACGTTGCCGCAGGCAAGTACTCCGCTCCAGTCCGTCTGGTTTTTTCTGTCTTGGTCCAGGGCTGCTTCCATCGCCTCTGTTCTCGTCTTATTTGCGATCCAGACCTTATCATGCTGATAAAATCCAAGATAAATAAGGGCGGTAAGCAACGGAATCAGCACTGTCATAAGCAGTGCAGCCTCCACCGTAAAACTTCCATTCAAATCTCTTTTGATTTTTTGCATAATTTTCATCTCCGTCCCAGTCATTACAAAAACGTGCATAAATATCCCGCTATCAGATACGGCACAAATGGCACGCCTGTCTTGTAAGTCCTCTTTTTACACACCAGCATAACAGCTGAAACCACGGAACAGAACAGCAATGCATAAAACAACATCGCAAAGGTCTGTCCCATTCCAAGATACAGACCGCACACACAAACTGCCAGTCCATCTCCATAGCCAATGGCCTGCCTTGTCGCATAAGCACTGGTAAGCAGAAACATTCCCGGAAGTATTCCACCAAATGCCTGCCAGATTTTCTCTTTATCCACAAACATCAGAAAAAGAATCCACAAAACTGTAAATATCCATATACTGTGCAATAATATTTTTCGTTTTCTTATATCATACCAGGCGTTTATCAGCAGAAATATTCCCGGCAGAATATAAACAATCTGATTCTTCATTTTTATGATCACCCTCCACATTTTGAACAGGCTTTACGTTTCCCTGCCTCTGACAGCGGTATCTCCCGGATCGTTCTCTTTAATCCGCTGCAAGACAGTCTGGCATGATAACGATTGCCGGTATCTGTAATATAAACTGCTGCACCAACTCCGGATTTACAGCATGAACAGGCATAATATTTCGCTCCATAGCGATTTCTTCTGGCTTCTGCCTGTGTAACCGTTGTCTGCTCCACAGACAGCCGCAGGTGGGTACACTTCAGACTTTTATGGTAAACGGTACCATGTGCGGTCACAAAAACCTTCTCTTTGCTTTCTTCATTTCCTTCTTTCTGCAGTTCTTTGCGAAAATCCCTTCCGGTCCATGCCCTTACAAATCCTCTCTGGATAATCTGTGGTTTTCCAAAAGAAAATACCGGCATCTGACTGCTGATTCGATACGCCGCCACCAGATCAATTTCATCTTCTTTTCCTGAAAAAGTAGAATATCCAAGATGAAAGTCCTGATCTGTTATCTTCCGTGAATCATAAGCATAGACTGCCATCTGTTTTGCCCGGTCATGGATTTTCTGTTCCGTAGCTCCGGCTGTTTCCATAAACTGAACAAAAAAGAGTACACCAAGCATCAGATACAGAAAAATCGGAAGCACAAGTGCAGTTTCCACTGTAAGACTGGCACTTAAGGATGTTCTCCCGGATTTTTTGATAACAGCCAGGGGGATGTCTGTTAAATGATTTAATATTTTTAATTTTGAACCAGACAGAGAGCACGCCTCCTTTCATTTTCAAATTTTTATGTTCTTTCTCTCTGCGTTTCATACGGGAAATTCTCCGAAAGAACATCCTTAAATACCTTCTTTTCTACGGCTGCCCATAGCCATATTGTCCTTTTATTGTATAAGCAGTCCCCTGATTTCTGACATGCATCCAGACTGCCGGAACCCTCAGAAAAACAGGAGCCAGTTCAAAGTCTGCACTTGCCTCTGCCTGTGCCACAAGTGCATCCACCCGAAAGGTTTCTCCGCCCTTTTCCATTCTCCGGTTACACTCGATCAGATCAAGCACTCTCAAATTACGCTGCTGCTTTTTTCCAAGTATCAATAAACCAGAAAGATAATCTTCATAAGACTGCCCGTTTCCGCCGCCGGCATCACATTCTTTCAAAACCTCCGCCAGCATCCCAAGCTTTTCTAAAGGAAGTTTCCACTCTGTTTCTGCTTTGAGCATCGGAACCTTTCCTTTTGCAAGCAACGTTCTCACATCAAGCAGACTTTCCCCATATGCCCAGGCAAGCATCAGCAGTTTCTGCAATGCTCCTGCAAATTCCGGCAGTGCTGCTGCCCCTGTGATCGCAGCTGCCAGTGCCATCGCTTCCCCTCGCATCTTGGCACTTTTTGCCAGCGTAGCATAGTTCATACCTTCACGGATCAGCAGAATGCGATTGACCGTTTTCTTTAAATTTTCTCTGTCACTTTTTTGTCCGCCGATGATATATTCCAGTTCATAAGAAAGACTGTGTTCTTTGCTTCCCTTTTGATGCTTTCCTCCTTCATCAACTGCACACTGAAAATGTTTCTGAAGATAATTCAAAAAAATGGCTTCTGAAACTGGATCCGCAGAAATTTCATTGACAAGAAGTGAACCTTTTTGCAGGTTACGCTCAGACGGCAGATTTTTTCTTTCTATTGTCTTATCAGAAACCACTGTACCATCTTTCAGGACAAGACCTAAAATCCCCATACTTTTGATTTTCTTTATCTGATCAAGCGGATTCTCCACTTTTGCCTGAACAGCCTCTGTTTCCTTTATATCCGTATCCGACTCTTCCTGCTTTTCGGCATTTTCTTTTTCGGATTCCTGTCGTTTTTTTTCTTCCATCTGAGCAGCCTGTGCCCTTTGATACTCCTCATCTGCTTTCTGTTCTTCATTTTGATATTCTTCTCCTTTTTGATGCCCCTCTTCCATTTGTTTTATATTTTTCTTTAAAGCTGATGCCGCTTCCCCGACAAACAATTCTTTCTGATTTTCCACAGCCTGACTGTAAAACACTTGTCCACCGTGATCCGTCGCAAGAGCATACTTATCCACCGTACATCTATCAAGCTCTGTGGGAAATACATCCCAGCTTCTCCCTGCTGCCAGATTATATCTGGGATTGATATTTGGCTGAATATATTTTTCCAGCTTTGTCTCCAGCACTTCTCTGATTTTTTGCTCTTCATTGCTCCCATCCAGGAACCACAGATCATACTCTTCCAGAAGTACTCTGTCATATTCTCCAAAAATGGAAAACAATCCCATATCAAAAGCTGCCGCTGCCTGAAATCTTGCTGCCTGCACCCTTACCGATTCTGCCATCGTACAGAAAAGGGACAAAAACAGCATACTGATCAAACTGAGGAACACCGTAATTGTCCCTTTATTTCTATACATTTACTCCCCTCCCGAGTTTATGCTGCACATGAGACCAGACACATGATTTTTATCTCAGTCGAGAAGACTCCCACTTCTGCAAGTGGTGAGTAATTGTTTTGCTGATATTCATCTGGCGAAATCTCTGTGCATTCTTGCGTTTTTAAATGTTCTCTAAATGTTTTCATGTTGGATTTTTCAGATACTGAATGGATCAGATACTGTTGCTCTGACTTGTGATTTTGCTGAAGATTTTGTTTACCAGATTGGTAAGCTGTTTTTTGAAGATGATGACCAGACTGATCAGTACAACGAGAATCAGGATAATTTCTACCGTTGTAATTCCCTGCTCATCTTTCAGAAATGCCTGCACATGTGTCATATATTTTCACCTCCTTTCCCAGAAGATGCACAGTAATTCTAAAATGAAAATGACATCAGTGCCGGTGCCATCAGAATAATCAACACCACACCAAACATCAGCATCATTGGAAATAAGAGTTTCGTTCCCGCCTGTTCTCCGAGTTTTCGTGCAAGCTGATGCCGCTCTTCCATTCCCCGCAAAGCTTCTGCCTCCAGAAGATCCGCCAGTCCATCAGAACCTTTTCTCAGATTCTGTGCCAGTATCGTTCCCATTTTGATGTACTCCGGAAGCTGGCATCTTCTGCCAAAATTTTCATATGCCTGTGCTTCCGGAACCCCACTTTTCATTTCGTTGCAGCAACGCCGTATTTCTTCGTCTATATAGTGCTCACGGACCTGTCTGCTCTGTGCCAGCCTTTCAAAAGCTCCCCGGATCGTAAGCCCTGCCCGCAGCAATGCCATTAATTTATAGAGAAAGGAAGCATATTCCATGGTAAGAGCCGTTTGCTTTTTCTTGACTGCTGCCTGTAATCTTTCTTCTTCCAGCATCCAGATACACAATGCTGTGATAACCACCAGAACCGCAATCATCTGCACGGGCGATTCCTTTTTCTTTTTTCCATTCCAGCTTTTTGCCCTCTATTTCACCCGGAAGCCTCAGCTGTTCTTCCTGCACCCTTTTCTGTTCTTCACTCTGTAAAAGTTCCTGAATCTGTTTTTGCTGTTTCTCTTCCTCCGAACGCACCGGCGGAAAAACACACACAGAAAAACGGTAGTCCATCTCTCTGTCCTGACAGGAAAAATTTACTGTAATCTGTACCTGCGTACCACCCTCTGCCGCCTCCCCGACCAGGTTTCCTTTTTCATCAATAAGACCCAGATCATCTGTAAACCAGTCTGCTTTCACTTTACCATCTAAAACAGAAGAAGGAAATTCCAGGGAACTTCTTACTTCCTGCATCGATATATTTTCCCCGAGAATCACGCTTTCCAGATCTTCGATCGCCTGCTGAAAAAACTCATCGATCTGCTGGTCACTGTACTGTCTTTCCTGCAGCAAAATCGGGATTTTCTGTGCTTCTCCTTCCCCTTCTACCTGTACTTCCAGATCCGTTTCCATGCTTCCCTGCCCATAAGAAGGTCTTGCAAGAAACGTAATTTCTTTTGCTTCTCCCGTAAAAACGGCTGCCAGAAAACAAAGTCCTGTGCCCCAGAATAGAATCATCATTACTTTTGCAATTCTTCTTGCGGTAAATTCAAAAGCGTCTTTTTCCTTTGCCGAATTTTCGACAAACTGCAGTGTCTGTTCCAGTTTCTGATATTTTACATCTTCTTTCTTTACCATTTTTGATGCGATCCATTTTCCGATTTTATAAAACGGCTGCATCATCTTTTCTTCATATCTCAATCGCTACAATCTTCCTTCCCATCAAAAAAGCAAACACATAAACACCAAGGCAGATACTCATCACTGCCATCCCCGCCGGATTCTGATACATTACATCTAAAAATTCCGGTGAAGCCAGTCCCACATAGGCAATCAGCAGACATGGAATCAGACTCATAATGTTCTGCTCCATTTTCTTTGCTGAAAGACAGATCTCAATTTCCTGTCTGGTTTCTTCCTTCTGCGATACAGAGGCAGTCGTGCTGCGTATGATGGCGATCAGATCGCCTCCGGTTCTTCTCGCTGTCTCAAATACCTCAGCAAAAATCTCAATGTCTTCCACTCCGCTGCGTTGTGCCAAATCAGAAAGCAGCTCCTCCATCGTCCGGTTCAGCAAGATTCCCACACGAATCCTGCGAAATTCCTGTAAAACCGGTTCTTTTTTACTGTACAATTTCTGAAGTTCTTCATATGCCTGCGTAAATGCATTTTCAACCGAATATCCCGCCGTCAGGGCGGTAGAAACACACCGCATCCCGACCAGAAATCCCCGCTCCAGCTGTTTTCTTCTTTTCTTTGCCAGTTCTCTTCTGACTTCTCTGAAAAAGAAACAGATGCCCGGCAGAAAAACCACGGCTGCAAGCACAGAACGGTAAAATAAAAGACTGATCAGAACATCTGCCAGAATATACACCGCCGCATACCTGAACATTTCCTTTTTTGTTATCTGATAAACTTTATAATCCATACAAACCCCTTTTAAACCTGCTTTCTCTGCTTATTTACGTTCAGGTCAAACGACCGTGAACCTGGCACACAATTCCTGCACGTATCAGTTTCTGCACATGGAACAGCTCCTCTTTTTTATGTAATTTTCCCACGACACGCCCTTCTTTTTGCTTTCCATCTTCCAGAAATTCATACAGCACCGAAGTTACTATTTCTCCGGATTCATAATCATAACCGGTGATCTCACGAATCTCCAGGACACGCCTGCTCTTATCCCGCAGTCTTCCCAGATGGATCAGTATATCGATTCCGGATGCAATCTGTCTGCGTACCGCGGACAATGGCATCTCAAGCCCCATCAGAACCATTGTCTCCAGCCGGACCAGCATATCCGACGGACTGTTCCCGTGACCGGTACTGAGTGATCCGTCCATACCCGTATTCATCGCCTGAAGCATATCAACGACTTCATCGCCCCGCACCTCTCCGACAATAATCCTGCTTGGTCTCATTCGCAGACTGCTCTTGATCAGATCCCGGATCGTAACTGCATGTTTTCCTTCGGTATTTTCTTTTCTTGCTTCGAGACGAACCAAATTTTCCACGCCCTGTATCTGTAATTCTGCGTTATCTTCAATCGTGATGATCCGCTCGTCTTTTGGAATATAATCCGAAAGTGCATTGAGGAACGTTGTTTTCCCGGAACCGGTTCCGCCGCAGATAAAAATGTTGTATCCGGCACACACAAGTTGTTTCAAAAAGTCCGCTACCTCTTTTGAAACACTCCCAAGCTCGATCAGACGCTCCATCGTGATCGGCTCTTTCGGAAAACGCCGTATCGTAATGATTGGTCCATTGACAGCTACCGGCGGCAGTACAATATTTACACGATCTCCGTTTTCCAGTCTGGCATCCGTGATCGGAATTGCCTCATTGACAATGCGGTTGCATTTTCCTGCAATCTGCTGCACAACGTCTTCCAGTTTTGTTTTCGAAACAAAACGGTGCTCCCAGCAGCGTATCCTGCCTTCTCTCTCCACAAAAATGCCGTCTGTTCCATTCACCATGATCTCTGTCACACTCTCATCTTCCAGAAGTTCCTGCAAAATATCAAGTCGGCGGATCCCGTTAAACAGCTGCTGCCTGAGCGTGATTTTCTCTGACAGCGGCATATACTGCCCTTTTGCTTCCTCCCAGATCAGCTTATCAATTTCCACAAGGATTTCCTCATCCGATATTTCTTCCGTATGATCCAGTTTCTCGTTTAAAAGAGCATACAGTTTTTCCTGTTTCTGTTCCATTCCCTCCACAATGCATCACCCGCTTTCTTTGCGTATTAACTGTCTTACATAATCTCCAAGTTCACTCCAGATCAGCTGCTCCACATAATGTTCCTTTTTACCGAAACTGCTGTGAAACGGCAGCTTCAGTTTTATGGTTTTTCCAAGAACTTCTTCATATTCTCTTGCAACCATGACCTTTTCATACTGAGCAATTTTTGTCACAGCCATGCTGTCCTCTCTGACCGGCATATAGATTTTTCCACAGCGATTCAGAAGTTCCGGAAGGTTATCCACCTGTTCTCCAAAATCCAGGAGGATAACTTCATACGAACTGTAGGAGCAGAGATCTTCGATCAGTCCCAGCCATTCGCTGCACTTGATACTCCGCAGATCAAACGGGGAAAAGGCGGGCGGAATATAGTCCAGATTGTTGATTGTCTGCACAAGTCCTCCAAGTTTACTGATCAGATTGCCTTTCCCACTTCCGGAGAAATACATCAGATCACTGATATCCCCGTCAAACTGTCGGTTCATTAATACATCAAAACCGGCATATTCTTCCAAATTCAGATAAAGGACCGCTTTTGTACTTGCCAGAAGCTGTCCGAGTGTCAGTGCAAAAGAAGTCTTACCGGTGCGTTTGACCGGCGAATAAATACCGGTCACTTCCACTTCCGGTTTGAAAAGTGCAGCTGCCGGTGCTTCCTTTACTCTCGCATAAGAATCCATGACCTCCGCGATCAGACTGTCCGCCGGCTGATATTTATAAACTGCGGAATATTCCGACAGTTCGCAGATCTGCTCTCCTTCGGAAAGAACCATAACTTTGCGAATCTGCAGTTCCCTGACCTGTTCACACAATAATTTCCCCGAAATCAGCAGAATCTCTATTGTTTTCTCTTTCGCACACGCACAGAGACTTTCCACTCCGGTAAACGCCTGCACCTCAAACTCTTCTCCCTTCCGGCTGTGAACATATTCCATAAGATTATAAATATACATACTTTCCGAATCACAGATTGCAAAAACAGCCTTACTCACTTCAATAAACACCTCCTGCACAAAGTAAAATCCCACCTAAAATAGCAATTGCAAAATGAAACCTTCCATCCTGATCCTTTTCATTCAGATATGGCTCCCAGACACCATTCTGCTGCTTTTGAATATAAGAACAAAAGTACAGCAGCCTTGTCTTTAGATTTCTTCTTTTGAGCAATACAAAAATCGACAACACCGCCCCGACAAATAACGAAGCAATCATACAATATACCGCCCTCTGCGGTCCCAGAAATCCTCCGACAACCGCCCAAAGTTTCATATCTCCCGCACCCATCATGCGAAAATAATAAATCCCGGCACCAAGCACCACAGGAATGCACGCACCTCCAAGAAACAGAAGCAATCCCACAGCTTTCGCCTGCCTGATCTGGAAACAACAGCCAAAAATAAGCCCGATTACAATAAGCTCATTTGGAATCTTCCCCTTTCTCAAGTCAAAAAAGACTGCAAACAAACCAATCGGAATCAGAAAAAAGCATTGGTTTATTTTCACGATCCACCTTCTTTCGTTTTTTCAAGTCGAACGCACGTGAGACTTGGCACGCGATTCTGGTCAGCTTTGCTGACATTTACCCAACAGAATCGCTGTGCATCCTCGCGGAGCGTTTATCTTAGTCGGAGATTGCACTCCCACTAAGACAAATTTGTTGCTCGCCACTTATAGGAGTCTTCTCCGACTAAGATAAAAACAGGCGTTTTCTTCAACTAAGACAAAATAAAATTCACTAAGTATCCGAAAACAAATTTCACTTTTTCAATTAAATGATGTGGGTGTCAAAAGTCCCCAACTATGATGCCTACGGATTGTTCCGTGCGTTGCACTCCCACAATCCTCCCCTGGCATCATTAAATGATGTTGAAATATTTGACCGAACCGGTCTGATTAAATGATTTTAGAAATTCACATCTATGATACATCAAATGTGAGCTGGCTCCCGCCTCGGCAGACGGCAAGCAACAAGTTTGTATCAATGGTGGGATTCGATTTCCCAACCGATGAATGTATTATATATCTTTTGTATTTGGATGTCTATAGTAAGTAACTATATTTTTTAACTTTGTGAGATTTTTACAAAACCTTTTTACAAAAACTGACACCCCTCAATTCCATACAATAAAAGCACCCCCGGAACGCCCAGAATTCCGGTTGTTGTCACGCTGATCACATTGCAGCCAACCTTAAGATCCACTCCTGCATTGTCAAAAACCTGATTTAAGAAAAAAACACATGCCATCCCAATAATTATCCGTACCAGAAAACGAGAAATATACTTCATAAAAGCACCCTGTCCTTTTTCTAAATTGTATGAACTCTACTGACAATTCAGTACAGATTGCAGCAAGAAAGTCCTAAATATAAAAAGTATTATAACTGTTCAGTACCTTCACAGTTACGAGCCAAAATGCATTGAAAATCACCTTCAGTGATGGCATTTTGGCTTGCATGTCTCGGGATTTTGGCATATTCATGCCAAAACACCTCGCGGGACAGTGACCACTGAATAGTTACAAAGTATTATACTTTATAATCCAAGAATATCTCCGGTATTCTTATGATATGAAAAGATGCCAGACAAATTGCTTTGTACTTTATACTTCCACAATTCTCTGGCACCTTCTTATTTTTTCAGATCAGAATTTAAAGATTGCAATTCCGTATGCCGGCAGATCGTATGCAAAAGAGTATTCTCTTCCGTCACATTCACTCTTCACTGCCTTGTATACAACCGGACGCTCCGTTGTATTTCCGCCAAATTCTGCTGCATCTCCATCCAGCACGAGGCGATACTGTTTTCTTTTTGGTACACCGACGCGATAATCCGGTCTTGCTACCGGTGTAAAGTTAATCACAAAGAGCAGATTGCTCTTACCGTCTTTGGAATGACGCACAAAGCTGAAAATGCTTCGGTCGGCATCATCTGCATTGATCCATTCAAATCCGCATGGATCCTGATCTGCATCATAAAGTGCCGGTGTCTTTTTATAGAGATGAAGCAGTGCTTTGACGTAATTCTGCATCTGCTGATGTTTGTCTTCTGCAAGCAGATACCAGTCAAGTTCTCTTGCTTCGCTCCACTCCTGAAGCTGTGCAAACTCCTGTCCCATAAACAACAGTTTTTTGCCCGGATGACCAAGCATGTATGCATAGCCGGCACGTAAGTTTGCAAACTTATCATCGTAGAGTCCCGGCATCTTATTGATCATCGAACATTTCAGATGAACCACTTCGTCATGTGAGAGTACCAGTATGTATTTTTCTGCATAAGCATACGTCATGGAGAACGTCATTTTATTATGGTTCCATTTGCGGAAATACGGATCTAATTTCATATATTCCAGGAAATCGTTCATCCATCCCATGTTCCATTTATGGGAGAATCCAAGTCCGTCCTCTTCCGGTTTTCCGGTAACTTTCGGCCATGCTGTGGATTCCTCTGCGATCATCATTGCTCCATGATTTCTGCCCAGCACAACGCTGTTCAGATGTTTGAAAAACTCGATCGCTTCCAGATTTTTATTTCCGCCGTAAATATTCGGGGTCCACTGACCGTTTTCTCTTCCATAATCCAGATAAAGAATGGATGCCACCGCATCAACACGCAGTCCGTCGATATGGAAATGCTCAACCCAGTAAAGTGCATTGGCGATCAGGAAATTCTTGACTTCGCTCTTGCCAAAATCAAAGACTTTTGTTCCCCATTCCGGATGCTCGCCCTTTTTTGGATCCGCATACTCGTAAACACATCCACCGTCAAATTCTGCCAGTCCGTGTGCATCTCGCGGGAAATGTGCCGGTACCCAGTCAAGGATAACACCGATTTTCTGTTTATGCAGATAATTTACCATATAAGCAAAATCTTCCGGCGTACCATATCTGGAAGTCGGTGCATAATATCCGGTTACCTGATACCCCCAGGATCCGTCAAACGGGTGCTCCGCAATCCCCATCAGCTCTACATGCGTATAACCCATTTCCTTCACATATTCTGCAAGTGATTTCGCAAACTCTCTGTAATTATAGAATCCATCCTCGTCCTCTCCATGCGGATGTTTCTTCCAGGAACCCGGATGTACTTCATAAATAGAAACCGGAAGGCTGTCATTATCTCTCTGCTTTCTTGCTTCCATCCACGCCGCATCACTCCATTTGAGTTTCGTGATATCTGTGATCCTGGATGCGGTTCCCGGACGCTGCTCTGCATAATTTGCAAACGGATCGGCTTTGTAAAGTCCTCTGCCATCTTTTGTTTTGATGAAGAATTTATAGAGCATACCCACTTTTGCTCCGACTACAAAACCTTCATAGATACCGGACGGCTCAAGGCATGTCATCGGATTTGCCTCTTCTCTCCAGCCGTTAAATTCACCGATCACGCTGACAGTAGCTGCATTCGGTGCCCAGACTGCAAAATAAACACCTTTTTTGCCATTCATCACTGCTTCATGTGCACCCATTTTTTTATAAATATCATAATGCGTTCCCATACTGAACAGATACTGATCCAGTTCTCCGATACGGAAATCTTCCTTTGCTGCAGCCTTTGTTCTCGTTGTTCTTTTCGCTGCTGTTTTTGCTGTTGTTTTTGTTGCCGTTCTCTTTGTTGCATTTGCTGCCGTTTTCCCGGCTGTCTTTCTTACCTTTCTTTCTGCCATAACTACCTCCGACTTTTTCTATACATTTCAACCATAAATTGATATCAGAATCACAAAATGCCATACTGATCCTTTTGAACTGGCATCATTTTTTTCTGAATACTTTACTTTCACATGCATCCAGATGAACCTGGAGTCTGCCATCCACCACCGGCACTGCTTCTTTTGTGAACGCATTTTCATAAGTTCCGTCCACTGGAACCGGGATGCTCATATCCGCCGGATTCTCATCGTTATTCGCTGCCACAACGATAGCATCCTGATCTTTGATTCTTGCATAAGCATACTGTCTGTTTGTCAGTACCAGCTCTCTGTATTTTCCATCTGCCAGAACCGGATTTTTCTTTTCTCATCTTTCCAAGTGCCGCAATATGTGCTGTCAGCTCCGGATGCGGATTCTCTTTCTGCATTTTTTCAAGGTCAAGCTGCGGACGCATGGCATCATCTGAGGCACCCTGCTTTCTTCCTTCAATGCCCCACTCGGAGCCATAATAAATAGATGGAATGCCCGGCAGCGTGTAGAGCAGTGTATAAACCTCGCGGATATGATCTTTGTTGTTTAACTTGCTCATCAGACGGTCCACATCGTGGTTATCTACAAAAGAATACAAAGTACGTCCTCTGTAAATACCGCCGTTGTCATCAAACTGACGGCGGATCGTATGGGCGATCTCAAAATAATTATGATCATTGTGTCCCGAATACAGACCCTTGTGAAGCTCATAATTCGTTGTGGAATGAAGCATTTCGTCATTTACCCATCTCGCATAATCGCCGTGGATCACTTCACCCATCAGCCAGAAATCCTCTTTCCACTGACCGGTGCGGTAACGCATTTCTTTCATAAAATCAAACGTCAGACAGTCAGCACAGTCCAGACGGATACCGTCAATATCAAACTCCGTGATCCAGAAATGAATCACATCAAACAGATAATCACGGACTGCCTGCTCGTAAAGATTTAAATTGACCAGCTCAAAACAGTTTCTCCATGCTTCATAACCAAATCCATCGTTATACGGAGAATTCCAGCCAAAATTCACTCCTTTATACCAGCTGCAGTACGGAGAATGTTCTCTGTTTTTCTGGATATCCTGAAATGCAAAAAACTCTCTTCCGGTATGATTGAAAACACCGTCCACAACCACGCGGATCCCATTTTCATGTGCCAGTCTGACAAATTCTTTGAAATCTTCATTATCCCCAAGTCTTCTGTCTACTTTTTTGTAATCTTTTGTATCATAACCATGTGTAGAAGATTCAAACAGCGGTCCGATATAGATCGCTGTAACTCCGATCTCCTTTAAATGGTCGATCCACGGAAACAGCTCCCGCAAGCGATGCACGGTCTCCGGTTCTTTGTTTTCCTTTGGTGCCCCTGTCATACCCAGCGGATACATATGATAAAAAACTGCTTCGTTATACCACTTTCCCATTTGCAAATACCTCCATCTTAACTGTAAATACCATACATAAACTGCTTTACAAGTGCCCGCTTTTTCTCCTCTGAAATCTGCTGCGGTCTGCCTTCCCGGTCGCATGCCAGCAGAATATAGTGATTGATCAGACCGATAAATCCAATCGCAAACTGCTCTTGCCTTCCGTTCATATTTCCAAGCTCATGCTCCGCCGCATCAAAGAAATGTACGATCTGCGAATAGAACTTTTTCACAAGCGGCTTTACCGCCCGGTACGCTTCATTCTCCTTCGCAGAATAAAACATCGCCATCAGAAGTGCATAGACTTTATAATTTCTCATCGCATAATCTAAAAATGCAGAAGCAATATTGTAAAGCGTCGCTCCGACATCCCCTTCGTAAAAAGATGCCCGCTCCAGTTCTTCATTCAGAACAGTAAAATGTTTCGTCAGCAAAGTCTCCAGAAGACCATATTTGCTGCCAAAATAGTAGTACAACGTAGGTTTTGTAATCCCCGCTTTCTGAGCAATCTCCTGTACGCCAACGGCATCGTAACCCTTGGCATAAAACAGCTCCAGTGCACACTGCAAAATACGTTCTCTATTGTCCATAAATCCTGTCCTTTACTCCTGTTTACGGTTGCTTTCTTCATTATACCGTTCGGTATATAAAGTGTCAAGGAATATCCCGCTAACTTCATAATAAGACAGTCCGGTTTCCCGGCAGATTCTTGCGACTTCTTCGTACTCCGGATAAATCCTTTTCCCATCCGGCAGATCGCATACTTTTACTTTCATTTTGCCAAACGGCGTGTCGATCTCTGCCGCTTCTCTTTTTAAGATACTTCGTTCCATGTACATTCTGCGGATGCCGATCGTTGTCGTTCCCTGAAAAATAAGTTTCTCCAGCTTTTCCGCATCTTCTTTTTTACAGATCACATTTACCTGATATGCCGGGCGATTTTTTTTCATATAAACCGGCGTATAATGAACATCCTTCGCCCCCACCTGCATCAGACGCTCCATCAGAAATCCGAGTGCCTCGCCGCTGCAGTCATCAATATTTGTCTCCAGTTTACAGATCTCATCTTTTTCCATCCAGCTCTTTTCATTCTCGCTTTCCAGAATCATTGCACGCAGAATACCGGCACAGGCATATTCTCGTTTTCCTGCACCAAGACCTGTTTTTTCGATGAAAAATGACTCCGGAAGTTTATCAGAAGTACGGATCGCCGCCACGATCGCTGCACCAGTCGGCGTAACCAGCTCACCTTCTATCTGCGTAAGTTTCAGTTTCAGATGATTGGCCTGTACGATATTTGCCACCGCCGGAACCGGGATCGGCAGAATGCCGTGCTGACAGCGGACCGTACCTCTTCCTTCGCAAAGTTCTGTCACAATTACCTGATCGATATCCAGATTATCCAGGCAGACCGCCACCGAGAGAATATCTACGATCGAATCTACAGCACCGACTTCATGAAAATACACCTGATTTCTTGGCACGCCATGTGCTTTTGCTTCTGCATCCGCCAGAACCGAAAAAATATCCATCGCTGTTTTTTTCGCACGTTCCGTCAGGCTGCTGCTCTCAATGATCTGCAGAATATCCACAAAACTTCTGTGCTCATGTATATACTCTGCATCATGGTTATGCAAATCATGCCCATGCATATGCTCCGTAGCATGATTATGTGCATGAGTATGACCATGCAGATATTCCATATCATGATCATGATTTTCATGTTCCTTATCAAGAACCACATCAAAGTCGCACGCATCCAGACCGGATTTTTTTACCCTGGAAATGCGGATATCAAATCCCTGTACCGGAAGGCTTGCAAGAGCTTTTTTCAGAACCTGCTGATCTGCTCCAAGATCCAGAAGTGCTGCTACCGTCATATCTCCGCTGATACCGCTTTCACACTCCAGATATAACGTTTTACCCATTCGCCTTCACCCCCAGTCTGTTGATCTGCGTTGCCATATAACCTGCTCCGTAACCATTGTCAATATTTACCACCGCAATTCCGTTTGCACAGGAATTGATCATCGTCAGAAGTGCAGAAAGACCTCCAAAATTTGCACCATAACCGACGGAAGTCGGCACAGCGATCACCGGCTTGTCCACCAGACCGCCAAGCACACTCGCCAGTGCACCTTCCATACCCGCAACGGCAACAACACAGTTTGCACTCTGAATTGCCTCCAGATTTCCAAGCAGTCTGTGGATGCCGCTCACGCCCACGTCATAAACCCTCGTCACTTTCGTTCCAAAATATTCTGCCGTCTGTGCAGCCTCTTCCGCTACGGCAATATCTGCCGTTCCCGCAGTGCAGACTGCGATATTTCCGATATGCTCTTTATCCTTTTTTTCAATTTTTATGATATGGGAAATCGGATCATATTCTACCTGCGGATATTTTTCACGCAATATTTCGTACTGATGCTGTGTTGCCCGCGTTCCGAAAACCTGTCCATCTGCCTTGTATAAATGCTCAAAAATATGAAGCAGATGTTCATCTGCTTTTCCGGCACAGTAGATCACTTCCGCAAAACCGGATCGCACCTTGCGATGCATATCCAGTTTCGCATAGCCCATCTCTTCAAACGGCTCCCTGCGGAGAAATCCTTCCGCTTCTTCCACAGACATCGCCCCGTCTTTTTTACTTTTTCCAGAACTTTCCGTATTCCACAAAAACACACCCCTTGTTTCGTTTTTACATAGCAATTCTCGCATCAGGCTCAATCTGGCTGAACTGCTGTCTTTTTTTGCAGAAAATTTCCGCTTTATACTGTCTTCTCAAGACACACAAGCTGCACGCCCGGAATGCCGTTAAATACGCAAGGCACAATATCCGCCTCCCAGTATCCAAGCCGTGCATACAACTTTCTCGCAGCCTGGTTTTTCGCATTCGTATCCATACGCAGATACGGACAGTTATGTTCCTTTGCATAATCCTCATAAAACTTCACAAACGCACTTCCATATCCTTTTCCGGACTGCCCCGGATCTACGACCAACGTATGCAAAACCATAACCTGTTCCGGCAAAATATCCTGATATTTCCAGTTTGCATCAGCATACTCCGACACCTGAACCTGGTTGATCCTCGCTGCTGCCACAATCCTTCCGGCATCCGTCATAACAAACAAATCTTCATTTTTCACCGCTTCTTTTGCGGTATTTTCCGTCGGATAAACGCCGCGTATCCAGCCGATCACCGCTCTGCCTTCCTCTTCCTCCGTTAAAATATGATCATAAATTGCTGCAACCTGTGCAATATCTTCTTTTGTTCCTCTGCGAATTTCCAACATTTTCTGTCCTCTCTGTCTACTCAGAAACCAAAATCTTCATAATCCTCTTTCAAGAATCGATGATAAATAATATGGCATCCTTCATCTTTAAAACAATAATAATATGGATCGTCCGGTTTATCTTCAAAACGGATCAGAATATCAAATTCTCCATTGTCCATATTTTCTGTAATAATATTATCAGAATACTTATGAAACAAATTCAGAATATCATCCATCTTGCATCCATGTTTCTGAAGCAACTCGATCAGGCTTTTAATAAATTCATTTTCCTTCATATTATTATGGACGTACTCGCTGCCTTCCTCCGGAATGTGGAAGCAAAATCGCTCCGCTTTGTGTGTCGCAACAACCTCTCCCAGCTTCTCTGTGATCACCACCGGAAGGTGGTTCAGACGCTCCTGCATCTGATCTGCATCATCACTCGTACCAAAAAAATGATTCAAAGAGCTGAGCGGATAATACAGGCGAATTTTTTCTTTTCGAAATCCCAGTTTCGCATGGTCTTCCTTGATCACATCAATCAGATTCTTTAACAGTTTTTTGTATCCTTCATTTCCCGGAAACTGATACAGATTCAATCCAACACCGTCCTTATCATAAAAACGTTCCACTTTTCCATTGACTGTGCGGATTGTGATTTCAGCCGTCGCCGAAATCCGACACTCATTGAGATGACCGCCTTTGACATTCATCTTCTCATCGCAAAGATTAATGTGAATATGAAGATAAGTTTTACCATCCATCGTGGAAACATTTCCCGTCAAAGCCGTGATCTCCATCGATCCGTTCAGTTCCGTTTTATGGTAAACCTGTTCCCCGACATTATACAGACCGATCACCGCATGGTCTGCCGCACCGATACCCTCGATCGTTGCCAGTGTGATCTTTTCCCTGTCGCAAATCTTTGTCAGAGACTCTACGATCTCCTCGCCACAGTCCAGACGAACAACATATGCATCATCAAATTTCATGTATTCCATATCTATATCAGCCTTTCCTTTTTTTGTCCCCATAATACCACGAAAGAAGCAGGGATTGCAAATTTTTATAATCCATTTCATCCACTTACATAAAAATGATGTGGATGTCAAAAGTCCCCAACTATGATGCCTACGGATTGTTCCGTGCGTTGCACTCCCACAATCCTGGCATCATAAAAATACAGAAGATTATGAAATTTCGTTTTCATAATCTCCTGCATCTTCTCTTTATACCTCTATTCGAATTTGATTATAATGTGCAGCCTACCGAATCTTAATCGTTACAGATTTCTTCTTTCCGCTTCCATCCGTTGCCATTGCGGTGATCTTCACTTTCTTTCCTTTTGCATTTTTCTTTGCCTTTACTTTTCCGTTTTTCACCGTAGCAAATTTTTGATTGCTGCTTTTCCAAAAAAGTCTGGTATTGGCCTTCTTTGTGGCTTTTACTTTCGCTTTCAGCTTAATGCTCTTTCCTGCTTTGACGGTTTTCTTTCCGGAAATCGTAACTTTTTTCACAACACCTTTCATACCGGTGATTGTATAAACTGCCTTTTTGCCGCTTCCATCTGCTGCCTTCGCAGTGATCGTTACTTTCTTTCCGCCGCTGCCTTTTTTCATTGTGACAATACCATTTGCATTTACGGTGGCAGCTTTCGGATTGCTGGAAGTCCATACCAGTGTTTTGTTTGTCGCATTTGCCGGCGAAATATTTGCCTTCAATGCGATTTTCTTTCCTGCTGCAATCTTATTTGAAATTCCGCTGATCTTAATGCTGCCAATCAGTATACTCTTTGAAGAATCTGTACCCGGTCTTGGATTTGGACTCGGATCTGGTTCCGGATCTTGGCTGCCCGGATTTACAATATAAAATGTACTACTCAATAATCCTTCATAATCACCAATTCCATGAACACCGGCCCAGGCTTCGCCAATTTCTACATTATCATCCAGAAAAACTTCGTAATCCACACCTTCTTTCAGGATTTTTCCATCTGCATCTTCTACCGAAACTCTCGGAATCACCGCATTTCCAGTATAACGAAGATCGCCGAATACATACATTCTTCCATCTTCGATATTTTTCTTTGTGTTCTTCTTTTTGTAGATAAATGTCCAGGAATCTTCGTCACCTGCCGTTACCGTCATCTGTGCTTTTTCCGGTGTATAACCGCTCACATCCGGTGCATCCAGCGTCTGTGAACTTCCAAACAAAGCACGGACTGTTGATGCTTCTGCCAGATCATCTCCCGCTTCATCTTTGTAATATACTGTATAGTCTTTTTCTTCCGGTGTGATTCCTGCTTCATAGGTTGTTTCTGCAGAGTCATACTGTACTGCAACCATCGCATTTTCGGCTGTTTTTTCTTTAAAATAAGCATAATAGCCAGATGTAACTTCTTCACTTGTGCCATCATCCCAGGTAACATTCAGCGTAAGTCCGGTCGTATCGATTTCTTTCTCTGAAGAGCCATACTGCTGTTTATCTGCCGGTGCTGTCACTTCCACAGAAACTGCCCTGCGGATACGTTCCTCTGCCATGATGCCATTTGTCTCTGCATACTGCCATGCCGTACCGTTTTCACTGCACCATAATGTCAGATTTGCATTATCTCCAAATGCGGAATCTCCAATCTCTGTAACACTGTCCGGCACCTCTACACCTGTCAGAGAATCACAGCCTGCAAATGCATCTGAACCGATCGTTTTCAGCCCATTTCCTGATACAATCATATCAAGTGAACTGCAGTTTTCAAATGCCTGACTGCCGATTTCCGTCACCGTATCCGGCAGGAATACAGCGTGGATTTTATCCTCATTCCGGAATGCCTGCGGATCGATACCCACAACGGTACGTCCATTGATCGTCTCTGGAATGCAGAGCAGATCCTGTGTATCACTCAGTGCCCTTGTCATACGTCTGGAAGCATCTTTTGTCTTTTTGCCATTTAAACTCACGATCCATACGTGATTGTTTTCATCGGTGCGATACTCGAAATTCGCCGCTTCTGTTCGGTTCATATTTCTTCTGCAGGTTGCGATAAAATTGTCATACCGCATTTTCTGTGAATACAGACTGATACATTGATCCAGCCATTTTTTCTTATATTTTACAGCTGCATTTTCCCCTGATTTTTCCGCAAGCTCACTGCATTTATTTGCCATCAGAAGCAGCGAAGCTTCATAGGCTTCATATGCAAACTGATATTCTTTTCGAAGTTTTTTACCTGCTGTTTTTCCGGTCTTCTGATAATTTTGTGCAATCTCAGCGTATTTATTGTTCAGTCCGACACTCAGTGAATTGCAAAGCGACATACTGTAAGCAATCCGCACCAGCTCATCATAGTCTGCAAGCTTTATTTGTTTGCTGATACGTGAATAGAACAGTTTTCCGACTGTAAGTGCACCGCCGACATCAATGCCGGAAAGCGGATCAAACAGCTTTGCCATGTCTGTAACTCCCTTTTTCACAAGGGCTTCCGCAATTTCTTCAAAGTACTTATCTACGATAAATTCCTGAATCGCTACTTCCGATGATGCCCAGTATTTCTGCAGTTTTCCCTTTAATTTCTTCAGTCCCTTATAGGCTGCAGAATCCGGTGCTGCACTGTTCAAAAGCTGATTGACCGTTTCCATTTCCAGATTCGCCATAATGCAGATCGTTGTGCCAACTTGGACTGCCGAAGTTGCAATTCCAACCTTTTTAAAGATGCCGTCAATCTTTGACCAGTTTCCTTTTACCTGTTCAAAAATAGTTTTTGCCTGTTCGGTGGTAAGTGCATCTCCCTTTTCCAGTTTGGCAAGTTCCCACTGTACGCTGGTATCCATTGGCTTCTTTGCCGCTGTAACAAGCTTATAAAATTTAGAAACATTCTTTACTTTACCGCAAACGTTATCCACTACATTTTTTAATGTATCATCCTGTTCATCAATCTGACGGATCAGTTCAATCGCCACTTCCTCTTCTAACTTATCCTCTTCCCATCGTTTTCCGGTAATTGCTTCCAGGATCTGTTTCGTCGGACGCACGATCACATCACCGGACAATGTCTTAATAACAGAAAACAGCTCATCCTTATCCGTACGTGCCGCCAGAACATCCGCAGCCGCATCATACAGCGTTCTGTGCATCGTTTTGTATGCCTGGTTATCTCTCAGATAGTGGTGATATTTTCCAAACAGATCATCCAGACTATACGGATTTTGTGCCATGTCCTCAGCAAAACCCGTGAAATCATACAGATAGCAGCCACCGTCCTGTTTCATCATTGCAAAACCAGCTTCTACATACGTCCATTCAAAATCATAATTTCCCGACAGCAGTTCTTTCCCTGTCTGGTCGATAATTTTACAATCATCATACCACTCTCCCACTTTTGCAATTCCATTATGCATATTTCCGGCAAGATTAAACTGCTCCGCAATCTGCAGGTTTCCATCCTCGTCACAGTAACCCCACTCTCTTGTTCCTTCTGTTCGAACACGAATCAATGTATCCGCATTATAATTCGAACCATCTATATATTTTTTCAGTAATACGCCTTTATGATCATAAACTTGATATTGTCCATAGTCCACAGAATCCCCGATACTGAAAACAAAATTTCCATTTTTCGTAACGGACACATCACTGTCTCGATAATAAAGATCTTCCTCAAGATCCAACTGTGCAATCTTTTGAAAGGATGCGTTATAAAAAGCATTTTTATTCCTTATAAAAAAGACAAGTTCAGAACCAACCAGACTTTCTTTCACCGAACCGAAACTTTCTTCATCCAAATCAATTCCAAGCATATCCCAACCGGAAAAAGTCCGATCCAACGTATTAAACAATGCCGCTTTGTTCCCTTTTTGCAAGCTCACCACATGACTGCTATGATCCTTTGGGATGCTCCAGGAATCTATGTTCATCTCGTTTAAAACTATTTTTTTGCTGATTGTATCATAAATCAGCACATTCGTATCTTCTTTCCCATAAGTTCCATATCTGAGATAAAGCAGATCATCCCTTACTTCCAGACCATAAACCACCTTATTATCTCCAAGTTCATACACCGGATCCGAGTTTGCATCAATCAGAGTGCATTTTACCGTATGGTCCTCCATCACCGGATTATAGGTTGGATCCACATCTGCACATTCTCTTTCCACTGCATATCCGCCCTTCATGATAATCGGTTCTACATCTTTTCCAAATCCTGTATTATCATTTGTCCCGATCATTCCCCCGTCATACGAAATACGCTTACCATTGTACTGTAAATAGTTGTCCAAATACTTAACAAAATGCTTTTTTCCATTTCCATCAAATCCTACCAAATAACAGCCATCTTCTGAAAAATTTTCGATAATATCCCAGAAAACGTTAATATAAACTGTACAGTTCGGATTATTACAATAATCATTATTATAAATCTGGTTCTTATCTATAACCTGACCATTTTTCATAAGAATCTGCTTACCCTCATCGTACATTCCTAAACCATTTGATTTGAGAAAACATCCATCCCCCAATGAATATATCCTGCTTCCTGTAAAACCTGTCAGCAGTTCACCGGTATTTATATCCATGACTGCTGTTTCCTCATCCACATTTTTTACGCATATCCTTGAACCACTGGTATTGCTTGTAATACTTCTGTATTTACATACTCCATCCCAAAGTCCTTTTGAATCCACAATACCATATAAATTTTTGTCAGAATTTTCATCCCGCTTCATCGCCTGGAAAAACTTATCATCCGACTCGCGTATCGATTCATCCGAAAAATCCGTATTAAACGCATTTCTATCAATATCGTCATACTCCGCTTCGTACAGGATTGTTGCATCACTCTTAAGCATTCCCACTTTTCCGTCTTTTACAAATCGATAAACATCTGTCACAGCTCCCTCGCCATCTCTATAAGGTTCCGGCTGCTCATCCAGATCATATTCAAAATATTTCCCGGTTGTCGCATTGTAGATGTCATATTTTGGAGTCTGCGTCTGTGGTTTCTTAATATAATACAGGCGATCACCCTTATACGAAAGTCTCCAGATTGCATCCACAGAACTATACGACGTCGTTCTCTCCCAGTCGTCATAAATATGCTCATTTTCATCCCAGTCTGTATCCGTACCCGAAACTACAAAAGTCTGGACTATTCCACTCTTTCCAATCAGATAAACATTGTCATCGTACTGTGTCTTCTTTGCACGCACAACAACCAGTCCCGGATAATCTGCAACAACCTTTGCATTTTCCGTGTCCGTGATCTGAACATGCCAGCCTTTTACACTTTCATCTTTAATATCATTGTTTGCCTCCTTAATCGTAAACGGAAGCGTCTCCTTCGTCTGCTGCTCCTTCACAGGCTGCGTCTCCGCCGCAAAAACAACCGGCGAACTCGTAAGCAGCATTGCTGCACTCAGCAGCGTACATAAAATTCTTTTTTTCATGTGAACCTCCTTTTTTACGTTACATTTCTTCATTTCCTTTAAAAACAAAATTGTTCCTTTTCCTATTATCTATCATCACACTCAGTATAACAAAATTACCATTCTTCGATACTGCAAGTATGATGCTTTTCACTATCATAACTAATCCCGACTAAGAGAATCTTACTTTCATATCCCGATAACGCACCCTGGTATCGTTTCTCTTTTATCTGCCTGATCACAGTATCTGCTGATTGATTATATTTTAATTCCACAATCATTGCCGGGCGATTCCCGGCATTTGCCCTTGGCAGAAAAACAAAATCAGCAAATCCTTTTCCGGCCGGCATTTCCCGAATAATAGTATGATATGCCGGTGCAGTAAAATACGCCATTGTAAGCACACAGCTTAAAGAGTTCTCATCGTTGTACTTTAATATAGAAGTATACGTATCATGTGCAAGCTCGATAAGTTCAGCTACTTTCTCAGTGTTACCACTAATCGTTGCCATAAGTAATGTATCACATTTGGAAATTGACGCAGCAACATCTTTCCATTCTCCTGTTTTTAACGCGGATTGAAACGCCTTAGCCACTTCATAATTTGGAATATAGGCACTTAACATATCCGCATCATATCCAAGATATCCAAGATGAATGAGAGCAGTTAACGCATCATCTTTTGAATGAATTTCTGCCAGATCATTTTGGAAACATTCCGTATCCACCATGACTTTTCCACCGGATAGCATTGTAAGGACATCCTCTTTCAATCCTGAATAATTCATCATAATAAAGTTATTAATCGTGCCAAAAGCAGAGGTATTTCGCCAATAGGAATCAAAATCATGATATTTCATCGCCTGTGATATGGAATTTGGATTATACATGTGCATTCCATCGATTAGATATCCATTGTACCATTCTTTTGTAGTTTCAAAATCCATATCATATCTTTTACATAAATCCTTAACTTCTTCTTCGGTAAAGCCATAGTATTTCGTAATCAGTCTGGATTTTAACATAGTATATTCTTCAAAGTTGTTTAAAGCCGATTCATCCTTTATTTTCTTAATTGGCATGATACCTGTGATATATCCAAGTGCTAAAAAGGATTTTGATTCTTCTGACTTAAACAAAGAATGGAGAAACTGTAAATATTGATGGATCAAATCCTGATCTGTACTGTTTCGTACCACACAATCCCATTCATCAATGATAATCACAAAAGGAATCCCTGTTTTTTTGTATATTTTCATGAGTACATAACTGATACGATCCCGTTCATTAAATTCCTCCGGGTAATCCATTTTCAATTCTTTAAAAATATCTTCTATTATCTTTTCTACAATATCCTTTTTATGAAAATCCCAAAAGGACGAAATATCCAAATGGATCACATTGTACTTATTTCTGTATTTTTCATAATCTGGATCTGATGCAATCTTTGTACCTTTAAACAATTTTGCAGAATCGCTGCCAAGACTATAATAAGCATCAATCATCCCCGCAGCATGTGACTTTCCAAACCGTCTGGCATGGCTGACAGCAATACAATTTCCAGGTGTTCCAATGGCTCTGTTCAAGTATTTTAGTAATTCTGTTTTATCCACATATATTTCATAATTTCTATCTTTGGTAAAACTCCCATTTCCCGGATTAAAAAAAATACCCATTGTACCCCTCCTTTTACCTTACCTTTCCCTTTAAAACTAAAATCCTTTCACAGGTTTCATTTTCCTATTACTACATTTAGTATAATGAGAATTTACAGACCGCACAAGCTTTCTTTTTCGCACATTTTGCAAAAAACAAAATCGATCATCTGATTTAACAGTTGCTTGCCTTTGTTTTATTGTGAAAAACATTTTATCAGATTTACATTCTGCTTTTTATTCAGAATGATCCTCTATAAATTTTTCTAAACTCGTAATTGCTTCGATATCCTTTAATACCTTCTCTACTTCTGATTTTTCCTGTTCCAGATCACTTATTTCTCATTTTTCAATAAAGAGAGACCTTTTAATCTAAGATGTGATTATATTTTTCACTTGCATAATTGGTATTTTTCTGATAGAATAGCAAATCGAAATAAAAACGGTTATTTATATTGGAAACGCACATCCTCCGGATGATAACGAACAACACGTAGCTCATTATCAAAAGGAGGATATTTTTATGCCAAAAACTAAATTTGAAGACGCAATTTACACAATTATCATGGCTACCATTATGGTCTACGGAATGATCGTATACAATGTAGCCCTGAATACCGGTAGTGTATCCGGTCAGACCTTTCTGCTGGCTACCCATGAAATGATCATTATGGTTCCGGTTGCCTTCGTTCTGGAATTTTTTATTGTCGGAAAAATTGCTCAGAAACTCGCATTCACCGTAATGAAACCTACCGATCGTCCACAGTTCATCACCTATGCCATTTCTATCTGCATCTGCTGCATTATGTGTCCGATCATGAGCCTGGTTGCCACTATTCTCTTTAAAGACCAGCACACATTCGGCACCTGGATCCAGACCTGGGCCATGAACTTCCCGATGGCAATCTGCTGGCAGATGTTCTACTGCGGACCGCTGGTGAGATTGATCTTCAGAACGATTTTTCGCAAGAAATAAAAATTTACCGTTGGTTTCCTGGCAGGTGTAAAGAACTGAAATGCCGCACATTTTAAAATAGTGTTTGCAAAAGAATAGTATTGCATGTGCAAATGAACGAATTCCCCGCAGGGCACGTAAAAGTGCCTTCTTGGGAATTGTTCATTTTGCACATTGCTGTACGTTTTTGAACGGCCATAGTTTTTAAAAACACTTCATATCATATTTTACACGCTGGCAGGAAACAGCCTTTTGCC